>Ga0187807_1000054_pt1 | contig 27276 bp, 25 predicted proteins | sample NC_wetland_sal_i_4_FD_132432 | JGI IMG/M metagenome (GOLD analysis project Ga0187807, IMG submission 132432) | Wetland sediment microbial communities from Neuse River Estuary, North Carolina, USA - ASW_2 | ecosystem: Environmental > Aquatic > Freshwater > Wetlands > Sediment | place: USA: North...
GAGGTAGACATACGCCCCGAACTGACCGTCTGTGCGACTGACGGCGAGATAGGGCAGGTCCAGGGGCTGATCGTGGAACCTGGCGGCCACCGTGTAACCCACGTGCTCCTCCAAGAGGCGCACATGTGGGGCCGCAAGGAAGTGGCTATCCCGATCGGCGCTGTGACTAAGATCGGGACTCTCCTTATCCATCTCAGCCTCACCAAACACCAGGTGAAAGACCTGCCGCCCGTGGACATTGATCACCCAGCGGGGTAGACCTGCACGGGGACTCCCAGTACCCCGGTCCGACGGTGACCACCTGGTCCGCGACGACGCCGAGTGAGGTGCAAGGGGACTCCCCCATTGAGCCGTACTTAGATCAAGGCGGACGGAGCGCCGCAGGTCACCCGGCATACTCGGTCAGACCGGGCAGATTCCCAAGCAGACGGTACCGCTTCTTTATTGCCTCCGGCGGGGCCTCAGGCTCAAGGATGGACTGGGAAGTACACGAGCGGCCACCGTCACCGTTTGGCTGAGGTGGGGACTCACCCTCTCGCTGTGCGGGGCCGTCCAGGGAAGACCGGCCGAGGACGTTGGTCCAGCTTGAACCGATCAGGACTGCTCGGACCCGAGCTGCTAATGCGGTTGGGGCTTACGCCCCTCCCGGGTTCAAATCCCGGAGCCTCCGCAGCTCACCACCCCTCCCCGAACGTGCCAGGGGAGGGGCCTCATCTCCTGCGCCCGGGCGTCAGCTGTGCACGTTCTTGCTGTCCTCGATCAGCTGCTCGAGAGACTCGCCGTTGATGTCGGTGCCGTTCACGGTTATCCAGTCCTCTGTTATCAGGCCCATCGCCTGCCCGATGTTGGTGACCGCCCAGTGCTGGTTGAGCTTCTGCTCGGCGCCCCAGGTGATGACCGTCTCGTCGTTGCCGATGCCGGTGACGCCGAAGGCGCTGTACTGGAGCACGACGCAGTGGTCGATGCCGTTGGCGCCCACGTTCTGGCCCGGGGCGGGCAGCGTCCATGGCTGCCCCGAATCGAAAACCTGCATGTCGCTGTCGCTGACCGCGATGCCCAGGTATACGCCGCCGAAGGTGTTCGCGACCTGCTTGAGTAGTTCCAGGTCGGTGTAACCGCCGACGGCGAAGTAGCCGGCCAGCTTGTGGACCTTGCCCGTGGTGTCGGCCAGCCCGGTGTTCACCATGTACTGCGCGACGGACTGCAGCATGCAGCCGGTGTCGGTCGAGGAGTTGCCCAGCTGGTAGCCGCTGATCGCCTCGTACATGCCGAGGATCGCGTCGTCGGTGAACATCGCGCCGCCAGGGACCTGCCCGCTGAACGCGGTGACCGCGGCCAGGTAGTGGCCGATTCCCGCGCACGTGCAGTCGCCGACGCCAGTGGACGAGATCTGGGCTGGCGCGTTCGGGTCGGGGCCGTTGGCATACATCGGCCATGCCTTGACTTTCGACTCCCGGTCGACGATGCCGGGCGCGTCCGGCAATCCGCTAGTCAGTGCCCGGACGTCGATGTAGTCCTCTAGCTTCGGGATGACGATTCGGGGGTCATGCGGGATGGCGCCCTTCTTGAATCGTGCTGTCACTGCCGCCTCCAGGTGTCCGTGGTTCCTGCGGCCAATCTAGGACCGCGGTTACCCGACATAAAGGACTCGGCCGAAACTGTGACGATGTGCGAGTACCCGTGTAATTGAGGCGCTCGCGACCCCGGAGTAAGCACCATTCGTTCGGAGAAATTCATTTTGTATTCCGAACGGATGGTGGCGTCTGCCCAGCGCGGCCCGCTACGGCTCCTGGCGATGCCGGCCAGGACCGGGATGTCCCGTTCGGTCTTCGGCTCGTCCGGGCCGGGCGTAACCGGCCTAACGCGCCGGAACTCGCCACTCCCGGTTCATCCGATTTGTCGCTGTGTAATGACCGTTCCGGCGGGCCGCCCACCTGGGATACGGTCATCAGTGCATCAGGTGGTTGAGGAGGTTTCATGCTGGACTGGGTGGCCGTTGGTATCGACAATGGCGGCACGGCGAACAACGGCACGGTTCTGGATTCGGGCGGCCGGTTCCTGGTTGACACGATGGCGGAGTTGCCGAGCCTCGTCCGTGAGGGGCCGGACAAGGCCATCCAGGCGCTGGTGGATTCGTTCGACAAGGTGCTCGCCATGACCGGCGTTTCCAGGGAGAGGGTACGGGCGGTCGGCCTTGACACGCCCGGTCCGGCCAGCGCGACGGGGGTGCTCTCGACCGGCGGCGCGACGAACTTCGGCCATCCCGGCTGGGGCGGGTTCGACATCAGGGGCGCGCTCGAGGAGCGCCTCGGCATCCCTGTCCTCTACAACAACGACGGCAACGCCGCGGCACTGTACGCGCACCACGTGCGGTACGGTCCTGCGTCCGCGGCCCACAGTTCGGTGGCGGCCATCGTCGGAACCGGCTTCGGCGGCGGGGTGATCCAGGACGGGCGGGTCGTGCGCGGCGCGACGGGCATGGCGGGCGAACTCGGCCACATGCCGATCCCGATGGAGGGCCTGCTCGAGGAGGGCCAGCCGGTGCCATCGTGCAACTGCGGGCTGAACGCCGACGCGGAGTCGGTCGCCTCGCTGACGGGTATCCAGCGCAATCTGCTGCCGTACTGGCTGAGCAGGTTCCCCGGCCACGAGCTAGCCGAGGTGCCGCTCACCAAGGCCGCGAAGCTGGTCCGGGGCTACGCCGAGCGCGGCGACCAGATGGCGCTGCAGATCTTCAGGCAGCAGGCGATGGCCATCGGCGCCGTGTTCTCGATCGCCGCCAAGTTCACCGACCCCGACACGTATTTCGTCGGCGGCGGCGTGATCGAGGCGGCGCCGCACTTTCGCGAGTGGTTCCTCGAGACGGTGCGCGAAAGCACCGCGCTGCTCGTGGAACAGGCCGAGGCGGAGGAGGTCACGCTGGTCCCCGACCTGGACATGGCCGGTGCCCGTGGCTCGGCCATCGCCGCGGCCGAGTGGATCGCCGGGCATTAACCGACGTGCTTGGGGGCGGCGGCCTCAGTCGTCGCCGTCGTCGCCCTTGTCCGGGAAGAGAACGTTGCACACTTCGAGGTAAAGCTGCTCGGGGTAGGGCAGGTGGTCAACTCGCTGCAGCGCCTGGTTCTGCCCGGCCGACTCGACGATGAACTCGCCGTACCCGAGTAGCTGGCCCATGGGTGACCGCCGGAAGCTCATGTCGGTCACCTTGTTGATCGGCATCATATTGACATTCCGGGTGAGAATGCCGGTGGCGAGGATTAGCCGCTTGTTTGTTACCACGAAGTAGTTGTCGAGCCATTCGTAGATTTTTACGCTGAACCTGACGGCAAGGACGAGGAAGACCAGCCATATCACCAGCATCGCCAGGCCATTGCTCTTGGCGACCGTGACGGATAGCAGGCTGGCCAGCGCCAGCCCGCCCAGCACCTCCGCGACCGGCCTGATCAGCACCGCGGGGTGAAACCGAGTCGTGACGACGTTGATCTCCTTCGGCAGCATGTGCCGGTAGACCCTAGACGGCACCGTCTGGCTCGTTACGACTCTGAAGCCCATGGGTAACCTTCAGATCTGGGCGACGAAATTCGAAAGCCCGTGCGCGGCGCTGGTAAGTAGGCTTCCGATGTTGTGCACCAGATGCGCGGCACTTGCTGGCTGCTGGATGATCCACCATATGAGAAAGGCAACGCCCGCCCATGTGAGGATCGTCTTGAGGTTCACTGCCGCCTCCCTGGAAGCGCAGACTTCTCCACTACGCCATTTCCTTTTATCTTAGCCAGAAACCCGGCTTGGTTGGGGGTCCAAGCGGCCCTGGCCATGATCGCCCTTCGGCAGCAGTATGCCCGGAACCCCGTGGCGCTACGCATGTGCCTGAGTGAGAGTATGCCGCTCCCGCCGGAAGTATGCCGCGCCGGGGGGCTCACCGGAAGCAGCCACGCCGATATGCTGCAGTTCACCGGTGCTACCCGGCACGACTCGGTTAAGTTTCCTGATCTACGGCCCCGCATCTGCGGGATTCGGTGCGCTGGCGTTCCCCGATCTGACAACATTCCCACGTGCGAGGCATGCTTGGGGCATGGCGATGCCTGAGGTAAGCGAGATAGATTTTGCCATCATCGTCTTCCGCGAAGACGAGCGGTGGGATGCCGACGTGCTCCCGGTGGCCGTCACCAGTGACCTGGTCGGCTTCATCCGCGCGCTCCGGCAGCAGCACAGCATCGCGGGGACGATCGGGCTCGCCGGGATCGACGACTACTTCTTCGTCGCGGTCCGCGTGCTCGGCAGCCAGGTGTCGGTCCTGCTCTCCGATATCGGCGCGGCGCTGGACTACCCGCTGGCCGAGCAGGTGCTCGAGTACCTCGACATCCCGGTACCCGACGAGGAGGACATCGACCAGGTGCTTCCGGTGGGAGACCTGTCGATCTTCGCCGACCTCGGACTTGACGAGATGGAACTCGCGGCGATCTGCAGCCGCCTGGACCTGGACGCCGACGAACCGCCGGACAGCGTCGAGGACGCCATGGAAAGCATCGCGGCCAGGATCGGATTCGGGCCGGCGATGGAGCGCGCGCTCGACCTCGCCCTCGGCCCCTGAACCGGTGCCGGACGGCTACGAGGCTTCGTTCCAGCCCGCGATGCGGGCCGCCCTCGCCGAGGCGGCGGCCGCGGCCGGGTCAGCGGACGTCCCTGTCGGTGCGGTAGTCCTTGACGCCTCGGGAACCGTGGTCGCGCGGGGGCGCAACCGCCGGGAGGCAGACGGCGACCCCACGGCGCACGCCGAGATCGTTGCCATCCGGGCGGCCGCCCGGGCGGCCGGCGGCTGGCGGCTTGACGGCATGACGCTGGTCGTGACCCTCGAGCCGTGCACCATGTGCGCCGGAGCCATCACCGCGGCCAGGCTGAGCAGGCTGGTGTTCGGCGCGCCCGATCCGCGAGCCGGGGCGGTGGGCTCCCTGTGGGACGTCGTGCGTGATCAGCGGCTCACGCCGGTTCCCGAAGTCATCGGCGGCGTCCTTGGTGACGAGTGCCTGAAGATAATCCGAACTTTCTTCTCGGAACGCCGGTAGTGCCCGACTCGTTGTTTCCTGTGAATGTCAGGTATGCTCACCGGCGGTGGAGTCGCCTAGTGGCCGAGGGCGCACGCCTCGAAAGCGTGTGAGGGGGCAACCCCTCCGTGGGTTCAAATCCCACCTCCACCGCCAGGCGATGAGTCCGCACGACACGCGTGCGATGGTGGCGCGTGACACGGCGAGGAGTGCTAGTGCTAGAACCGCAGGGAACGCTGTTCTTCCTGCTGCTGATGGTGGTTTTCGGGGCATTGCTGCTGTGGCTGGTCCTCACCAAGCAGGTAGTCTTCCGTGTCCTGGCCGCATGCCTGGCATTCGTCCCGGCGATGGTGTTCGGGATCGCCGCGGTCAACAAGTACTACGACTACTACCAGACCTGGGGATCGCTGTTCGCTGACCTGTCCGGGTCGACGTCGTCGATCCCGTCGATCTCGGCCGCCAGCCTGGGGGCGGGGGCGAGCAGCTCGCTGCGATCTGGAGTAGCGGGGACCGACCCGGCGCTTGACGCTCAGCTTGGCCTGCTGTTCAGGACCAAGGTCACCGGCCCGCAGAGCCACATCAGCAGGACGGTGTACATTTACCTGCCGCCGCAGTACTTCCGCACGGCGTACAGGCACTACAGGTTCCCGGCCATCGAGCTCCTGCCCGGCTCACCCGGGGAGCCGCAGACCTGGGTCAACGTGATGAACGTGATCCCCATCTACACGCAGCTGATGTCGGCGGGCAAGGCGCAGCCAGCGGTGCTCGTCATGCCGGACACCGACGGCGGCCTGCAGTACTCCCTGCAGTGCCTGAACGACCCGCACGGCCTGCAGGACATGACCTTCGTGGGCAAGGAGGTCCCGCAGTGGGTCGCCGCCAACCTGCGGGTGCAGCGCCCCGGCATCATGTGGGGCATCGCCGGCTACTCGGAGGGCGGCTTCTGCGCGGCGAACATCGGCTTGCAGTACGCGACCAGGTACGGCTACGTGGGGGTGCTGAGCGGGTACTTCGCGCCGATCCCCAGTCAGGTGCCGCTGAACGGGAAGCCGGGCGGCAGGCCGCATGACGTCAACGTCTTCGCGCACAATCCGCGGCTGGCCGCGCTCAACACGCCCGACGAGTACGTCCTGAAGGTCCCGATCGGGGTCGAGGTCCCGCAGTTCTTCCTCGCGGCGGGCAAAGACGACCAGGCCGACGTGAACGCCGCGGAGACCTTCAGGCAGCTGCTGCTCACCCGGGTCGCCGACGTGCCGATCATGACCGTCGGCGGCGGCGGCCACCAGGCACGGGTATGGCGGGCGGCGCTCGGCCCGATGCTGTCCTGGATGACCACCCAGCTCGCCTGGCAGGTCCAGCAATTCAGCCAGCAAGCGGCGAACCAGAAGGCGGCCGCGCCGGGCACCCACCTGCCGAAGCCGTCGCACTCGCCCAAGCCGTCGCACTCTCCCAAGCCGACTCGCACGCCGGCGCCGCGCCCGTCGCGGTTATCCCCGGCCCCGATTGTCCACCAGGCCGTTACCCGCACGTCGGTGCACGGTCGCCGGCGGGTTCCGGCGCGTTGACAGACTCCCAATGGCACACGCCAGATTCCGTCGACAGGCGCCGGGAGGACCGCAGATGGGCGAACGACAGGACCGCCAGCCAGGCGAAGGGCACGGCAGGCGGCTAGGCAGGCGCGGGGTGCTCAAGGCCGGCCTGGCGGCCGGCGCGCTGGCCGGCACCGGCGGATGGGCCATGGCGCCGGGCAACAGGCCGCTGCGGCAGCCCGGGTCGCTGCCCTACCCGGAGCTGCCTGCGGGCACTGACACGATCCCGCAGATCGAGCACATCGTGGTCCTCATGATGGAGAACCACTCCTTCGACAACAAGCTCGGCATGCTGCGACGGCACGATGTCGACGGGTTCCGGCTCGGCCGGGACGGGCTCCCCACCGCCACCAATCCCTATCCCAACGGGCAGATCCAGCACGCGTTCCGGATGCCCACGACCTGCCAGCTGCCGTCGCGGCCAAGCCAGGAGTGGACGGCCAGCCACAACGCCTACGACAACGGGCGTATGGACGGGTTCGTCAGCACCCCGATCGACCCGCTCACCACCGAGATAGTCGGCGGCGTGGCCATGGGCTACTGGCAGCAGGAAGACCAGCCTTTCTACTACTCGGTCTTCCGCCACTTCCCGATCGCGGACCGCTACTTCTGCTCGGTGCTCGGCCAGACCTACCCGAACCGGCGGTACCTGCTCGCGGCGACCTCGATAGGCCAGATCGACGACACGACGCCCAACCTGACCGACTACCCGGCCGGCGGCACGATCTTCGACCAGCTTGACGCGCATGGCATCACCTGGAAGGACTACTTCAGCACGCTGCCGAGCGTGGAGCTGTTCCCGCAGCTCTACATCAAGAACGCGGGGACGAAGGTCGTCCCTGTCACCGACTTCTTCGCCGACGCCGCCGCCGGGACGCTGCCTAACTACAGCATCGTGGAGCCGGACTACGACAATCAGTCCGAGGAGAACCCGCAGAACATCGCGGTGGGCGAGGAGTTCGCGGCGAGCGTGATCAACGCTGTCATCAACGGGCCGGCCTGGGACCGGACGGTGCTGCTGCTGACCTACGACGAGCACGGCGGCTACTACGACCACGTGCCGCCGCCGCGCGCCGTGCCGCCGGACAGCATCCCGCCGGCCGTGGTTTCCGGGGAGAACGCCTTCGACGGGTTCGCCAGGTACGGCTTCCGCGTGCCGTTCGCGCTGGTGTCGCCCTGGGCGCGCAGGCACTTCGTCTCACACGAGGTCTACGACCACACCAGCATCCTCAAGCTGGTGGAGGCGAAATGGAACCTGCCAGCGCTGACCTACCGGGACGCCAACGCCGAACCGATGCTGGACATGCTCGACTTGCGCTACCCGTCGTTCGCGTCGCCGCCCGAGCTCGCGCAGCCGCTCGCGGTGTCCGACCCGTCGGCGCTGAGCTGCAGTGTCACCGGGCCTGGAACGATCCCGCCGCCCGGCTCGATCACCGGCCCGGGGATGCCAGACTAGGGGCATGAGCGACGCTTCACCACGTTTCCGCCCGGTGCTCGACACCTTCCCGCCCTACCGGCCAGGCAGGGTCCCGGCAGCCGTGGCCGGGCAGGCGCACAAGCTGTCGTCGAACGAGTCGCCCTACGGCCCGCTCCCGTCGGTAGCCGAAGTGATCGCCGAGGCCGGTCTCAGCGTGAACCGGTACCCGGACAACGGGGCGGAGGCGCTCACCGCCGCGCTGGCCGGCCGGTTCGCCGTGCCGCCCGAGCACATCGCGGTCGGCTGCGGCTCGGTCGGGGTCCTCAAGCAGCTGATCGAGTCGGTCAGCGACCCGGGCGCCGAGGTGCTGTACGCCTGGCGGTCGTTCGAGGCCTACCCCCCGCTGGCCGACCTGGCGGGCGCCACGTCGGTCCGGGTGCCGCTGCTTGCCGACGAAGCCCATGACCTGGACGCGATGGCGGCGGCCATCACGCCGCGCACCAGGCTGGCCCTCGTCTGCAACCCGAACAACCCGACCGGCACCGTGGTGGCCGGGCAGCAGCTCACCGCCTTCCTCGACCAGGTGCCGGCGGACTGCCTTGTCGTGCTGGACGAGGCGTACCGCGAGTACGTCAGGGACGCGTCGGTGCCGGACGGTATCGACCTGTACCGGGACCGGCCGAACGTTGCCGTGCTCCGCACCTTCTCCAAGGCCTATGGGCTCGCCGGGCTGCGCGTCGGTTTCCTGATCGGGCACCCGCCGGTGGCCGAGGCGGTGCGCAAGACCATGCTTCCGTTCACGGTCAACGCCGTCGCCCAGGCGGCCGCGGTCGCCTCCCTCGCCGCCGAGTCCGAGCTTCTGGAGCGGGTCGACGCCACCGTCAAGGAACGCGACCGGGTGCGCGAGGCGCTGCTCGCGGACGGCTGGACCGTGCCACCGACGGAGGCCAACTTCGTCTGGCTCCGCCTCGGCGAGCACACGCTCGCGTTCGCGGAGGCCTGCGAGTGTGCCGGCATCGCGGTGCGCCCCTTCGCGGGCGAGGGCGCCCGAGTCTCTATCGGCACCCCGGAGGCCAACGACGCCTTCCTAGCCACCGCCCGCGCCTTCCCCGAGCGGCCCTAGCTCAGTTGAGGGCCGGTGAGAGGCGCGGCTGCGCGGGGTGGGCCTCTCGGCGCTCACGAGGAGGACCGCTATGCCCGGAATGCCTGAACTTAAGATTAAGACATTCCGGTTGGAGCCGTTAAGGGGAAGGATCGTGCAGCCCCCAGCAAGCAGGATCTTTCGCCCTATCTGATCGACGGAGCGTCCTCCTAGGGTTTCTTTTGCGCGCCGTTTCCGTGGGAACGTATTCCGCATCGGTGCTGGGGTCCGCGGGGGGAACCAGCGTGGCTCAGACAATATGGCGCTCTGTGCCGGCCGGCCTGGTGATCGCGGTCGCGACGCTGAGCGCCGGATGCGGCTCCGGGGTGAGCAGCACGGCTGCGGGCGCCAGCACGGCGGGGGTCAGCCCCACAGCAAGCGCGGGCGGCGCGGCCGTGGCCTACTGGACGCGCGGCCGGCTGCTCGGCGCGCATCCGTCGCGTAACTGGACCTTGCCAAGCAGTCCGCCCGCCGCGCCCGGCGCGACGCCGAGCGCGCACAGCCCCGTGCTGGCCGCGCCCCGGGTGGGGGCGCTATTCGCGCACAGCGCGAGCGGAAACCACTTCTGCACGGCGAGCGTGGTGGCGAGCCCGGGGCGCGACCTGCTGATGACGGCGGCGCACTGCATCAGCGGCGGCAAGGGCGGCGGCTACAACCAGGACATCGTATTCATCCCGGGTTACCAGGACGGGGCCGCGCCGTACGGCGTGTGGACGCCGGCCAAGCTGCTCGTTGACCCGCACTGGGCCTCATCGTCGGACCCTGACTACGACGTGGGCTTTGTGGTGCTCCAGCCGAACGACGGCAAGAACATCGAGGACGTCCTTGGTGCGAACCGGATCGGGTTCAACGCCGGGTACAGCCACCTGGTGCGGGTCACGGGATACCCGTCGAGCGCCGACGCGCCGGTGACGTGCAGGAACTGGACGACCATGCAGAGCGCGACCCAGCTTAAGTTCGAGTGCGGCGGCTTCTACGGCGGCACCAGCGGCAGCCCCTGGATGACCAACTTCGACGCGCGGACCCGGACAGGCACGATCGTCGGCGTGATCGGCGGCTACCAGGCAGGCGGGGACACGGATTCGATCTCCTACAGCGTCTACCTGAATGACAACATCCGCTTGCTTTACGACCAGGCGGAGGCCGTCGGCTAGTGCTCCTCGGCGGTGACGTCGGCGCCGAGTGCCCGCAGGCGTTCCGCGAACGTCGCGTGCCCGCGGTCGATCAGGTACCCGGAGGACACCACGGTCTCGCCCTCGGCGGCCAGCCCGGCCAGGACCAGTGCCGCCCCGCCACGCAGGTCGTGCGCCATGACCTCACAACCGCGCAGCGTGCTCGGGCCGTGCACGATCGCGACGCTGTTGTCGATCTCGACCTTGGCGCCCATCTTGTTCAGCTCGGGGACCAGGGTGTACCTGCCGTCGAAGATCGTCTCCCTGATGTAGCTCGCGCCGTCCGCGAGCGTCGCCACCGCCATGATCGGCGACTGCAGGTCGGTCGCGTACCCCGGGTACGGGCTGGTGATCACGTTAATCGGGCGCAGTGAGCGCTCCCGTCGCACCTGGAGCACGGCGCCCTGGGCGGCGAACTCCACACCCATCTGCTCGAGCTTCCAGCGGACCACGCCGAAGTGGTCCAGGTTCGCCCCTACCAGGTTGATCTCGCCGCCCGCGGCGGCCGCGGCCATCGCGAAGACGCCCGCGTCGATCCGGTCGGGCATCACGGTGTGCTCGACGGCGGTCAGCGAGTCCACGCCGCGGACGGTGATGAAGCCGGTGCCGCCGCCGCTGATGTCCGCGCCCATCTTGGTGAGGAACGCGATCACGTCCAGCACCTCGGGCTCTTGCGCGGTGTTGTCGATGATCGTCGTGCCCGGCGCGAGCGACGCCGCCATGATCAGGTTCTCGGTGCCGGTGTGCGACGGCGTGTCCAGGTACAGGTGGGCGCCGCGGAGTCCGTCCGCGGTGATGCGGATGACCGTGTCACCCTCGTCCACGGTCGCGCCGAGCCGGGCGAAGCCGCGGTAGTGGAAGTCGAGGTTCCGGCTGCCCAGGTTGCACCCGCCGACGCCCTCGATGACCGCCTCGCCGAACCTGTGCAGCAGCGCGGGCACGAAAAGCACCGAGCCGCGGAATCGCCGGGCGATCTCGGCGGGCAGCACCGGAGAGGTCAGCCGCGACGCGTCCACCACGAGGGTGCGTTCCGTCTCATGGAACTCCACCCGGGCACCCACGGCCTGCGCCAGTTCGACGGCGCGGCGCACGTCCTCGATCGGCGGCACGTTCCGCAGCACGGTCCGGCCCCTGCCCGTCAGCAGCGACGCCGCGATCATCTTGAGCGCGGCGTTCTTGGCGCCCTGAATGAAGACCGTGCCGTCCAGGGGCGTTCCGCCACGGACGCGATAGCGGATCTCGGTGCCCTTGGTCATGTGGATGCTGTCTCCTGTCCGAAGGGGGAACGACGAGAATCGGCGCGTCACATCCGTGAGCACGCCCTGGCGCACGCGCTGTCCAGTATGCCACCCATTGGGGGTGCTCAGGTGAGGCGCGCGACTCGCTCGAAGACAGGCCCCAGGCGGGCGACATAGTGCTCCGCCTGGAATGCCCGGTCAAGAGACGCCTCATCGATGACCATATTCCATTTCTTACCCTGCGTGAGCAAAGTATCACGGAACGGAATCTCGTTGTCCCACGTGTCCATCGCGGCCGCTTGCACGAGCGCGTACGCGTCTTCCCTGGACAGCCCGCTGCTGACCAGTTCGAGCAGGACCGCTGACGAGTACAGCAGGCCGTTGGTCACGTTCATGTTGGCGCGCATCCGCGCGGCGTCGACCACGAGCCCTTCCACCAGCCCCGTCGTGAGGTGCAGCAGGTAGTCGGTGGCTATCGCGGCGTCGGGAAGCGCGATCCGCTCAACGCTCGAATGTGAGATATCCCGCTCATGCCACAACGGGATGCCCTCGGTCACCGGGGTCACATAGGACCGCACCATCCGGGCGAGCCCGCTTATCCGTTCCGAACGGATCGGGTTCTTCTTGTGCGGCATCGCCGACGAGCCCTTCTGGCCCGACCGGAACGGCTCGGCCAGCTCCCTGACCTCGGTCCGCTGCCCGTGCCTGACCTCGAGCGCCACCGCCTCGCAGACCGTGGCGAGCACGGCGAGGGCGGACACCCACTCCGCGATACCGTCGCGCATCACCACCTGGGTGGCGGCGTCCGCGGCCCGCAGCCCGAGCGCTGGCATCACCTCCGCTTCGACCGACGGGTCGATGTTGGAGTAAGTCCCCACCGGGCCCGACAGCTTGCCGACCGCCACGGCTTCGCGGGCCCGGCGCACCCGGTCCCTCGACCTGGCCGCGCCGAACGCGAAGTCGGCGACGCGGTGGCCCCAGACGTCGGGCTCGGCATGGATGCCGTGTGTCCGGCCGGACCGGAGCGTGTCGCGGTGCGCGAGCGCGTGATCGCGCAGCACCGCCACCAGCCGGTCCGCTTTGGCCAGGATGATGTCGGTGGCCTCGGTGAGCTGCACCGCGAGCGCGGTATCGAGCAGGTCGGACGAGGTCATGCCGAAATGCACGTAGGCCGCCGCCGACCGCGGACTCGTGTTGTCCGCCCACGCGGTGAGGAACGCGATCACGTCGTGCTCCGTCACGGCTTCGACCGCTGCCACCGCCTCCGGTGTAGGAGGGGGTGCCGAACGGACGGGGCCGACTGCGTCGACGGGAACGGTTCCCGCCCGGGCGTGGGCCTCGAGCACCAGCGTTTCCACCCGGCACCAGAGCTCGTACTTGTGCGCCTCGCTCCACACCCGTCCCATCTCGGGCAGCGTGTACCTCTCGATCATGCTTCAACCGTAGCGTGCTCGCGCCTGGCTTCCGCCGCCAGCGCCGCCGCCACTACCGCCGTGAGCAGCACGATCCCGGCAGCCGCGGACGAGGCCACGGCCACCGGCCAGGCCGCGAGTGCCACCGCCGCGGCGCCGGCCCAGAAGCCCACCGGACTGATCCCCAGCAGCATCGGGATGTACGCGTAGAAGTAGGCGCCGAGCGCGAGGCGCGGGCGCAGCTCCGGGTCGGTCGCCGTCGAAGCTCATGTCGCGCGCCAGCAGGCTGGTCAGCTGGGTGATCGTGAAGACGAAGACGAGATCGAAGAACAGCTCAAGCGTGCTGACCCTAAACGGAAGCTGCTCGCTCTGCGATGTCATGCCGGTACCAAGCCCCGCGCATCTGGACGCATTCCGCTACCTCGTACGCTGCCGCGCGGGCGGCGGCGAGGTCGGGTCCTGAGCCGACCGCGTTGAGCACCCGGCCGCCCGCGGACACCAGGACACGACCAGATGAATGTCCCACAGAGCTTGCTATAGGCAGCTGAATGCGACATTCATCTGGCTCGGCGGGCTTCCACGAGGTGCCTGCGTGCAGGAGATAAGCCCCGCTTCGTTCGGAATAATTATCGAAGTTGATCTTGTCGCCCTTGACTGGGCTGTCGGGGTAGCCTTCGGCGGCGAGCACCACGGTGACGGCGGCGCCGGGCAGCCAGCTCAGCTTGGGCGCGGCGGCCAGGTCGCCGGCGGCGGCGGCGGCCAGCAGGCCGGCCAGCGGGGTGTCCAGCCGGTCGAGCACGACCTGCGTCTCGGGGTCGCCGAACCGCGCGTTGAACTCCACCACCTTGACGCCCTTGGAGGTAAGCGCAAGGCCGGCGTAGAGCAGCCCGCGGTACGGCGCCGACCTGCGGCGCAGCGTGTCGATCGCGGGCTGGATCACGCGGTCGAGCACCTCTGCGGCCAGGCCGGGCGGTGCCCAGGGGAGCGGGGCGTAGGCGCCCATGCCGCCGGTGTTCGGGCCGCGGTCGCCGTCGTGTGCGCGCTTGAAGTCCTGCGCGGGCAGCAGCGGCACCGCTCCGGTCCCGTCGGCGAGCGCGAACAGCGACACCTCGGGGCCGTCCAGGTATTCCTCGATGACGACGCGGCGGCACGCCGCGGCGTGCCGCCTGGCCGCGCCAAGGTCGTCGGTGACGAGGACGCCCTTGCCCGCGGCCAGCGCGTCGTCCTTCACCACGTACGGCGGGCCGAAGGCGGCGAGGGCCTCGTCGGCCTCGTCGCTGGTCGTGGCCGTGCGGGAGCTCGCGGTCGGGATTCCGGCCGCGGCCATGATCTCCTTGGCGAAGGCCTTCGACCCCTCGATCATCGCCGCCGCCGCGCCTGGGCCGAAGGTGGCGATGCCGTCGGCGCGCAGAGCGTCGGCGACGCCGGCCACCAGCGGCGCCTCCGGGCCGATCACCACGAGTCCGGCGCGCAGCATCCTGGCCAGCCGGGTGACGTCCGCCGGGTCGGTGGCCGTCACGTCGTGGACCTGCGCGAGCTCCGCGATGCCCGGATTACCGGGCGCGGCGTGCAGGTCAGTTACCCCAGGGTCGCGGCTGAGCGCCCGGACTATCGCGTGCTCGCGACCGCCGGAGCCGATTACCAGTACTCGCACGTCGGCGACGTTACAGCAGCGGGTGCAGCTGCAGGGTCTGGTCGCGGCGCGGGCCCACGCCGACTCCCGCGACGGGGGCGCCGGAGATGTCCTCGATCGCCTTGATGTAGGTCTGCGCGGCGGCGGGCAGGTCATCGAACGAGCGGCACTTGGAGATGTCCTCCCACCAGCCGTCCAGGTACTCGTAGACCGGCTTGGCGTGGTGGAACTCGGTCTGCGTCATCGGGATGTCGTCGTAACGCTTGCCGTCCACCTCGTATGCGACGCAGATCGGCACCTTGTCCAGGCCGGACAGGATGTCAAGCTTGGTGACGAAGTAGTCCGTGACCCCGTTGACGCGGGTCGCGTACCGGGCGACCACTGCGTCGAACCAGCCGGTACGCCGCGGCCTGCCGGTGGTGGTTCCGTACTCGCCGCCGGTCTTGCGCAGGTACTCACCATGCTCGTCGTGGAGTTCGGTGGGGAACGGGCCGGCGCCGACCCGGGTGGTGTACGCCTTGACGATGCCGATCACCTTGGTGATCCGCGTAGGCCCGAGCCCGGCGCCCACGCACGCGCCGCCCGCCGTCGGCGAGGAGGAGGTGACGAACGGGTAGGTGCCGTGATCCACGTCAAGCATGGTCGCCTGGGCGCCCTCGAGCAGTACGACCTTGCCGTTGTCCAGCGCCTTGCCGAGGACCAGCCCGGTGTCGGCCACATAGGGCCGCAGCCGCTCGCCGAAGGCGATGTACTCTTCCGCGGTCTTCTTCGCGTCGATGCCCCGCCGGTTGTAGACCTTCGTGAGGAGCTGGTTCTTGTCCCTGAGCACGAGATCGAGTTTCTGGCTGAGGATGCCGGGGTCGAACAGGTCCTGGACCCTGATGCCCATCCGGGCCACCTTGTCACCGTACGTCGGGCCGATGCCGCGGCCGGTGGTACCGATCTTGGCGTTCCCGAGGAAGCGCTCGGTCACCTTGTCCAGGGCGCGGTGGTAAGGCATGATCAGGTGCGCGTTCGCGCTGACGAGCAGCCTTTCGCAGCTCACCCCCCGCTTTTCCAGGCCCTCGATCTCCTCGAAGAGCACGCCGGGGTCGATCACCACGCCGTTGCCGATGACCGGCGTGACCCGCGGGGAGAGCACGCCAGACGGCAGGATGTGCAGCGCGTACTTCTCGTCGTCGATGACGACCGTGTGGCCGGCGTTGTTGCCGCCCTGGTACCTGACGACGTAGTGCACGCGGTCCCCGAGCAGGTCAGTCACCTTGCCCTTACCCTCGTCGCCCCACTGGGCGCCGATCAGCACGATGGCGGGCATGTCCTCACGCCTTTCACACGACGAAAGCCCCTGGCAGCGCAAGCGCGACAGGGGCTCTTGCGATCAGAGACTACCCGAAACGCGCAGGTGAAACCTAGTGCGGCAGACTGCTCGCATGAGCACGCACACGAACCTGCTCGGCGAGCCGCCGCCCACGCTGCTGCCTGCGGACGAGGAGCCGTCCGCGCTTGTGGCCGCAGGAACGCCTGCCGTCGACCTCGCGGCGAAATACCCAGCCTTCTCGCTCGCCTGGGCGATGCTCGCCGAGGACGCGCTCGCCGCGGGCCGGCCGGTCGAGTCCTACGCCTACGCCCGCACCGGCTACCACCGCGGGCTCGACGCGCTGCGCCGTAACGGCTGGAAGGGGCACGGGCCTATCCCCTGGTCGCACGTCCCCAACCAGGGGTTCCTGCGCTGCCTCGCGGCGCTCGCCAGGGCGGCGAGCGCCATCGGAGAGTATCCGGAAGCCGACCGTTGCCTGACGTTCCTGAGGGACAGCAGCGCCGAGGCGTACGCCGAGCTGGTTAAGTAGCGGGGCTGGCTAGCTGAGCTGGGTGCCCGCCGACTGGAGATCCTGGCAGGCCTGCGTGACCCGGGCCGCCATGCCTGCCTCGGCCGCCTTGCCGTAAGACCGCGGGTCGTAGGCCTTCTTGTCGCCGACCTCGCCGTCCACCTTGAGCACGCCGTCGTAGTGGGTGAACATGTGCGCCGCGATCGGGCGGGTGAACGCGTACTGCGTGTCGGTGTCCACGTTCATCTTGACGACGCCGTACGAGATCGCCTCCCGGATCTCCTCAAGGGCCGACCCGGAGCCGCCGTGGAAGACCAGGTCGAACGGCTTGTCCTTGCCATACTTGGCGCCGACCGTGTCCTGGATCTCCTTGAGGACAGCCGGGCGCAGCTTCACATGACCGGGCTTGTAGACGCCGTGCACGTTGCCGAACGTCGCGGCGAGGATGTAGCGGCCGCGTTCGCCGAGGCCAAGCGCCTCCGCCGTGGCGAGGGCGTCTTCGGGCGTGCTGTAGAGCTTCTCGTTGATCTCGCCGACAATTCCGTCTTCCTCGCCGCCCACGACGCCGATCTCGAGCTCCATGACGATCCGGGCCTTGGCGCACCGGTCGAGGAGGTCCCTGGCGATCTCGAGGTTCTCGGCGAGCGGCACCGCCGAGCCATCCCACATGTGCGACTGGAACAGCGGCTCCTTGCCCTGCGCGACCCGTTCCGTGGACAGCTCGATCAGCGGGCGCATGTAACCGTCGAGCTTGTCCTTCGGGCAGTGGTCGGTGTGCAGCGCTACGTACACCGGGTACCTCGCGGCGACAACGTCGGCGAACTCGGCGAGCGCCGCCGCGCCGGTCACCATGTCCTTGACCTTCGAGCCGGACAGGTACTCGGCGCCGCCGGTCGAGATCTGGATGATCCCGTCGCTGCTGGCGTCGGCGAAGCCGCGCAGCGCGGCGTTCAGCGTCTGGGACGACGTCACGTTGATGGCCGGGTAGGCGAACCCCTGCTGCTTGGCCCGGTCAAGCATCTGCGCGTAAATCTCTGGGGTTGCTATGGGCATCGCGGCGCTCCTGATGTTGTCCCTCGGTGTCGGCAGAACTCTATTATCCGGGGTGGCCGGGGGGACAGGCCGGCCGCGGTGGCCCTGCCGGCCCCGGGAACTACGACGAAGATGTAAAACGCACGCCCTGGCATGCTGTAGAAAGGTGGCCATGCAGAGCTTCCTCGTGTCGCACGCCATCTACGCGATCGTCCTGTTCGGCGTGCTCGAAGCCATGTGCATTCCGATCTCGTCGGAGCTCACGTTCCTGCTCGGCGGCGCGATCGCGTCGGGCGGGGTCACGGGGACGCATCAGCACCCGTCGCTGCTGCTAGTGATCATCCTGGGCACGCTTGCCGAACTGGTCGGCTCGTACATCTCCTATGGCGTCGGCCGGGTCGGCGGGACGCCGCTGGTGCGTCGCTGGGGCAAGTACGTGCTGGTGACCGAGGCGGACGTGGCCCGCGCCGAGCGATTCCTCGTCGGGCGCGGCGTGTGGGCGCTGCCTGTGGCGCGCATGCTGCCGTTCGTGCGCGCCTTCGCGTCCCTCGTGGCCGGCGTGGTCGACATCCCCGCGGTGCGGTTCGGCGTGCTCAGCCTGATCGGCACGCTGGTGTACGTGGTCGTGCTGTCCAGCATCGGATACAGCCTCGGCGGCGAGTGGGGCAAGATCAACCACAGCCTCACCCTGGCCAGCTACATCCTGGTGGCCGTTGTGGTGGTGGCGATCGTCGGGTTCGTGCTCTACCGGCTGCGCGAGTTCCGGCGCGAGCAGTCCGCCGTCGGTAAGCACCGCAGGTCCACGGAGACGCTCGGCCGCTAGCCGCAACGGGCCCGCGCTTACAGGCCGAGTTCGGCGAATTCGTATACCGCGCGGTAGGGCAGGCCGCGCTCCAGTATCCGCTGCCTGGCTCCCCGCTCCACAAGCACGGCGACGCCGACCACCTCGGCGCCGGCCTCGAGCAGCGCGTCCACCGCGGTCAGCACCGAGCCGCCGGTCGTCGAGGTGTCCTCGACCGCGAGTACCCGGCGGCCGGTCACGTCGGGTCCCTCGATCCGGCGCTGCAAGCCATGGGTCTTCTCCGCCTTCCGCACGACGAAGGCGTCGATGGGAGTTCCCCGGCTGGCGGCCGCGTGCATGATCGCGCACGCGACCGGGTCGGCGCCGAGCGTAAGCCCCCCGACCGCGTCGTAGGCCAGGTCCGCGGTGGCGTTCAGCAGCACGCGCCCGGCCAGCGGCGCGAGGCGCCCGTCCAGCGTCACGCGGCGCAGGTCCACGTAGCTGCTCGCGTGCTGTCCCGAGGCCAGCACGAAGTCGCCGTGGACCACGGCCTTGGCCTTGATCCCCGCCAGCAGTTCCTCGCGGTCGTTCACAGCACCAGAGCATATAGAGCGGTTCTGGGCCACGCCGGAACGGGTGCTGTAACTGTCAGAGACAATTGCCGGACTTTGGGTAATCAAAAGACCGCCGACGGCCGTGACGCGCGAGTGACTTCCCGGCTACGCAGAGAAATTTGCGGCCGGCATTCACGTTGACTCAGTCGCGGCGCCGCAAGCCCGAACGCCTGCTGCGCCGTCGATTGCGTTGGCATGCCACATCATCAGGTAGCCGCCGGGCAGCTTGTGGAATGCGCGGAAAGGCCAACGCGGCTGGCTGGCTTTATTACCCTAAGAGTGCGGAGAACAATAGGCCATCGCGCCCCGAGGGCCTTTGAACAGGTGTGTTCTCGCACTGAGGGGAAGGACGGTGTGGCGTGGATCGCTGCGCGCTGTTCGTGGACGCGGGCTATGTGCTAGCGGACGGCGCCATGGCGGTGCACGGGACGCGCCGCCGGGAGTCCGTGTCCTGGAATTATGAGGGCCTGCTGCGACTGTTCGCCAGCCTGGCGACGGAACGCTGCGGGCTCCCGCTGCTGCGGTGCTACTGGTATGAGGCGACCGTCGAGGGGCGGCGCAGCGCCGATCACGACGTGCTCGCCGACCTTCCCGGTGTCAAGCTCCGGCTCGCCAAGATGCGCCCTGGCCGCCGCGAGGGTGTCGAGAGCGAGATCCACCGGGACCTGGAGACGCTGGCCAGGAACAAGGCCATAAGCGAGGCGGTGGTCGTCAGCGCAGAGGAAGACCTCGCGCAGGTCGTCGCCGATGTCCAGGATCTCGGTCTGCGAGTCACCCTCCTGCATATCGCGGACGACGCCGACTGGACGATCTCCCGTGCGCTGCGCCAGGAGTGCGACGACATCGTAGAGATCAGCAGTGAGCATCTGCGGCCGTACGTGGAGCTGATCTCCGGGGCCGAGCCGGCGCGGGCGGACGAGCGGGACGGTGCTCCGCTGATCGCGCTGCGGCAGACGGCCAACGGCCACGGGCAGCCCGGGCGAACAGCCGCGTATGCCCCCATGCCGATGGGCCCGGATACCGGCAGCCAGCCACAGCAGCCTGGCTACGAGGCGCCGGCCGAGCCGTCCCCCGCGCTGGCACCCGTGCCAGCCGCCGTACCAGCCGCCGTGCAGGAACTGCCCGCGCGCCCGGACCTGCATCCGGTCGGCTACGACGTCGCGCCGGTCATGCAGGAGCCATATGCGGCGGCCGGTAACATGGCGCCTGCCGCGGCGGACTTCCTCGCCGGACCGGGGGAACCGCAGCCGCCGGCGCAAGACTTCGGCGCGCCCGCTGACATGCCCGTAGGCACCGGCGTACCGGCACATCCCGATATGCCGCCGCGGCCCGATTACGGCGTCCCACAGGAGTTGTACGCAGCCCCGGTCGCGGCTCCGGTGGCATTCGAAGATCAGCCGGTGGAGTTCCCCGCGGCCAGGTCTCGCCAGGCGGTCGACCTTTCCGGATACAACCCGGGCGCCGTGCGCGAGCAGCTGCCGCGGGACGCGGTAATCCGCGAGCCGCTGCCGGGCGACGCGGGAGTTGGCCTGCATCCCGTTCCTGCCGGCCCTGGTTCGGCCCAGATTCGCCGTCTGCCCACTCGCGGGGATGGCATGCCGCCTCAGCCGCCCGGCCAGCCGCCAGCTGGCCAGCAGTCCGTGGGCCAGCCGTCCGCCGGCCAGCCCGTGTTCTCGCCGCCCACGGCGGCACAGCCCGCCGTCGGGCAGCCCGCTCCGGCCGGCCCTGTTCCCGGGTTCGTGCCGGCCCGTAACGGCGCGTACAGCGGCCCGCAGCCTGTCGTTCCGGCAGGACCGCCGCCGAACCCGGCGGCCTTCGCGGGCGGCCAGCCGGGCGTCGGCGGGCAAGGCGTCCCTGGGCCGATCGGTCCGGTCGCGCCCGTCGCGCCGATCGGTCCGGCCGGCCAGATGGGTGCCAACGGCCCGGTGTACACGCCTGCTCAGGGCGCCATAGACCCCGGGGCGCCAGGACTCGCGGGCGCGCCGGGTTATCCGAGTGGACCGCCGTCTGTTTCGCTGGCTGAGGCCGTGCAGTCAGCCCACGACGAGGGCCAGGAGTTCGGCGCCTCCGTCGCGCGTGACGCGCCGGCGCTGTGGCTGGAGGCGGTGCTGGCAAGGAAGCCGCGGATGCCGTCCGACCTTGAGGCCAGGCTCCTGCAGGGATCGGCGCTTCCGATCGATTTCCTGCTGCACGACGAGGTCCGGCATGCGCTGCGTCGCGGGTTCTGGGACGCTCTGGAGCGAGCCCGCCGTTAAAGCCCATAACGGGGCGCAAAGCCCTATACGGACGAGGAATCCGTGCGAATGGGGGAGGGCGGCTGGGGTACCGTGGGAAGAGTGGCGGGCGTCGATGAGTTCGACGAGATCGAGTTTCAGGCAGCACGTACAGGAAACCACGTGCGGGCCGCTGTGCGCATGACCCGGCTCGCCCAGGAAGCGGGGCCGGGGCAGCGCGCGGAGTCACATCTGCGCGCGGGTGAGCAGTGGATGATGGCCGATGATCCGCAGCGGGCGGCTGACGAGTTCACCGCGGCCATCGAGGACGGCGGCCCGACGTTCGCCGATCCCAAGGTTTACCTGGCCAGGGCGCTGTACGCGCTGGGCCGGGACGCAGAGGCCGAGAAACTGCTCGCAGGGCTGACAGCCAGACGCGAAGCGGTTACCCCGCGTACCTGTGATCTCCTTGCCGAGCTGCTGACCGAGCAAGGCGACCTGCGGGGCGGGCTCGACTGGGCGACCGCCGGTGTGGAGCACTGCATCGAGCGCGCCGACGATGCCGAGCTGCAGCTCCTGCTCCGGTTGCGCTACCGGATCCGCGTCGACCTCGGACTCGGCGAAGACGACTATGACCGCATGCTCGACGGCTCCCGGAACTAGGTCCTGACCGGCGTTGTCCCTGGTTTCCGTCGTTATCGCAGCGGAAACCAGGGACAAAGCGCAGGCTAGGCCAGTGGGGCCGCCGGGCGGACGGTGAGTTCGTCCGCTTTCTCGTCGAGGTCGACAACGACCTCGTCGCCGTCGGCGATCTCGCCTGTCAGCAGGGAGCGGGCCAGCTTGTCGCCGATCGCGGACTGCACCAGCCGGCGAAGCGGCCGCGCGCCGAACACGGGGTCGAATCCGGTGAGCGCCAGCCACTCCTTCGCGGCCGGTGACACGGTGAGGACCAGCCGTCGTCCGGACAGCCGCTTCGCCAGCCGGTCGATCTGCAGGTCCACGATCCGGGTGAGTTCCGACGTGGTCAGCGAGTCGAAGATGATCACGTCGTCGAGCCGGTTCAGGAACTCCGGCTTGAACGCCATGCGGACCGCGGTCATCACCGCGTCCCGCTTCGCCCGGTCGTCGAGGGCCGGATCCGCGATGAATTGTGATCCGAGGTTCGAGGTGAGGATCAGGATCGTGTTGCGGAAGTCCACGGTCCGCCCCTGCCCGTCGGTGAGCCGCCCGTCGTCAAGGACCTGCAACAGCACGTCGAAGACCTCAGGGTGCGCCTTCTCCACCTCGTCGAGCAGCACCACGCAGTAGGGCCGCCGCCGCACCGCCTCGGTGAGCTGGCCGCCCTCCTCGTAGCCGACGTAGCCGGGCGGCGCGCCGACGAGCCTCGCGACCGAGTGCTTCTCGCCGTACTCGCTCATGTCGATGCGGATCATCGCCCGCTCGTCGTCGAAGAGGAATTCGGCGAGCGCCTTGGCCAGCTCGGTCTTGCCCACCCCGGTGGGCCCGAGGAACAGGAACGAGCCGGTCGGCCGGTCCGGGTCGGACACGCCAGCCCGGGCGCGGCGCACCGCGTCGGAGACGGCCTGGACCGCGCTCGCCTGGCCGACGACCCGGTTGCCCAGCTCGGTCTCCATCCGGAGCAGCTTGCCGGTCTCGCCTTCGAGCAGCCGGCCGGCCGGGATGCCGGTCCACGCGGACACCACATCCGCCACGTCGTCGGGACCGACCTCCTCCTTGACCATCGGCGCGGGGCTCTGTCCCGTGCCGGGGCCGCCCGCCGCACCGCTTCCGCCGCCAGCTTCCGAACGATCCGTCGCGACAGCCTCGGCGATTTCCGCGTCGAGCGCGGGGATCTCGCCGTAGAGCAGCCTGGAGGCGGTCTCGTAATCCCCGTCGCGCTGTGCCCGCTCGGCTTGGCCCTTGAGGTCGTCGAGCCGCTTCTTCAGCTCACCGACCCGGTTCAGCCCTGACTTCTCCTGCTCCCAGCGGGCGGTCAGCGCGGTGAGCTGCTCCTGACGGTCGGCCAGATCGGCGCGCAGCCGCTCGAGGCGGTCCCTGCTCGCCGGGTCGGACTCGCGGGACAGCGCCAGCTCCTCCATCTTCATCCGGTCCACGGTGCGGCGCAGTTCGTCGATCTCAACCGGCGAGGAGTCGATTTCCATGCGCAGCCGGGACGCGGCCTCGTCGACGAGGTCGATCGCCTTGTCAGGCAGGAACCGCGCGGTGATGTACCGGTCAGACAGGGTCGCCGCGGCGACCAGCGCCGCATCCGAGATCTGCACTTGGTGGTGTGCCTCGTAGCGCCCCTTGAGCCCGCGCAGGATCGCGATGGTGTCCTCGACCGAGGGTTCGCCGACAAGCACCTGCTGGAAGCGTCGCTCGAGCGCGGGGTCCTTCTCGATCCGCTCGCGGTACTCGTCGAGCGTGGTCGCGCCGACCATGCGCAGCTCGCCGCGGGCCAGCATGGGCTTGAGCATGTTGCCCGCGTCCATCGCGCCCTCGGCGGCGCCCGCGCCAACGACGGTGTGCAGCTCGTCGATGAACGTGATGACCTGGCCGTCGCTTTGCCTGATCTCGTTGAGCACGGCCTTGAGCCGCTCCTCGAACTCGCCGCGGTACTTGGCGCCGGCCACCATGCTGCCCAGGTCCAGGGCGATCAGCCGCTTGCCGCGCAGCGACTCGGGGACGTCGCCGGCCACGATCCGCTGCGCGAGCCCCTCGACGACCGCGGTCTTGCCGACGCCCGGCTCGCCGATCAGCACCGGGTTGTTCTTGGTCCGCCTGGACAGCACCTGCACCACGCGCCGGATCTCGGCGTCGCGCCCGATCACGGGGTCGAGCTTGCCGTCCCTGGCCTGCTGTGTGAGGTCGACGCCGTACTTCTCGAGCGCCTGGTAGGTGCCTTCCGGGTCTTCGCTCGTCACCCGGGCGCTGCCGCGCACCTGGGCGAACGCCTCAGTCAGTGCCTCGGCGGTGGCGCCACCGTTGCGCAGCAGGGTAGCGGCCTGGCCGCCGTCGGCGGCCAGCCCGACCAGCAGGTGCTCGGTCGAAACGTACTCGTCCTCCATCTGGCGGGCACGGCTTGCGGCCGTGTTGATCACCGTCAGCATCTGCCTGGACAGCTGCGGAGCGCTCGCGGAGGAGCCGCGCATCTGGGGCAGCCTGGCGATCTGCTCGGCGGCCTCCTTGGCGAGGACCGCGGGGTCCGCGCCGACGGCGCGCAGCAGGGGCGTGGCGGTGCCGCCGCTTTGCTCGAGCAGGGACACGAGCAGGTGCAGCGGATCGACCTGGGGGTTGCCGTCGGCAGCGGCCCGCCGGATCGCGACGGACAGTGCCTCCTGGCTTTTCCTGGTGAGCTTGTCGTCCATTATGGTAGGAAATCCTCTTGTTTGCTATTCACTTTTTCCTTGCTGGTCGTCCTGCGCGGCGACAGGCTGCCAGAAGGTGACTCGGGTCGCGGCGCGGACCGGCACCAGCGTGGCCGCCGGGTCAGCCCTTGTCGTCCGGCGCAGCTCCGCGAGCCGGGCCGCGACCGCACGAGTGGACTCGAGCTCGGCCCGCAACTGCGCCATCTCGGCGTGCAGTTCGGCCGCCATCAAGCGCGTCTGCTCGAGCTCGCGTTCCAGGTCCAGGATCCGCTTGATGCCGGAGAGGTTGATCCCCTCCTCCTGGGACAAGCGCTGTATCTCGCGCAGCGCGAGGATGTCGCGCATCGAGTAGCGGCGGCCTCCACCCGGCTTCGTGCGCCCTGGTACGACCAGTCCGACCCTCTCGTAGCCGCGCAGCGTCTGCGGGTGCATGCCGGACAGGGCCGCGGCCACGGAGATGACGTACACGGGCATGTCGTCCGACAGCTCGTAGGGACTGTTCATGTCATCTCCTTCCTATGCCAGTCCTTAGCCAGCTGGTGTTCGCGACTTCAGTCCAGCCTGGCCCGGCGAAGCAGTTCTTCCCGCGGGTCGGGGCCCGAGGTCGCTATCCGCAGGTCTTCGAGCGCCGAGCGCGCCTTGCTGTTGAGGTCCTGCGGCACGGTCACCTCGACCGTGGCGAGCAGCGCGCCGAGCGTTCCGTCCTTGCGGCGGACGCCGCGACCCGGGACGCGGAACACCTGGCCGTTCGGAGTACCCGGAGGGATCCTGACGGTCACAGCGGCACCACGGTGCGTCGGCACTTTGATCTCCGCGCCGAGCGCCAGCTCGGTGATCGTCACCGGCACGGTCACCGTGAGGTTGTCCCCGGTCCTGCCGAACACCCCGTGCGGTTTCACGTGAACCCGGACATACAAGTCGCCGGCCTTGCCGCCGTGCTCACCGGAGGCGCCCTTGCCGGGGATCCGGATCCGCTGGCCGTCGGCGACGCCCGCGGGGATCCGCGCCTGGATGGTCCGCGAGCTCATCGCCCGGCCGCTGCCGTTGCACGACTTGCACGGGTCATCGACCACGAGGCCACGGCCACGGCAGGTCTTGCACGGCTCGGAAAGCCCGAACCCGCCCAGGTTCTTGCTCTGCTGGCCGGTCCCCTGGCAGTCCGGGCAGACCCTGGGCACGGTGCCCGCCTTGGCGCCGGTGCCGTGGCAGACCGTGCAAGGGCCCTCCCCGGTCAGCCGCAGGCCGACGGTGGCGCCGTCGATCGAATCGCCGAACGACAGCATGGTCTCCGTCTCGACGTCCGCGCCGCGCCTGGCCCGGCTCTGCGCGCCCCGGCCGCGGAAGATGCCGCCCAGCACGTCGCCGAGCCGGTCCCCGCTCTCGCCCGAGCCGCCGAACAGGTCGCCGAGATCGAACCCGCCGAACCCGCCGCTGGTGCCGGGCCGGCTACCGGTCGGAACCCGGAACCCGCCGCCGAACAGCGAGCGCGCCTCGTCGTACTCCTTGCGCTGCTTCTCATCGGACAGGACGTTGTACGCCTCGGTGATCTCCTTGAAGCGCTCCTCGGCGTCGGCGTTGCCCTTGTTCGCGTCGGGATGGTACTTCCGCGCGAGGTCGTGGTACGCCTTCTTGATGTCTGCTGCCTTCGCGGTCTTGGGAACACCCAGCGTCTTGTAGTAATCCTTCTCCAGGTAGTCCTTCGTGCTCATCTGGCCTCGCTGGGCTTCTTTAGTTGTCCGTTTCTTCCCCTGGTGGCCATTCGGCCGTGTTGGCGCTCCCGTCTGGCCCCGTGGCGGGCTCCGCGACCGCCACCCTGGCCGCCCGCAGGATCCGCTCCCCAACCTTGTAGCCGGGCTGGAAGATCTCCACGCAGGTGTCCTCCGTCACGTCCGGCGAGTAGGTGTGCGTCAGCGCCTCGTGGATCTTCGGGTCGAACGGCTCGCCGCGCTGCCCGTAGCTGACCAGTCCGAGCTTGCCGACCGCGGCTTGCAGCGAGTCGGCGACGGACTTGAAGCCGCCGGACAGTTCGCCGTGTTCGCGCGCCTGGCCGATGGCGTCAAGGACCGGTAGCAACTCGGTCAGCACGCCGACGACCGCCTGCTCGCGCACCGCGGCCCGGTCCCGGTCCACCCGCTTGCGGTAGTTGGCGTACTCCGCCTGCAGTCGCTGCAGGTCGGCGGTGCGCTCGCTGAGCTGGGTGCGTAGTTCCTGAGCGGCAAGCTGGTCGGCGGTTTCCGTTTCGGTAAGCTCCACCTCGCCGCCTTCGGGCGCGGTGTCGCCTGCCTTCTCGTGCCTGGCCTGCCCGGATCCCCCCGGCCGGCTGACACCAGCGGTGCCAGCCGGCTGGGAGGCCGCGTGCTTGCCCCTTCTAGGCTGCCCGGTCACCGGATCGATCCGACGGTGATCGCGGATCACCGGGCCGGAGCCCGTGTCCTCGGGTGCTGTCATCAGGCGGCTCCGCCTTCGCCTTCGTCCACGATCTCGGCGTCGACGACGCCCTCGTCGTGCGGGGTCGCCGCGTCGCTCTCGCTGTCGCGGTCGGTGCTGCCCTCAGCGTGCTGAGCGGCCTGGGCCGCCTGGGCTGCCTGGTAGATGGCGGTACCCATCTTCTGGCTGACCTGGGCAGCGTGCTCGCTGGCGGTCCTGATGGCGTCGATGTCGTTGCCCTGGATCGCCTTCTTGAGGTCGGCGATCGCGGTCTGCACCTCGGACTTGACGTCCGCGGGCACCTTCTCGTCGTTCTCGGCGAGGAACTTCTCGGTGCTGTAGACCAGCGTGTCGGCCTGGTTGCGAACCTC
>Ga0187807_1000055_pt1 | contig 27229 bp, 24 predicted proteins | sample NC_wetland_sal_i_4_FD_132432 | JGI IMG/M metagenome (GOLD analysis project Ga0187807, IMG submission 132432) | Wetland sediment microbial communities from Neuse River Estuary, North Carolina, USA - ASW_2 | ecosystem: Environmental > Aquatic > Freshwater > Wetlands > Sediment | place: USA: North...
AGCTTGAGCGGATGCGCGTAGTCGATCCTGATGCCCTGGCCGCCCGGCTGGCGGGCGCCGATTCCGCTGGTCCCGGTGTGGAACAGGGCCAGCAGGCCGTGCTCCGCGCAGGCAGCGAACACCGGCCAGTACACGGGGTCGTCGGGGGCGAACGCCTGCAGCGACGGGTGGAACTTGACCCCGCGAAGCCCGAGCTCGGCGATGTTCGCCACCTCGTCCGGCGCCGACTTCTTGTGCGGGTCGACAGAACCGATCCCGGTGAACGCGTCCGGGTACTCGCGGCAGGCGGCCGCGACGGTCTCGTTCGGCACCCGGGGACGGCCGGTGGCCGTCTCGGCGTCCCAGGCCAGCAGCACCGCCTTCACGTCGAGCGCGCGGTACTTGTCCGCGAGTTCGCCGAGCGACTGCCGCTCGACCGTGGACCGGAAGTAGGCCTCCGCCGCCTCGACGTAGCCCGCCATGCTGCCGTCCAGCCAGTCTGGCGTCGGCAGGTGCACGTGGAAGTCGATAGCCCGCACTCGGTCATCGTACGGCGACGGCAGAGTGAACGGAGTGAAGTGGCAGGATCGAAGGGTGTCGCTGTTCGTGATCTCGGGGGTACCGGCGGCAGGCAAGACGACCGTGGCGCGCCTGCTGGCCAGCCGGCTCGAGAACGCGGTATGCGTGCCGGGCGACTCGATCAGGGCGATGGTCGTCGCCGGGCGCGCCGAGATGACGCCGGACGCGGACGACGCCGCCCTCCGCCAGCTGCTGCTCCGGTACCAGGGCGCGCTCGCGGTCGCGACGGTCTACCTGCGCGCGGGGTTCCACGCGGTGGTCGAGGACGTCATCATCGGCCCCGTCTTCCGCAAGTTCCTGGCCCTGGTCCCGGTCTCCGAGATGCACCTGGTGTTCCTCGACCCGGACGGGGACGCGGTCGCCGAGCGGGACCGCGCCCGACCCAAGACCGCCTACGGAGACGACCGCTGGGACGTCGGCGAGCTGCGGGCCGTGCTGCGCCAGGAGACCGAGCGGCTCGGCCTCTGGCTCGACTCGACCGGCCTGTCCGCCGACGAGACGGTGGACAGGATCCTGGCCGACCTCGACGCGAGCCTGGTCGAGCTGCGCCGCTAACCACGACCTGCCGATTGCGCAATCGCCACTAATAGAACAGGCCGATCGCGCAAATGACAGGACCGGGTCTCGGGTCACACGGGCACCGCCACGTCCGGAATGCCTCTTCTGCACCGTCAAGTCGCGCGGGCCGGGCCCTTCAGCGCTATCCCGATCTTGGTGACGTTGGGGCACGTGGGACTTGTGGGGCGACGCCGCCATCGTTTCAAGGTCGTATGCCGCTTCAATCGTGAGGCTGCGTGCTGAGGACTTGGCACGCCCCTAGAGCAGGCGGATCGCGCAACCAGCAGGGCAAGACCAGGCCAGCCGGTCGTGCGGCGGAGCGCTTCTTGCCGTGATCAGCAAGGCTGCTTTTCATGATCGTGGGTAGTTTTCCGCGAATATCGCGGAAAACTACCCACGATCATGACCACCGCGCTCCGGGCGCGGCGAGAGCCTGCCGGTCTTGGATGTCGTAGCTTGCCTCGACGGCAAGACGGCGCGTTGGGGACTTGGCACGTCCCAGCAGAGATTGATTAATGGCGCATTGACAGGATCGTGCCCAGCGCCGTCGTGACGCTGGGGACCGTGGGGCTTACGGGCGAACGAACCGGCGCCTCAGTGCTCGTGGATGATGACGCCGCGGATGTTGCGGCCGGCCATCATGTCCTCGTAGCCCCGGTTGACCTCGTCGAGCCGGTACTTGGTGGTGATCAGCTCGTCGAGCTTGAGCTTGCCGGCCCGGTACAGCTCGATCATCCGGGGGATGTCGTCGAACGGGTTGCCGCTGCCGAACAGCGCGCCCTGCAGCCGCTTCTCGAACGCCGTCAGCTCGAAGCCGGAGACGTGCACCGTCTTCGTCGCCAGACCGCCCATCCCGGTCAGGACGACGATGCCGCGCTTGCGGACCGCGGCGAACGCGTCTGAGACGACTTGCTCGGTCACCACGCCCACCGTGATCAGCGCCTGGTCCGCGCCGACGCCGTAGGTCAGCTGCTGCGCCAGCTCGTGCGCCTCCTCGGCGGTCGCCACCGCGTGCGTGGCGCCGAGGGTGAGCGCCGTCGAGCGCTTGAACTCCACCGGGTCGACCGCGATGACGTACCGCGACCCGGCGTGCGAGGCGCCCTGCACGGCGTTGATGCCGACGCCGCCGACGCCGTAGATGATCGTGGTGTCGCCGGGGTGGACCTCGCCCGCCTTCACCGCCGTGCCGTAGCCGGTGGGCACGCCGCAGCCCACCAGGACCACGACGTCGAGCGGCAGGTCGTCCTCCACCTTCACTGCCGACGCCTCGGATATCACGGCGTACTGCGAGAACGTGCCGAGCAGGCACATCTGCCCGAAGTCCGTCGATCCCTCGTGGTACCGGTACGTCCCGTCGGGCAGGGAGTTGTCCACCAGGAACCGGCCCAGGTCGCACAGGTTGGTCTGGCCGCGGGAGCAGAACCGGCAGTGCCCGCAGACCGGCAGCCACGACGTGACCACGTGATCGCCGACGGCCAGCCTGGTGACGCCAGGCCCCACCTTCTCCACGATCCCGGCGCCCTCGTGGCCGCCTACGATCGGGTACCTCACCGGGATGTCACCGGTGCGCAGGTGGTCGTCGGAATGGCACAGACCCGAAGCGACGAACCGGACGAGGACCTCGCCGGCCTTCGGCTCGTCCAGGTCGAGCTCGACGATCTCGAAGTCCTTGCCGACGTCCCTGAGCACCGCTGCTCGTGTCTTCATGCGGACCTGCCCTTTCCGGGGAAAGCGTAGTTTGGCAGTCATCATCCGCCCCGGCGGCCAGCCCGGTCAATGGTGGCTAAAGCTCAACGACGTGGGGGTTACTTGTGGCGGGGCGGGTGCCACACGAGCACGGTCAGCACGGCCTGCCTCCTGACGCGCGAGCCCGGGTCCGGCGACTGGTCGGCGACGAGCCCTTCCACGGGCAGCGGGTCCGGCGTCAGCCGGACCACCGCCAGCCGCAGGCCGGCCATCGTGACCAGGTCCCGGCACGGCCGGAAGAACAGCCCGCGCACATCGGGCACCACCACCCGGCGGGGCGGCGCGGCGGGCAACGGCGCCGTCCATGCCTCCAGGGCTTCGAGAGCGGCCCCGGCCTCCCGCAACTCGTAGCCGGGCGCGGGCCCGGACAGGAGCGCGCCAGGCGAGCCGCCGAAAGCGGCGGAACCGCGCAGCCCGCCACCGCGCTGCACGCCGGCCTCCTTGTCGTAGCGCTGCCGCCGTTCGGGGTCGCTGAGCACCAGCCAGGCCGCGTGGGCCGCCGCCCTGGCGCGGTTCGCCGCGGAAACCACCGGGGACGGGGCGCCGGAGAGCAACGCCGGCCGCAGTTGACTGAGCCGCTCCGCGTACGCGTCCCTGATCGTGTCCGCGTCCGCGCCCGCGGACACGCCGAGCACGTCATACCACGTGATGCCGTACGTCACCGCCACGCCTGTGAGCCTAGCCAATGATGCGCCCTGTCCAGCTTTGTTGCGCCGCGCAAGCAACGCTGGCTATCGTCGGGTAATGCTCACTCTTAGACCATTCAGCAGGCGGTTCGCCGCCGTGCTCGGCATAGCGTGCATCGGGCTGGCTGCCGCGGCCTGCTCAAGCTCGTCCTCGTCGTCCAGTTCCTCATCGTCGGCCAGCGCGAGCTCGAGCCCGTCGGCCTCGGCCAGCACCACCAAGGTGTCCGGCACGGCGAACGTCGCCTACGCGTCGTCGCTCCAGTACCTCAACGAGAACGTCGTCAAGCCGGCGTTCACGGCCGCCACCGGCGCCGGGTTCTCCGGCACCGGCAACGCCTCGGGCACTCTCGAGCAGTACATCTCCTCGGGCGAGATCAGCCCGAACGTGTTCGAGTCTGTCGGCGGTGACAACATCACGCCGCTCGAGCCGAAGTTCACCAAGTGGTACATCCAGTACGCGGGCACCTCGATGGTGGTCGCCTACAACCCGAACAGCAAGTACGCCAGCCAGTTCAAGGCCATCGCCGACGGCTCGAAGCCGCTGTGCGACCTGTACACGCTGCTCCAGACGCCGGGCCTGAAGCTGGGCCGCACCGACCCGAACACCGACCCGCAGGGCCGCGACTTCATCTACATGCTCGAACTCGCGCAGTCCTACTGCAAGCTGCCGTCGGACACGGTGGCCAAGATCCTCGGCACGTCCGACTTCGGCACGTCGAGCTCCAGCCAGATCTACGCCGAGTCCTCGCTGGACTCCACGCTCGAGTCCGGCCAGCTCGACGCGGCGAGCGCGTTCGTCACCCAGGCGGTGGAGCTGCACCTGTCCTACATCCCGCTGCCCGAGCAGATCAACCTGGGCAGCGCCGCGCTCGCGTCGACGTACAAGACGGCCTCCGTTACGATCAAGAGCGGAACCAAGCACGGCTCGCCGCAGGTGATCGACATCACGATCATCGGCACGCCGACGCCGGCCGCCGAGGCGTTCGTGGCCTACACCTTGTCCTCCGTGGGCCTGGCGCAGTACAAGCAGGGAGGGTTCACGGTGCTCACGTCGGCGCTGTTCGGCAGCAAGAGCGACGTGCCCGCGCCTATCGCCAGTGAGCTGGGCACCTAGCCCCCAGGCCGCCGCTTCAGGAGGCGTGATCCGGGACGCCGAGGACCGGCGTCCCGGACCGCCGCTGCCGCGGCGAGGAGGGTTCGGCAGGCAGGCGCCACGGGTCCGTTCCGTATCGGCGTTTCTCTCCGTAGCCGGGGCGGCGGTCATCTGGATCGCGCTGCTCGGCCCGGTGATCACCCTCCTCACCCACCTGTCAGGCAGCGCGATCGCCAGCGCGCTTACCGGGCCCGGCGACCTGGACCCCCTGATCACGTCGCTCGCCGCGGGCGGGGTCACGCTCGCCGTGCTGCTGTGCCTGTGCACGCCGCTGTCCTGGATGCTCGCCCGCGGCCGGCTGCCGCTGCCGCGGCTGTGGGAGGCCGGCCTGCTGTGCTCGCTGCTGCTGCCGCCGCTGGTCATCGGGCTGCTGCTGGTGTTCATGGTCGGCCCGTACACGCCGATCGGCGAGTTCCTTGGCTGGCTGCACCAGGACGCGACCAACACGTTCCTGGCGCTGGTGATCGCCGAGGTGTACGAGTCGGCGCCGTACTACGTGCTCGGCGCGCAGGCCGCGTTCGCCAGCGTGGACACCCGGCTGGAGCAGCAGGCCGGCCTGCTGGGCGACCCGCCCCGCCGGGTGTTCCGCCGGATCACGCTGCCGCTCGCCGCGCCCGGGCTCGCGATGGCGCTGGCGGTGGCGTGGGCGCGGGCGATGGGCGCGTTCGGCGCGGTCGTGATCATCGCCTACCATCCGTTCGGGATCCCGTTGCAGATCTTCGTGACCCTGCAGGAGACCGGGCTGGCGTCGGCGCTGCCGTACGCCCTGGTGCTGCTCGTGGTCGCGCTGCCGCTGCCGATGGCCGCCTACGTGTGGAGTGCCCGTGCTGAGCGCCGACGTCGAGGTTGACCGCCGCGACTTCGCCGTGCGCGCGGCGCTGAGCGTGGCGGCCGGGGAGCGGGTGGCGCTGTTCGGGCCGTCGGGGGCGGGCAAGACGACCGTGCTCGAGTCGATCGCGGGCCTGGTGCTGCCCCGCCGCGGCCTCGTCGAGCTTGGCGGGCGCGTGCTCACCTCGGCCGGCGGCCCGCGGCCGGTGGCGGTGCCGCCCTATCAGCGGCGAATCGGGCTGCTGCGCCAGGACCCCGGCCTGTTCCCGCACCTGCCGGTGCGCGCGAACCTGCTGTACGCGCGGTCCTCGTCCGGTGCCGAGGTGGAGGCGATCGCGCGCCAGCTCGGCATCGACGGGCTGCTGTCCGCGATGCCGGCCCGGCTGTCCGGCGGCCAGCAGCACCGCGTCGCGCTGGGGCGGCTGCTGCTCGCGCACTGCGACGCGCTGCTGCTCGACGAGCCGTTCGCGAGCCTCGACGCCGCCTTGCGGCGCGCCCTGACGGCGCTGGTCAAAGATCTTTCTTCGGAACGTACAGTGCCGTCTGTCCTCGTCACCCACCAGCTCCCAGACGCGCAGGCCTTCGCGGACCGGCTCTTCGTCATGGACCAGGGCTCGGTCCTGCAGGAGGGCGCCCCGGATGAGGTGGTGCTCCGCCCGGCCTCCCGCCGGGTCGCCGAGCTAGTCGGCTACCTCGGCTTCGTGCCAGTCGCGCCGCCAGGGGCTTCTGGTGCCCGCGGGACCTCTGGGGCCGATGGCTCGGATGACGACCCCGCCGGGACCGTGGTGGCCGGGGGAGTCGTCGCGGGCGTGCACCCCGACCGGGTCGTCCCGGGCGCGGACCCATCGCGCGGGCTCGTCGTGACCGGGACGGTCGAGGCGGCCCGGCCGAGCGGGGCCAGCTGGGAAGCGGATCTGCGCGCGGGCGACGCGGCGTTCACCTGCCGGCTCCCGTCCTGCCCGGAGTCGGCCCAGGTCTCGGTGACGCTCCTCGCCCCCCCGTACTTCGCCCCCGACGGCTCGCGCATCAGTAACAGCCACGCATTGACCTGATAACAGCAAGAAGGGACTTGGTGCACGGTCGCTGACCGGCTCTAGGCGGGACTCCAAAGGACCCGCTCGCCCTGGCCGCCGAGGCAGAGCGCCAGCCGCCGCGCCACGCTCGCATCAAGGGCACATCTGGCCCCGGCTATCTGCCCGCGATCAGGTCCGCACGGCTCATATTCCATGATCACGAAGAGTTTGTGCACTTATACGATGCGTAACTTTCGCGATCATGGAACTGCGGCATGCTCGTCGCCACGGCGCCTGATAACAGCAAGAAGCGGGGAGCTCGGAGTCATCGCGGGCCCGTTCGGGATGAATCTCTTAACCCTCAGCGACGGAGACGGTCAGCTGCGTGCTGTGGTAAGCGGCGCGACAGGCCAGTTCGGGGCTGTAGCGGGCGATGATCTGCTTCACCCGGCGGGCCGCTAGCGGGCCGAGGAGGTCGTAGCAGGCGATGAACAGCTCGCGGGCCGCGGCGCGCGGCCAGGCCGGCGGCAGCAGCTCGGTGGGGAGATCCGGGTCCATCGCGGGGAACGCGCGCCACTCGTTCATCACCCGGGTGCGGGCGACGAGGGCGTCCGTCAGGCTGATCTCGCCGGCGACCGTCTGGTCCCGCAGCAGCCCGGCGAACGCGATGAACTCCTCGTACCGCTGCCGCAGCCCGGCCAGGTCCCAGGCGCGCGCCGGGATCTCCGACGCCTCGCCGCCGGACGGGACCGCGGTGGCCCGGAAGGCGGTCGCGGTGGTGATGCCCAGCTCCTTCAGCCGGGCCATCACCTCGCTCGCGTGGTCGCGGGGGGCCGCCCACAGGCCGTCGTACAGCGGGGCGAAGCCGAGCCAGCGCAGCGCCTTGCGCAGGTCGTCGCGGGCGGCGCGGTTGTCCTCCGGGATGGAGAACGCGACAAGCGACCACATACCGTCCCATGGCGTCCCGCTGGCGCCGAAGGAGAAGATGCGCCGCGCGCCGTCGTCAAGCACGTCGGCGGCGCGGGTGCTGAGCTGGACGAACGTCCGCCGCCCGGCTCGTGAGGTCTCGAGCAGCCCGTTGCGGGTCAGCCGGGACAGCGCGGCCCGGGCGGCCGAGTCGCTGACGCCGAACTCGGCGAGCAGCGCGACGATCGCGGCCGACGGCAGCGGTTCCGTGCGCTGCCACCAGTAGTCGCCAAGCAGCGTGAGCAGCAGCCGGGGCGGTCGCTGCGCGACTGGGCCCGGCGCGGTCCACGGCTGGGGCACGTCGTCCTCGTCCAGGTGATCACCGAGGTACGACGATGCGCTACTCACGATGCTACTCACGGTACGAGGATAACTTGGGCGGTTCGACGCCGAGGAATCGGAAGCAGTTATGCCAGAGAATGTCCTGGAGTTCCGCGTCCGAAAGTCCCATCGACCGTAGCGTCTTCGCGATCGGCTGCTCGCGGGTCATCGCCGGGAAGTCCGAGCCGACCAGCAGTCGCTGCGTGCCGAGCATGTCGGCGAGGTACCTGATCGCGCGCCGGTCGAAGACCAGCGAGTCGTAGTAGAACCGGCGGGCCAGCTCGATCGGGCTGTGCTCGGCGAACCAGGGCTTCGCCTCCGGGCGCTGCTCTTCTGGCAGCGGCGGCTCCTCGTTCCAGGTGCGCCCCCAGAACCACTGCGCGCGGGTGAGGACGAGCGGGAACCCGCCGCCGGCATGGCTGAACGAGATCTTCAGGCCCGGGTACTTCTCCGCGACCCCGCCGGTGATGATCGCCGCGGCGCCCAGCGTGGCCTCCGCGCCGACGCCGAACGTCGCGCCCGCCGCGCCGGGGAGCCGGTCCGACGGCACCGGCATGCCGTGCACGAACACGGCGGCGCCGAGCCGTTCGGCCTCCGCCCAGAACCCGTCGAACTGCGGCTCGTGCAGCGACTTGCCGTTGATGTTGGAGGCGATCTCGACGCCGAGCAGGCCGGACTTGGCCACCTCGGTCAGCTCGCCCGCCGCCATGTCCGGATCCTGCAGCGGGACCGTGCCCAGGCCGTAGAACCGCGTGGGGTACGCGGCGACCAGGCCGGCGATGTACTCGTTGATCACCCGGCACATGTCCCGTCCGGCGCCGGCCGGGAGCCGGTAGTTCAGCACCGCGGGGAACGGCGAGAGCAGCTCCGCGTCAAGCCCGCTGGCGGCCGATGCCTCGAGCCGCTTCTCCGCGTCGAACCAGACCGCCTTCGCCGGGAACCGCATCGGGCCGTTGACGAGGAACTTGCCGCCGTCGACATCCGGGTTCGGCTCGGTGGAGGGCCAGGCGACCGGGTCGCAGCCGGCGGGCGCGAGGCCGAAGTCACCGGGGAAGATGTGCGCGTGCGAGTCGATGATCGGCATGAGTCGTCTCCCCCTACAGTCCCGGCATGATCGCGACGTGGATGCCGTCTTCGCCGGGGACCTCGCCGGCCAGCAGCTGGATCGCGTGCTCGACGTCGTCAAGACCGTACTTGTGCGTCTGCATCTTGTGCAGCGGGAACTTGCCGGACTCGATCAGCTTGATCGCGTTCTCGTAGCCGGCCGCGTCCACCGAGAACGCGCCCTTCACGGTGATCGCCTTGTTGATGAGCATATCGGTGACCAGCTCGATGGGCTTGTGGCCCTTCAGCCCGGCCAGGACGATCGTGCCGCCCCAGCGGACGGCCTCGATGGCGTCGCGGATCGGCTGCTGGGCCATCGGGGTGAGGTCGAGGACCACGTCGGCGCCGTCCCCGCCGGTCAGCTCGCGGACCCGCTCGACGGTGTTCTCTTCCTCCACGTTGATCGCGACGTCCGCGCCGAACTCCTTCGCCAGCTCCAGCTTCTTCGCGTCGCGGGTCAGGCCGGTGGCGATGATCGTGCCCGCCCCGACGTACCGGGACGCGAGGATCGCGGCGAGGCCGCGCTGGCCGGCGCCCATGACAAGGACGTTCGTGCCGAGGTGCACGCCGCCGTACTCCAGCGCCCAGCGCACGCCGGCGCCGAGGGGGTTGTACATGACGGCGATCTCGGCGGGGATGTCGTTCCGCATCGGGTGCACGATCGAGTTCGGGTGCAGGTCGATGTACTCGGCGTAGCCGCCGGTCAGCCGGCCCTTCCGCTCGGGCGGGTTGCCGCCGCCGTGGCTGCCGATCCGGTTCTTGCAGTTCATGTAGTTGCCCGCCAGGCACCGGGGGCAGGACCGGCAGGGGATGAGGATCTCGACGGCGACCCGGTCGCCGGCCTGCACGCCCCACCGGGCGGCGGTCTCGTCGGTGATCTCCTCGATGATGCCGAGCGGTTCGTGGCCGGGGATCATCGGCAGCCCGCGGGTGCCCATGGCGCCCTTGTACTGCTCGACGTCGCTGCCGCAGATGCCACAGGCCTCGACGCGCAGCAGCGCGCCGGTGTCGCCGCCGAGCACGGGCCGGGGGTACTCGCGCATCTCCATCTGCCGGGGCCCGGTCTGGACCACGGCGCGAACCATGTCAGCCATGTCGTTCCAACCTCGTCATTGGGCTGTGCAACAGGGGTAGGCCAGGGGATTTCGGCGCTGGTCATAACCGCTTCTCCAGACCCACGGATCACGATATATGACACTTGGCGCGACGAGAAGCGCGTGATATGAAATCTAATATCAGGACAGCCGTGAGGGGGCTTGTCATGAGTATGGACACAAAATTAGGGCCGCGAACAAGTTACGGCGGCTAACGATCTGGCCGATCCGGAGGCGCTTCATGAAGACCCGGGCCGCAGTGCTGCGCAAGGCGGGGACACCATGGGAGATCACCGAGCTTGAGCTGGACCCGCCGAAGGCGAACGAGGTGCTTATCCAGATGGAGGCGGCCGGCCTGTGCCACTCCGACGAGCACATCAGGGCCCGCGGCGCCGGCCGGCTGCCGATGGTCGGCGGGCACGAGGGCTCGGGCGTGGTGGTGGACGCCGGCCCGGGCGTGACCCGCGTGAAGGTGGGCGACCGGGTCTCGTGCTCCTACATCCCGGTCTGCGGCAAGTGCCGGTACTGTTCCACCGGCAAGCAGAACCTGTGTGACGCGGGCAAGTGGGCGGGTGTCGGCTGCCTCCAGGACGAGACGTTCCGGTTCCACCAGAACGGCGAGGACTTCGGCGGGATGTGCGTGGTCGGCTCCTTCGCCGAGTACTCCGTGCTGTCGGAGTGGTCCTGCGTGAAGATCGAGGACTACGTGCCGATGGAGCTCGCTGCCCTGGTCAGCTGCGGTGTCACCACCGGGTTCTGCTCGGCGATCTACGCGGGCGACGTGCGGGTCGGCGACGTCGTGGTCGTCTTCGGAACCGGGGGCGTCGGCATGAACGCCGTGCAGGGCGCCGCGTGGGCCGGCGCCAAGCACGTCTTCGCCATCGACCCGAATGAGTGGAAGCAGCAGCAGGCCCTCCAGTTCGGCGCGACGCACGCGTTCGGCGACCCGGTCAAGGCCAAGGACGTTCTCATCGACCTCACCCGCGGCCAGCTCGCGGACAAGGTGATCTGCACGGTCGGCGAGATGGACAACGAGGTCGTCAAGGCCGCCGTCGACATGACCGGCAAGGCGGGCACGATCGTGATCACCGGCGTCGGCTACTACCAGATGGAGCTGCCCGGCGGCATCCTGATCGGGTACCACAGGAAGATGCAGGGCTCGCTGTTCGGCGGCGCCAACCCGCTGTACGACATCCCGATGATCCTGAGCCTGTGGCACGAGGGCCACATCAAGCTGGCCGAGCTCATTACCAGGACGTACACGCTGGACGAAATTAATGAGGGGTATCAGGACCTTATGGATGGCAAGAACATCCGCGGCGTCATCGTCCACCAGCACTGAACTTCACTAGGACTTCACTAGGCTAGAAATCAGCCGCGGTAGTTAGGCAAGGAAAGGTCGGAGCACCCATGCCGAACGCGATCCTCGACCCCACCGGGTCCGTCAAGAGCAAGGCCGCCAAGGCGGCCGCCCCCCGGGCCCACCGCCCCGCCAGCCTCAAGGGCGCCCGGGTCGGCCTGCTCATCAACACCAAGCAGAACGCACGCCCCTTCCTCGAGGAGGTCGGCCGTCTGCTCGAAGAGAAGTACGACGTCACCCTGACCAAGCGGACGAAGGTCAACTTCGCGGTGCCTGAGCCGGACGAGGTCATCAAGGAACTGGTGGCCGACAACGACGTGGTCATCACCGGCGTGGGCGACTGCGGCTCGTGCAGCGCCGCCGCGGCGGCCGACGGCGTCGTGCTCGAGGCGGCCGGCGTGCCGGTCGCGGCGATCATCACCGACTCGTTCATCCCGACCGCCGACGCGATGGCCGCGCTGCGCGGCGCTCCCGGCTACAAGTACGCGACCACGGCGCACCCGGTCGCCGTGCTGACCGAGGACAAGGTAAAGGAGCGCGCGGCGCAGGTGCTCGACGACGTGGTGGGCCTGCTCACCGACCAGGGGAACGGCGGCGCATGACGGCTGACGTTCCGGACGGGGCCGCCGCGGACGACGCTGTCCCGGCGGCTCCCGACCCCGACGAGGCGCCCGATCCCGACGAGGCACAGCGGGCGATCGAGTACTGCTACGAGCAGGGCTGGTCCGACGGCCTGCCGCTGGTCCCGGTGTCCACGCCGCTGCTCGACCGGTTCCTGGCCACCACGGACAAGGACCCGGACGAGATCATCGGCTCCCTGGAGCAGGTCGGCCGGGACGTCGACGTCCGGACGGCCGCGATCAACGCCGCCATGGCCGGCTGCAAGCCCGAGTACTTCCCCGTCGTGCTGGCGGCGTTCGACGCGCTGATGCGCGAGCGCGCCGCGCGCGGCGGCGGCTTCCAGTCCACGAGCGGCCCCGCGCCGCTGATCGTGGTCAACGGGCCGATCCGGCAGGAACTGGGATTCAACACCGCCGGCGGCGCCTTCGGCCCCGGTTTCCGGCCGAACATGACGATCCCGCGCGCGGTCGGCCTCATCGTCCGCAACGCGTTCGGCATCCACCCGCACGTGCTCGAACAGGCCACCCAGGGCGTGCCCGGCCGCTGGTCGATCTGCGTCGCGGAGAACGAGGAGGAGTCCCCCTGGGAGCCGTTCGCCGAGAACGGCGGCGTGACCGGCGGCGTCTCCGCCGTCTCGGCCACGCTCACCCGCACCATGGAGTTCGTCGACAACAGGCACACCCCTAATCACGAGGACGTGCTGCGCGACTTCCAGGACACGATCGGCCGGATCGGCTCGCTGATCTTCCCGCAGACCTCGGTCGCGCTCGTGCTCTGCCCGGAGCACGCGCAGATGTTCGCCGCGGCCGGCATGTCCAAGGCCGACGTGCAGAACTGGCTCATCGAGCGGTCCGGCCGCACCGGCCGCGAGTTCCGGGTGATGGGCAAGGAGAGCGTCGCGACCAAGACGTTCCACGGCCCGTTCGAGGGCGACGACGCGTTCCACGCGATCCTTTCCGGCCCGAAGCAGATTCCGGTCATTGTCGCCGGGGCGAAAAACGCGGCGATTTCCATGGTGGTGCGCATTTTCGGGGAATGGTCCGGTACCGCTGTTCCCGTAGTGGAGAAGAAATGAATTATTCAGAACGGACCGCGGCTCTCGCCTCAACGCTCGAGGCGGACGGCTACCACCTGGCGATCGAAGAGCTGGATGCCCGTCTTTCCGTCACCATTACCGCCGGGCCGGACGCGTGCGAGGACTGCCTGGTGCCCAAGGACCTGATGCGCGGCATCCTGGCCCAGCAGCTCGGCATCGACGGTGACTCGATCGACATCACCTACCCGGTCGACCTGCCCGGCTACTCCGGCTCGGCAGGGGCACATTGACCACCCGGGTCGCCCTCATCACCGGATGCGGCAAGCGGGACGGGATGGGGCGCGCCATCGCCCTCAGGCTCGCCGCCTCCGGGGTCGCGGTCGTGGTCACCGACAAACAGGCGACCGGCGTGCTCAACCGCCGGCAGGAAGTCGTCGGCGTGTCCGACGAGTCCTGGGGCGGCGTCGATTCCCTCGTCGAGGAGATCACCGGCCTCGGCGGCACGGCGATGTCGCAGCTCGGCGACATCTCGGTGGCCGAGGACGCGCGGCGCATGGTCGAGGGCGCGGCGGCGTGGCGGGGCCGGCTCGACATCCTGGTCAACGGCGCCGGCGCCCCGCAGGGCCTGGACCGGCAGGACATCGAGGACGTGCCGATCGAGGTCTTCGACTTCGTGATCGCGGTCAACCTGCGCGGCACCTACCTGATGTCCCGGTTCGCCGTGCCGCACATGCGGGCGCAGCGCTGGGGCCGGATCATCAACATATCCTCCCAGGCGGGCCAGGTCGCGGCGGCGATGTCCACGGCGTACTCCGCGTCCAAGGCGGGCGTGCTCGGGTTCACCCGCGCGCTGTCGGCGGACGTCGCGCCGTGGGGGATCACCTGCAACGCGATCGCGCCCGGCATGGTGGCGACCTCGCGGGCCCTGCTGTCCATCGACCCGAACATCGACGCGGCCGCGGAGATCAAGCGCCGCGGCTCGATGCTCGCCGTGGGCCGCCCCGGTTACCCGGAGGACATCGCCGCCGCGGTCGCGTACCTGGCCTCCGACGCGTCCGGGTACATGACCGGCCAGACGCTCGTGCTCGACGGCGGCGGCTCCGCCCCGTTCGCGAAACGCCCCCCGGAAGCGTCCCCTGCCCCATAATCGGGGATGACCGAGGGAAGCGAGGACGAGCAACGATGCCGCCGAGGACCACTCCGCCCTTCCGTGCCGATCACGTCGGAAGCCTGCTGCGGCCGCCGGAATTGCGGCGGGCGCGTGAGGATCACGCCGCGGGGCGGATCACCGCTGGTGACCTGCGCGCCATAGAGGACGAGGCGATTCGCGACGCCGTCGCGATGCAGCGGGACGTCGGGCTGCGCTCGGTGACCGACGGCGAGTTCCGCCGTGCCTCCTGGCACATGGACTTCATCTACCAGATCGGCGGCATCGGCCAGGTGCCCGGGAACCTGGTGTCGCAGTTCCGCAACGCCACGGGCACGATCGAGTTCACCCCGCCGGCCATCCGGGTGAACCGCCGGGTCACGATGGACAAGACGATCTTCGGCGAGGACTTCGCGTTCCTTCAGTCGGTCGCCGATCCCGCCCAGGTGCCCAAGCTGACCATCCCCGCGCCGTCCATGGTGCACTACCGGTCCGGCGTCCGCGCCGTCGTCGACGAGAGCATCTACCCGGACGCGGAGGAGTTCTGGAGCGACGTGTCGGCCGCCTACGCCGAGGAGGTCCGCCGGCTGGCCGGGCAAGGCTGCCGGTACCTGCAGGTCGACGACATCAGCCTGGCGTACCTGAACGACCCGGCGCAGCGCGCCTACATCAGCGAGCGGGGCGAGGACGCCGAGCACATGCACCTGCGGTACATCAGCCTGATCAACGGCGCGGTCGCCGCCCGCCCGGCCGGGATGGCGGTCGCCACCCACCTGTGCCTCGGCAACTACCGGTCCTCGTGGGTCGCGTCCGGCGGGTACGACTTCGTCGCCGAGGCGCTGTTCAGCGAGCTCGACGTGGACGGCTTCTTCCTCGAGTACGACGACGAGCGGTCGGGCGGATTCGAGCCGCTGCGGTTCGTGCCGCCGGGCAAGCAGGTGGTGCTGGGGCTGGTGACCACCAAGCGCCCGCAGCTCGAGTCCAAGGACGAGCTCAAGCGGCGGATCGACTTGGCGGCGAAGTACGTTCCGCTCGACCAGCTGTGCTTGTCGGGGCAGTGCGGGTTCGCGTCGACTGCGGAGGGAAACGCGCTGACATTGGATGACGAGATGGCGAAGCTTCGTCTCATTGTCGAAGTTGCTCAGGAGGTGTGGGGGTAGCTTGGGCTTGTGGTGCTACGGCGCGTTTCGTCGGGGCCTACGGCGGCCCCGAACAACGCGCCTTTACACCACTGCGCCCACCGCTACCCACGCCACGGGCAACGCCCGCTAGGCGGTTACTCAGCCGTCACAGTTATGGCCTGTCGCAACTGCGGCCACAGTTAGTTTCGCGCCGGCGGGGTGCGCCAGGGGGCCGGGCGGCTGGCTGCCGCGGTGGCGCCTGCGGCGCCTACCGCCAGCAAGGCTAGCGCCAGGGCAAGCCCTGATACGGGGCTTACGTACAAGGTAAGTGAGGCGGACGCCAGGGCGCCGGCCAGCATGGCGGCGATTGATAGGAGGCGGCGGGTCAGGGCGGCGCGGGCGGCCGACCTGGCGGCGCCGGGGGCGTCGCGGAGGACGGCGCGGAGGTCGGCGCCTAGGCCGGTGAGGGTCATCGTGAGGACCGTCGTGGTCATGTCGGGCACCGCCAGCTTGCGCGCGACCGCGTTCTGGATGCCCATCGCGACCGCGAGCACCGCGGCGAGCGCGTCGGTGACGTCCGCGCTGAACGACCCGCCGGCGATGTGTGTGGTCCCGTGGGTCACGCCGAGGCCGCCGGACAGTGCCGCCAGCACAAGAGCCACGGCGGCCAGGCCGACTTCGGCGACGGTGCCGGCCCGCAGGAGGGCGCCGCGGTCGCGGCCGACCCGGGTGATCATGGCGCCGCCGGCCGTGGCGCCGACGAGGAAGCCGGCCAGGGCGAACAGCGAGGCGCTGAGCGAGAAGCCCGGGGCGCCGACGATCGCGAAGCCGGCGAACACCACGTTTCCCGTCATGTTGGCGACGAAGACCCGGCCGAGCGCGAGGATCGAGATCGCGTCCACGACGCCGGTCACCACGGTCAGGATGAGCAGCAGGCCAGGCAGCGGCCCGAACGACTGGTGGGCGACGAGGGAGCGCGGCAGCCCGTGTGAGCGGGCCGGGACCCGCGCCGGGACCCGGGCTGGCGTCTGGTCTGGGCTGCTGATGCTTGTGCTAGTCACGGGTGCCTCCGCGGGGTTAGCGTCTGTTCCAGCAAACCGATGGGAGGGCCCCGGCCATCTCAGCACCTTGACAGATATCCATGATCAAGTCGATCTCCGTCGCTGCTTACTACGCTGTCGCTACCACGTAAACGGCGCGTTAGCTAGCTTTGTGGCAACCCACAACGGCGACGCGCGGCCGGACGTGGGCGGATACAACCACCCGTGCGAACCGGGGGGCCTGAAATTTTGCTTCTTGCAGGCACACCGGGCGAGTGAGAGTATCCAAGACAAATCTTTAGACGATCGACTCAGCATTTGTCACATGCCAGCGTACAAATAATCACGAGTAGGTGAATGCCGTGAGATTTCGGCTTATGTCAGTGCGGACCGCCTGCCTCGGTACAGCGGCCGTACTCGTCGCGGCTGTTGCCGCGTGCAGCAGCTCATCCTCATCGGGCAGCGCAAGCGCGACCGGTTCCGCACTAGCCCAGGCTCCGCTCAAGACCGGCGGGTCGATCACGGTCCTCGAGAGCGCCGGATACTCCGGCGCGTGGTCCAACCTCGACCCGGCACAAGACAAGGAGGGCGCCGCCCTCCAGGACTTCAACGTCGCGATCTACGGGCAGCTCTTCGAGCTCGGAACGGGCGGGAAGATCGTCCCCGACCTGGCCACAAGCTACACGTTCAGCCCTGACGCCAAGACCGTCACCATCACGCTCCGCCAGGGCGTGACGTTCAGCGACGGCACACCATTCAACGCCCAGGCGGTGTACTACAACTGGGAGCGGGATCTCGGGCCGATAGCCATCAAGAACGGCCTCAACCCGCCGTGGCTCGTCGCCATGCAGCCGGCCCCGAAGGGCAGTCCTCCCGGGACGCCGGAGCCGGTCGCCGCGGGCGCCATCCAGGTCACCGGTCCTTACACGATCGTCGTTCACCAGACCGTGCCGAACGGCGCCTTCATCGACCAGCTGTTCGACTCGATCCCCAACTGGATCGCCTCGCCCACCGCCCTGCAGAAGGAAGGCGCGTCGTTCGGCCAGAACCCGGTCGGCGCCGGCCCGTTCACGGTGGTGACCAACGTCCCCAACACCGAACTCGTGGTCAAGAAGAACCCGACCTACTGGCAGGCCGGCCACCCGTACCTGGACCAGATCACGTTCAAGACGGTCGGGAGCGACGAGGCAGCCTACGAGGCGCTGCTCGCGAACCAGGGCCAGGTCTACGAGGACATGTCCACCAACGCGCTGCTGACCGAGTCCGCGCAGCACTTCGAGTTGGAGAACAACCTGGGCACCTCCCCGTACGACCTGCAGCTGAACACCTCGATCGCGCCGTTCAACAACCCGAAGGCGCGGCAGGCGATCTACGCGGCGACCAACTTCGCCCCGATCCTCAAGTCGATCTTCGGCAACAGGTACCCGCAGACCGAGAGCTTCACCGGGCCGGGCGGCATCTGCTACGAGCCGGTCGTGCCCGGGTACCAGGGGTATGACCCGACCCTGGCCAAGCAGCTGATCCAGCAGACCGGCCTGAACAAGGTGACGATCCAGCTCGGCACGATCGCCCTCTCGACCGCGCAGGAGTCCATGGAGGCGCTGCGCACCGAATGGGAGTCGGTCGGCCTGAAGGTCAGCGTCTCGTCCTGGAACCTGCAGCAGCTGATCGCGGCCTTCGAGGCCAACCACGGCAAGTCCTGGGAGTCCATGGTTCAGACCGCGGGCGCCTACGACCCGGCGGGCGGCATCGGCGTCGGCTTCAGGTTCAGCTCTCTGTCGCCGTTCAGCGGGGTGCACGACCCGAACCTGGACAAGCTGCTGAACGAGGCCCAGGGCAGCACGAGCCTGGCCACCCGCTGCGGCTACTACAACCAGGCGGCGGCGTACATCGCCAAGAACTACTACGGGCCGTTCTTCTTCACGCTGGCCCCGTCCAACGTCTCCGTGCACGGGATCGGCGGACCCGGGCTCAGCACGCCGCTGGCCTCCGTCGCGGTCGTGCCGACCATCCCGTGGGAGGACGTCTACTACAACCCGTCGGCCTCGTAACCGGCGGATTAAGGAGAGGACAAAACAGCTATGGCGCTGGTCCAGCAAATCCAGCTCCAGGGCGGGCCCGGCGCGCGCGATCGCGCGCGCCGGGCCGCCGGCTCGCCGGCCCTCCGGATGGTGGGCCGGCGGCTGCTCGCCGCGATCCCCGTGCTCTTCGGCGTCACGCTGCTGACCTACGCGGTCTTCAGCGCGCTGCCCAACGACACGGCCCAGGCGGTGCTCGGGCTCAGAGCGAGCCCGGCCCAGGTGGCGGCGCTGAACCACACGCTGGGCCTGGACCAGCCGTTCTGGGTGCGCTACGGGCGCTGGCTTGGCGGTGTGCTGCACGGGAACCTTGGCACGTCGCTCGAGGGCCAGAGCGTCAACTCCGAGCTCGCCACGCACCTGCCGGTCACGCTGGAACTGCTGGCGTACGCGCTAGTGGTCTCGCTGCTGCTCGCGATCATCGTCGCGGCGCTCGCGGCGCGCAGACCCAACGGCATCATCGACCGGCTCAGCCTCGTGGTGAGCATGCTCGGGCTGTCCGCGGCGCCGTACGCGTTCGCGTTCCTGCTCATCATCGTCTTCGCGGTCAAGCTGGGCTGGTTCCCCGTCGTCTCGGGGTCCCTCGGCAGCAGTCCCGCCTCGTGGTTCAAGGCGCTCACGCTGCCCGCCGCCTCGATCGGGTTCCCGCTGTTCGCGGTGTACACCCGGATACTCCGGGCCGACATGGTGGAGCAGATGCAGCGCGAGGACTACATCGTGACCGCGAAGGCCAAGGGCGTCGCGCCGTGGCGGGTGCTCATCAAGCACGCGCTGCGCAACTCGATGTTCACCCTGATCACGGTCGTCGGGCTCAACCTGGGCACATTGGTCGGCGCGGTGGCCATCATCGAAACGGTCTTCTCGGTGCCGGGCATCGGCAACGACCTGCTGACCGGCATCAGCAACCACGACGTGCCCCTCGTCGAGGGGATCGTGCTCGTGTTCGCGCTGATCACGGTGCTCGGCAACCTGCTCGCTGACCTGTTGTACGCGGTACTCGACCCAAGGATCCGGTATGGCAGCTCCACTTCCTGAGCCCACCACCGCGCTCGCGAGCACCCTCGCGACCGCCGCACCGCCGCCGCTTCCGTCCCTGATCACCTCCAGGCGGCTGCGCAGCCAGCGGCTGGGCCGTGCCCTCCGGCTCTGGATACCGGCCGGGTTCCTGATCCTGATGCTCGCCCTGTGCTTCCTGTGGCCGCTGGTCTACCAGCTGCCATCGCCGACCAACGGGAACATCATCCAGGCGTCGGAGCCCCCGTTCTCCCCGGGCCACTGGCTCGGCACCGATCAGGTTGGCGTCGACATCTTCTCCCAGATCGTGTACGGCGGCCAGGAGGCGTTCGAGGTCAGCGTGGCGGCCACCCTCATCGGCATCGCGATCGGCGCCACGATCGGGGTCGTGGCCGGCTACTTCGGCGGCTGGGTGGACGCGGTGCTCTCCCGGATCCTCGACATCCTGCTCGCCTTCCCCGCCCTGGTGCTCGCGCTGGCGATATCCGAAGGGCTGGGCCCGAGCAAGCTGCACCTGATCTGGGCGCTGTCGTTCTTCAGCATCCCGTTCGTCGGGCGGATCGCGCGCGGCTCCACGATCGTGCTCCGCAGCGCGCCGTTCATGACGGCGGCCAGGCTGGCCGGCACCCGCGGCTGGCGGATCATCGTGCGGCACGTCCTGCCGAGCATCATACCCGCCATCGTGACGGTCAGCTTGCTCGGCGTCGGCATCGTGATCATCGTGGAAGGCGCCCTGGACTTCCTCGGCTACGGCATCCCGCCGCCCAACCCGAGCTGGGGCTCCATGATCGCGCAGGGGCAGACGGTGCTGACCGCCCAGCCCGAGTACGTGCTGATCCCGTCCCTCTTCCTGCTGGTCACCGTGGTGGCACTGAACATGCTCGGCGATGCGCTGCGCGAGCGGTGGGGAGTGCAATGAGCGAGGCCCTGCTCGACGTCGAGGACCTGCGGGTCGCCTTCGCGGTCGGCGGCCGTGAGGTGCGCGCCGTCGACGGCGTCAGCTTCACCGTCAGCCCGGGGGACACGCTCGCCATCATCGGCGAGTCCGGGTCGGGGAAGACCGTGAGCTGCCGTGCGCTCATGGGGCTGCTGCCCACCGGGACCCACATCAGCGGGTCGGCCCGGCTGCGCGGCAGCGAGCTGATCGGGCTGTCCGACAGCGAGCTGCGCAGGTACCGCGGGTCCGACATGGCCATGGTGTTCCAGGACCCAGCCCGGTCGCTCAACCCGACCATCAGGGTCGGGGAACAGATCGCCGAGGCGATCAGGACGCACCACAAGGTGTCGAAGCGGGAAGCGAACACGCAGGCGGTGGAACTGCTCCGGCTGGTCCGCATCCCGGCGGCCGAGCGGCGGTTCCACGAGTACCCGCACCAGCTGTCGGGCGGCATGCGGCAGCGGGTCATGATCGCGATCGCGCTGGCCTGCCGGCCCAAGCTGCTATTCGCCGACGAGGCCACGACCGCGCTCGACGTGACCACGCAGGCGCAGATCATGGAGCTGCTGCTCGAGCTGCAACAAGAGCTGGACATGGCGCTGATCATGATCAGCCACGACCTCGGCCTCGCGGCGTCCTACGCGGACGAGGTCATCGTCATGTACGCGGGCAAGATCGTGGAGCAGGCGCCCGCTGCCCAGCTCTTCGGCGTCGGCGGCGCCGTCCGGATGCGGTACACGCGGGCGCTGCTCGACGCGATCCCGCACCTGGAGCGGCCGGCGCACACGCAACTGCCGATCGTCAGCGGGCGGCCGCCTGACCCGACCGCGCTGCCACCGGGGTGCTCGTTCGCGCCGCGCTGCCGGTACGCGGAAGACGACTGCAGGGACAAGATGCCGGCGCTGGCCGAGCACGCCCCCGGCCACCGCTGGGCGTGCTGGCACCCCTGCGAAGAAGGAGGTGCGGCGTGACCGTGCCGCAGCACAGCGACACAGGTGAGCCGAAGACCGGCGTACAGAAGACCGGCGAACCGCTGCTTTCCGTGCGGGACCTCGTCCAGGAGTTCACCGTGCGCGAGCGCGGCGGCGCCAAGGCCGGTGTCGTGCAGGCCGTGTCCGGCGTGTCTTTCGACGTCATGCCCGGCGAGACGCTGGGCATCGTGGGCGAGACCGGATCAGGCAAGTCCACCCTCGCCCGCGCGATCCTCCAGGCGCCCCGGCCCAAGTCGGGCTCGGTCGTCTTCCGCGGCACGGAGCTGACCAAGCTCCGCGGCGGGAAGCTGCTCCAGGCGCGCCGGCATATGCAGTTCGTGTTCCAGGACCCGTTCGGGTCGCTCGACCCGAAGTGGAAGGTGCGGTCCATCGTCGAGGAACCGCTGGTCGCCTACCGCGTGGGCAACAGGGCGGCCCGGCGCAAGCGCGTCGACGAGCTGCTTGACCTCGTCGGGCTCGACCCGTCGCGGTACGCCAAGCGGCATCCGCGGGAACTGTCCGGCGGGCAGGCGCAGCGCGTGGCCATCGCCCGCGCCGTGGCCCTGGAACCGTCGCTGCTCATCTGCGACGAGGCCGTGTCCTCGCTCGACGTGCTGATCCAGGCACAGGTGCTGAACCTGTTCGAGCGGCTGCGGACCGAACTCGGCCTGTCCTACCTGTTCATCGCGCATGACCTGGCGCTCGTCAAGCAGGTGAGCGACCGGGTGACGGTGATGTACCTCGGCAAGCTGTGTGAGGCCGGCCCCGGCGAGTCGGTGTACCGCCAGCCGCTGCACCCGTACACCCGGGCGCTGCTCGACTCGATCCCGTCCACCGAGCCGGGCGGAGCACGGGCCAGCGCCACCATCAAGGGCGAGCCGCCGTCGCCGATCAACCCGCCGAGCGGCTGCCGGTTCCGCACCCGGTGCCCCCGGGCCACCGACCTGTGCGCGGAGCAGGAGCCCATGGCCAGGGAGCTGGCCACCACCGGCCACGTGGTGGCCTGCCACTTCCCGCTGACCGAGCCGGCCCCCGCCGCCGCGGCGGGCAACGGGACCGCGGTGCAGCCGGCAACGGCGCAAACCACGACGGGGCAACCCACCACCACAGCCTCGAAGGCGGTGAGCTGATGCGCCTGCGGGTCCTGCTCGAACCCCACCACGGCGCCACCTACGCGCAGATCCGCGCGCTCGCCCAAGCGGCGGACGAAGGCGGCTTCGACGCGTTCTTCCGCTCCGACCACTACCTGGGCATCGATGCCAACGACGTCACCTACCAGCCGACCGACTCCTGGACGACGCTCGCCGGGCTCGCCCTCGAGACAGAGAGGGTGCGGATCGGCACGCTGGTCAACGCGTCGACGTTCCGGCTGCCAGGGCAGCTGGCGGTCGAGGTGGCCACCGTCGACCAGATGAGCGGCGGCCGGGCCGAGCTCGGCATCGGCGCGGCCTGGTACGAGCGGGAGCACCAGTATTTCGGCATCCCGTTCCCGCCGCTGCGCGAGCGGTTCGACCGGCTGGAGGAACAGCTGGCGATCCTCACCGGCATCTGGGACACCAAGCCGGGGGAGCGGTTCAGCTTCGACGGCAAGTACTACCAGGTCCAGGACTGCGCGTCCATCCCGCGGTGGGCCTCCCGGCCGAAGATCATCATCGGCGGCGCGGGCGCCAAGCGCACCCCCACGCTGGCGGCCAGGTACGCCGACGAGTTCAACGGCGCCCTCGGCCTCGAGCTGCGCGAGCGGTACGCCAACTTCCGGCGGATCTGCGAAGAGGTCGTCGGCCGCGACCCCGCCGAGGTCCGGCTGTCGGCCACGCTGCCGGTGTGCATCGGGTCCGACCCGGCCGACCTGGAGCGGCGCAAGGAGTCCCTCGGCGAGCCGGGCGCGCGGCTGCTCGCGGCCGGCGTGACCGGCATGGCCGGGGACGTCATCCGGGTGATCGAAGACCTGGCCAGCCAGGGTGCGGACACGGTGTATTTCCACGTCTACGGCCCTGGTGACGTGGAGCACATCAGGTTGCTGGGCAGCGAGGTGGTCAGCCGCTTCTGAGCGTGCGGGGCGTCGCCGCGCCCTTGTGAGCCCGCACAACGGCCCCGCCGCAAGCTTGTCAGTGCGGGCAGTTGCTTTCTGTTGCCCGCTCAGGTCCTTGTGCACCGGGCACAAGGGCTTCGCCGCGAAGCTTGTGGGGCAGGCAGATGCTCGGGGGCATCCGCTGAGGCAGCATGAGGGACGTGGGACATGATCAGGGCCTCGAACCGCCCCTGTGCGTAAGCACAAACGATGGAGATTGACGTTCGCGCCGTCCGCCGGCTGCGGGACTCGGCGGCGGCCCAGGCGGCGTTCGGCCCGATGGTCGAGGCGCTGTGCCGATCCGACGCGGACCTGGCCACGATGCGGGTGGTCTGCGACTGGATCCAGTACAAGAACAACTTCAGGGACAGCGCCATGGTCCGCGCGGTCATGGCGGCCACCCAGGCTTCCGTGCCGTCTCCTGCCCCCGTGGGGGACGGCACGGTCGACGGCTATGAGCTGGCTGTCGACCTGCGCCGCTTCGCGCGGCAAGGCACGGACGCGACGGCGGAGGTGACGGCGGCGCTGGCGGACGCGTCGCCCGAGGCCGCCGGCGTGGGCGGGCTCGGCGGCGCCGTCGGCGACCGGGTCTGGGTCGAGCCCTGGGTGCCCGGCTCGGCGAGCTGCGTGTGGCGGTTCAACGCGCTGTACTGGCAGGCCCTGGCGGCCTGGGAGAAGACCACGGGCAAGGAGTACGAGCAGGCGCTGCCCGGCGGGGAGAGCGACGCGCGGAACACCGCCGCGGCACGAGACCTGATCCTCGACCTGTTCAAGATCTGGGACGAGCTCGCCAACCGGCGGGCGCTGCCCGAGGAGCTCTACGTCCTCGAGCTGGGCGTTGGCAACGGCGTACAGGCGCGCACCTGGCTGGACGAGTTCACCGAGCTCGACCGGCGGCACGGCCGCGACTACTACCGGCGGCTGCACTACCTGATGGGCGACTACTCCTCGCACGTGCTCGACCGGGCGCGGGAGACGGTCGCGCACCACGGCGACCACGTCAGCGGGCTGGTGCTCGAGGCGACCAGGCTGTCCGGCAGCGTCGGGTTCCTGGCCGGCAAGGCGTTCCTCGTCTACATCTCCAACGTGTACGACAACCTGCCGAGCGACGAGGTCGCGGTCATCCGCGGCCGGGTCTACCTGGTGCAGGTCCGCTCGTTTCTCAGCGGGGCGGCCGCGGACGAGATCGCCGCGACGTTCGGCGTCCGCCGGGCGGACATCGCCCCGCTGACCGAGCGGCTGCTGCGGATCGGGCCCGAGCTGCTGAGCGAGTCGCTGCCAAGCACGTTCCCCGACGCCGAGCGCGCGGTGCTGTTCTGGCAGGCGGTCTGGGCCGCGCTGCGCCAGGCGGAGCGGTACGTGCCGCTGGAAGGCCTCGACACCTATGCCGTCACGCCGGCGGTGGGCGGGGAGATCCTCCGGCCACTGCTCGCCGCCGAGGGCGACGTGCGGATGCACGTCAGCAACGGGGCGGTGAGCAGCTTCGCGGACACCCTGCCGCTGCTGCACCCGTTCGGCCGGGTGGTCTGCCACGACCTGTTCACCACCGGCCACGAGGACTACCGGGCCGGCTTCTACGGGCCAGGCAAGTACGACGGCTCGACGGTCAACTGGGTGAATGGCCCGCTGCTTCAGCTGTTCGCCAGCCGCCGCGGCTTCGACGTCAGCTTCGCCCCGTTCAAGGAGCGCCCCGGCTCCAACATCAAGACGCTGACTGCCCAGGTCAGGGATTGACGGATAAATGATTCCGAACGAAAGCACACGACTCTTGCTGCCCACGACTGTGGTGGGCAGCTACAGCGTCCCGGAGTGGCTCGAGCGGCTCAAGACCGAGTATTACCAGCGCCGGATCAGCGCCCAGCACCTGACCGAGATCCAGGAGGTGGCCATCAAGGCCGCGATCAAGGACCAGGAGCGGGCCGGCATCGACATCGTCTCCGACGGCGAGCTGCGCCGGGACAACGACATCGACTACTTCCTGGCGAGGGTCCCCGGTGTGCACATCGCGCAGCGGGCCAAGTCGGACTACTACGACTACTACGAGGCCGAGGTCACCGCGCCGCTGCCGGAGGACGACTCGTCCGCCTTTGGCAAGACAAGCCTCGGGCTGGCCGCCGACTTCGAGTTCACCAGGCAGCTGACCGACCGGCCGGTGAAGTTCTCCTTCACCGGGCCGTTCTCGCTGTCGCGCCGGGTCAGGGACAAGGCCTACGCCGACCCCGCGGACCTGGTCCGCGCCCTCGCCAGGCGGCTCAACGCCGAGGCCAGGTCGCTGGCGGATGCCGGGGCGGACCTCCTGCAGATCGACGAGCCGTTCCTGGCCGGCTACCCGGAACAGGCCGAGCTCGCGGTCGAGGCCGTCAACATCGTGACCGACGGGGTGCCGGTCACCTGGGCGCTGCACGTGTGCTACGGCAACAGGTACGCCCGGCCGTCCTGGGAAGGGCACTACGACTTCCTGTTCCCCGCGGTGCTGGCCGCGCACGTGGACCAGCTCGTGCTCGAGTTCGCCCGCAAGGGGCTCGAAGACCTCAGGCTCATCAAGCAGTACGCCTGGCCGGCCTCGCTCGGCCTCGGCGTCATCGACGTGAAGTCGCCGACCGTGGAGAGCCCCGACCTCGTGGCCGCGCGCATCCGGCGGGCGCTCGAGTACGTGGAGCCCGCCCGGCTGGTGATCAACCCCGACTGCGGCCTCCGTCATCTCGCGCCCGAGGTCGCCAGGCGCAAGCTGCACGCTATGGTGGCTGGCACGGCCATCGTCCGGTCCGAGATTGACCTAGCACAACCCGACTCCCCGAGTACAGGAGATAACCATGGATAGCGGATTCCTCTTCACTTCCGAGTCGGTGACGGAGGGCCACCCGGACAAGATCGCGGACCAGATCTCTGACGCGGTCGTGGACGCGGCGCTCGGCGGCGACCCGTTTTCCCGGGTGGCCTGCGAGACGCTGCTCACCACCGGCCTGATCGTGGTGGCCGGCGAGATCACCACGGCCTCGGCGATTGACTACGCCGCCGTCGCCCGCAAGGTGGTCAACGAGATCGGCTACGACAACGGCGAGTACTACTTCGACGGCAACGCGGTCGGCGTGATCGTCGCGATGGACCGGCAGTCGCCCGACATCGCGCAGGGCGTGGACACCGCGCACGAGGGCCGGGTGGGCGGCAGCGAGGACCCGCTTGACAAGATCGGCGCGGGCGACCAGGGCATGATGTTCGGCTACGCGACGAACGAGACGCCGGAGCTGATGCCGACCCCGATCATCCTCGCGCACAAGCTGTCGAAGAAGCTGTCCGAGGTCCGCCATTCCGGCCTGCTGCCGTACCTGCGCCCGGACGGCAAGACCCAGGTGACGGTGCGCTACGACGACGCGGGCAGGCCGGTGGACATCGAGAAGGTGCTGATCTCCACCCAGCACCAGGACGGCGTGGAATCCAAGCTGCCCGAGGCGCTGTGGGAGGAGGTCGTGACCCAGGTGCTCCCCGCCGACCTGTACGACCCCGACCGGCTGAAGGAGGAGTTCTACGTGAACCCGACCGGCCGGTTCGTGATCGGCGGCCCGGTCGGCGACACCGGGCTCACCGGCCGGAAGATCATCGTCGACACCTACGGCGGCTTCGCGCGGCACGGCGGCGGCGCCTTCTCCGGCAAGGACCCGTCCAAGGTCGACAGGTCGGCCGCGTACGCCGCCCGGTACGTGGCCAAGAACATCGTCGCGGCCGGCCTCGCCGACCGGGCCGAGGTCCAGGTGGCCTACGCGATCGGCGTCGCCAGGCCGCTGTCGCTGCTGATCGAGACGTTCGGC
>Ga0187807_1000056_pt1 | contig 27070 bp, 20 predicted proteins | sample NC_wetland_sal_i_4_FD_132432 | JGI IMG/M metagenome (GOLD analysis project Ga0187807, IMG submission 132432) | Wetland sediment microbial communities from Neuse River Estuary, North Carolina, USA - ASW_2 | ecosystem: Environmental > Aquatic > Freshwater > Wetlands > Sediment | place: USA: North...
CATCTCCGTCTTCGACCCTTCGAGCACCTCGGTGGCCAGCTTCTGCCGCTCGGTGACGATCTCCTCGACGGTCATCGAGCCGATGATCGACCGCAGGTGGCCGGCGAAGATCCGCCCCGTCAGCACCGACATCTGGTCCTGGTCGGACAGGAACCGCTGCCCCGCGTTGACGATGGACTCCGTGTCGTTGCCGACCTTGAACGCTATGACGGCGCGGACGTTCAGCGCGATGCCCTGATGGGTGACGCAGCTCTCGGAGACCTCGGCCTCCTGCATGGAAAGCGTCAGGTAACGGACCTTGCGGAACATCGGCGTGACGAATGCGCCGTGCCCGGTGACCACCCGGAACGGCGCCTCCTTCATCCCGTAACGGCCGCCAGAGATGAGCATCGCCTCATCTGGAGCGGGAACTCGGTAGCCGAACATGATTTCACTCTCCTGAGCGAGGAACTTCGGTAGAACCGGGAACTGTGGGGGCCTCGCCGAGCGGGTCGGCCCATTTCATGACGTCGACCGTCCGCGGGCCGCGGTAGTCGATGACGAGGACTGTGGTCCCCTTTCGGAGCGGGGTTTCCGACCACGCCAGAAAGAGCTCGGAGCCACCGCGGATCTTGATCCGCACCTCCCCGGGGCCAGCCGAGCCGCGGGTGGCGATGGTGAGCACTCCGACCGTGCCGATCGCGGATTCGTCGCGGGCCAAAGACTGCCACCCCCCGTATGGGAATGCCAAAAAGACAGCCTAGTCTCGGCTGGCGCAAAATCTACCGTTCGTTAGGCTAAGGAAGTGACATCTCCCCGCACCGCGCAACCAGATTCTGCTGCTAGCGGCCCCGGCGCGGACAGCGGCCCGAACCCGCGGATCGGCCTGGCCATGATCGTGATCATGGCGGGCGTGCTGATGACCGCGGTCGACACCACGATCGTCGTCCTCGCCCTGCCCGAGATCCAGCGCAGCCTGCACGTCGCGCTGTCCGCGGTGGTCTGGGTCATCATCAGCTTCTTGCTGGTCATCACGCTGCTCGCCACGCAGGTGGGGCGGCTGGGCGACATGTTCGGCCGGGTGCGGATGTACGAGGCGGGCTTCGCGGTGTTCGTCCTCGGCTCGCTGCTGTGCGCGCTGGCCTGGGACGAGATGTCGATCATCGTCTTCAGGATCGTGCAGGGGATCGGCGGCGCGCTGGTCATGGCCAACAGCGGCGCGGTCATCGCCGACCTGTACCCGCGCGAGCGGCGCGGCCGGGCCTACGGCCTCACTTCCGTCGGCTGGACGATCGGCGCGGTGCTCGGCGTCGTGCTCGGCGGGCTGATCGTCACCTACGTCTCGTGGCGCTGGATCTTCTGGATCAACGTGCCGACCGGGGTGATCGCGATCGCGCTCGCGCTGCGGGTGCTGCGCGACCGGGGTGAGCGGACCAGGCAGCGGCTCGACCCGCTCGGCATGATCGCGCTCGGGCTCGGCCTGTTCGGCGTGCTGTGGGCGATCACCAAGCTCGCGAACGGGCCGTTCGACGCCTCGACGGCCGGTTACCTGATCGGCGGTGTGGTGCTGATCGGCGTATTCGTGCTCATCGAGGCACGGGTGCCGGCGCCGATGCTGCCGCTGCGGATCTTCAAGGTGCCCACCATGGCGGCCTCGCTGCTGGCCTCGCTGTTCCAGGGGCTCGCCAGCTTCGCGGTGCTCTTCCTGCTGCTGATGTACCTGCAGGGACCGCGCGGGCTGTCGCCGATCCACGCCTCGCTGCTGCTCTTGCCGGGCTACCTGCTCTCCGCGGCCGGCAGCCTCTTCGCCGGCCGCCTCGCGGACAAGCGCGGCCCCGTGCTGCCCGCGACGCTCGGGCTCGCCATGCAGGTCGTATCCCTGATCCTGTACGCGCAGCTCAGCAACGCCACGCCGCTGTGGTGGATCGTCTGCATCGGCATCATCAACGCGCTGGGGGCGAGCCTGTTCTTCCCCGCGAACAGCTCGGCGATCATGAAGGCGGCGCCGCCGGACATGTTCGGGATCGCCTCGGGCATGATGCGGACGTTCGCCAACATCGGGATGGTGTTTTCGTTCGCGGTCGCCATCCTGGTCGCATCCCGGTCCATCTCGCGGCAGCTCGCGTTCGCGATCTTCGTCGGCAGCACGTCGCTGCACGGACAGGTCGCGGCGGCGTTCACCACCGGCTTGCACGCCGCGTTCTACGAGTCGGTGGCCTTCATGGTGATCGCGGCGCTCCTGTCCGCGCTGCGCGGGCGTGCCGAGCGCCTCACAGCCAGCCGGCCCTGATGCTGTCCGCGTCTCCGGCCGGCGCGACGCCAAGTTCGCCCGAGCGGACCTTGTCCAGCATCATGCTGGCGACGCTCACGATCACCGGGGCCATGTCGCGCAGGCTTGCCGCGTCAGAGGGGTCGGCGACATCCTGCGGCACGCCGGCCCGGTCAAGAATGGCGGGCAGGTCGGCGAGCTGCCCGGCGAGCCAGCCGAGCGGATCGGCGGACAGCTCGCGCACGAACGCGCGGGGGCAGGGGTTCCAGTCCTCGATGAACTTCGGGTGGTGGTGCGTGCGGTTGAAGCTGCCCGGCTTGCCGTCCACCGACTCGAGCAGGTCGACGCGCCAGATCGGGCGGCCGACCTCGATCGGCGTCGCGGAATAGATCGTCCCCTTCAGTTCGCCCCGGTCGAAGACCCGCAGTTCGAGCCGGACCCCGTGTTCTGGTCCCTCCTGGCCCGGACGCGGATTGGGGTCGAGGAAGTACAGGTCACCGACGACAACACCGACTCGCTCGAACACAAAGGCCTGCAGCATGAAACCACCTAACGCTCTGGGCTGCGCACTCATGCGATTCGCACCGTTTCCACTATCTCCCGGCCGCTGGCCGAGCGTCCAGCCCGCGCAGCCGAGCCGCCACTCCGGCCGTTGCCACCCTGCCCCGTCCCAGCGCGCCCATGACACCTCCGAAGTCGAGTGATCCCGCGGAGGATGTACCCGTTACGGGCATGATTGAGGCCGCGAAACGTGACCCAGTTCATGAAAATCGGCGATTATGCAGAGTCGGCTCATAGCCTTATCCCGGAGTCATAAGCGTGTCATAGGCCGGCCTCAGGGAAGGCGCACATCCGCCAGGAATGCTGTAGGAGTAAGCGACAACAAAGGCCTGTGGCCATGAAAGGCAGGCCGGAGGAGGCGATATGTCTACTGCCGAAATCCTGGGGATCAACATTCCGTTCATGGTGCTGTTCTTCGCGCTGTGGGCCGGGATACCGATGTGGATGATCCGCAAGCGCCCGGACCGGCACCCGCGTGAGACCCGCGCCGTTCCGGCGTACCTGCGACAGCGTGTGCCGGATGGCTTGCCCGCGCAGCGCCGGGTGCCCGCCAGGGCGGCCGCCGAACGGCGCGAACTGGTGTTGGCGGGCCATTCCCGCTAACGCGGCGAGCCAGCACTGGGCTCAATTAGCTGAATAAAGGCCGTCCCGGCAAGCGTCAATTAGCCCGCATGCCAGGACGGCCTTTTCATGTTCCGGTGAAATGACAGCGGCCGCGGGGCTGTGCGAAGCTTCGGGGTGTGCTTGGACTAGCGATCGCGTGTGCCGTCAGCGCCGCTGCCTGGATTTACCTGGTGGCCGCCCACGGCGGCTACTGGCTGACCGGCCAGCGGCTGCCCGCCGCCAAGCCGGGACAGGCCAGCCCGGACCCGTGGCCAGGGGTGGCGGCGGTGGTGCCCGCCAGGAACGAGGCCGACATGCTCCCGGTGACGCTGCCCGCGCTGCTCGGGCAGGACTACCCGGGGGAGTTCCGCGTCGTTCTGGTGGACGACCGGAGCAGCGACGGGACCGGGGACATCGCCGCCGAACTCGGCGACAAGTCCGCGCGGGACGGCGGCGCGCCGCTGACCGTGGTCGCGGGCCAGCCGCGGCCGGACGGGTGGGCCGGGAAGGTGTGGGCGATGGCGCAGGGCGTAAAGACCGCCTCGGCCGGGACCGAACCGGCAGGAGCGCCCGAGTACCTGCTGTTCACGGATGCGGATATCGCCTGGGCGCCGGGCGCGCTGCGGGACCTGGTCGCCGCGGCTGAGGGCGATGACCGGGCGGTGGTGTCGCAGATGGCGCTGCTGCGGGCCGAGACGGGGTGGGAGCGGGTGATCGTCCCCGCGTTCGTCTACTTCTTCGCGCAGCTCTACCCGTTCCGGCGGGTCAACGACCCCGCCAGCAGGACCGCGGCCGGGGCCGGCGGCTGCATGCTGGTCAGGAGGACCGCGCTGGACAGGGCCGGCGGCCTCAGAAAGATCAGCGGCGCGCTGATCGACGACGTCGCGCTGGCGACGCTGCTGAAGCGGGACGGCGACCGCTGCTGGCTCGGCCTGACCACGGACGTCAGGAGCGCCCGGCCGTACCCGCGGCTCTCGACCCTGTGGCACATGATCGCCAGGTCGGCGTACACCCAGCTCAGGTACTCGCCCGCACTGCTGGCCGGCACGGTCGCCGGCCTGCTGCTCCTGTACGCCGCGCCGCCGGCGGGGACGATCGCGTGGCTGGTCACAGCGGCCGCCGGCACGACAGCGGGCACCCCGGTGTCCGTCGCGGCCGGGGTCGCGGGCCTGGTGGGCTGGGCGCTGATGACCGCGAGCTTCGTGCCTGTGCTGCGCCTGTACCGGCTGTCGGTGCTGCGCGCCCCGGAGCTGCCGCTGATCGCGGTCCTGTACGCGGCGATGACCGCCGACTCGGCGCGACGGCACTACTCCGGCCGGGCGGTGTCCTGGCGCGGCCGCGCCGCCGAACGCGTCTGACGCCAACAGGGAAACGCGGCCCGCGACGGGAGCCATTTTGCCCCCGACTGGCTCTTAAGCACGTCCGCGGCGCCGGAGTAGGCTCACAGCCGTGCGAGTTCCCCAGACGCAACTGTGGCAGGCCGGACGAGACGACGGCGCAGAGCTCATCAGGGAGTTCCTGGTAGCGGACGTGTTCACGGACACCCCGCTCGAAGGCAACCAGCTCGGCATCTTCCCCGACGGGCGCGGGCTCAGCGACGAGCTGATGCTCAAGGCGACCCGGGAGATGAACTTCTCCGAGACGGTGTTCCTCCAGCCGCCGGACGAGCGGACCGCCGACGCCCGCGTGCGCATCTTCACCCCCGCCGCCGAAATCCCGTTCGCCGGGCACCCCACGCTCGGCTCGGCCTGGGTGCTCGGGGAGATCCTCGGCAAGCAGGCCGTGACGCTGCAAACAGGGGCCGGCCTCGTCCCGGTCGAGATGGACAGGGTGGGTGACACGATCACGTTTGGCTGGATGTCGCAGCCAGTGCCGACCTGGGGACCCTACGGCCAGACGAAAGAACTGCTCGACGCGCTCGACGCCGTCGGCCTGACCGGCGGCCTCCCCGTCGAGTGGTACCGCAACGGCCCGCTCAACGCCTACGTCGAGATCGCCGGCCCGCACGAACTCGACGCGCTCGACCCCGACATGCAGAAGCTATCCAGGCTCCCGGTGAACGTCAGCTGCTTCACCCAGATGGCGTACGGCTGGGCCACGCGGATGTTCGCGCCCGCCCTCGGGGTCACCGAGGACCCGGCGACCGGATCGGCGGCCGGCCCGCTCGCGGTGCACCTGGCCCGGCACAATCGGATCGCGTTCGGAGAACAGATCGAGATCCGCCAGGGCGCGCAGATCCACCGCCCGTCGGTGCTGTACGCGCGCGCCGAGGGCACGGAGAATTCGGTTGAGCGCGTGCTGGTCGGCGGCCGGGCCGTCGTCGTCGCCCGCGGGGAGTATCGGCTGGGGTAGCGGGCGAAGAAACGGGCCCGTTCGGAAAAAATTGAAGGGAAACCCGGGATGACAGTCAGGGTTCACGGCGTGGTGGCGCGCGGCAAGGGCGAGCCGGTGCAGGTGACCGAGGTGCTGGTGCCGGACCCGGGGCCGGGCGAGGCGCTGGTGCGGGTGCAGGCGTGCGGCGTGTGTCACACCGACCTGCACTACAAGATGGGCGGGATCGGCGACGACTTCCCCTACCTGCTCGGGCACGAGGCGTCCGGGATTGTGGAGGCCGTCGGGGATGACGTGACCGAGGTGGCGCCCGGCGACTTCGTGATCCTCAACTGGCGCGCGGTCTGCGGGCAATGCCGCGCTTGCAAGCGCGGTCGGCCCTGGTACTGCTTCGCCACGCACAACGCGCGGCAGAAGATGACCCTCGCCGACGGGACACCGCTGTCCCCCGCGCTCGGCATCGGCGCGTTCGCCGAGCGGACGCTGGTCGCGGCGGGCCAGTGCACCAAGGTCAACCCGGGGATCGCGCCGACGACGGCGGGCCTGCTCGGCTGCGGCGTGATGGCGGGCCTCGGGGCGGCGATCAACACCGCCGGGGTGACCCGCGGCGACACGGTCGCGGTGATCGGCTGCGGCGGCGTGGGCGACGCGGCCGTGCTCGGCGCGCGGCTGGCGGGCGCGAAGACGATCATCGGGGTGGACATCGACGACAGGAAGCTGGAGTGGGCACGGGAGTTCGGCGCGACGCACGTGATCAACTCGCGGAACGCGGACCCGGTCGAGGGGATCAGGGAGCTGACGGACGGGTTCGGCGCCGACGTGGTGATCGAGGCGATCGGGCGGCCTGAGACGTACAAGCAGGCGTTCTTCGCCCGTGACCTCGCGGGCGTCGTCGTGCTCGTGGGCGTGCCAACGCCGGAGATGCAGCTGGACCTGCCGCTGCTCGAGGTGTTCGGCCGGGGCGGAGCGCTCAAGTCATCCTGGTACGGGGACTGCCTGCCGAGCCGCGACTTCCCGCTGCTCGTCGACCTGCACCTGCAGGGCCGGCTCCCGCTGGAGAAGTTCGTCTCTGAGACGATCTCGCTCGGCGACATCGAGGCGGCGTTCGCGAAGATGGAGCACGGCGAGGTGCTGCGCAGCGTGGTGGTCTTCTGAACGCTGACAGCGGAGGCGGCACGCGGATCGCGATGTGGTCCGGGCCGCGGACCGTCTCCACGGCGCTGATGCGCGCCTGGGAGAACCGGCCCGACACGGTGGTCGCCGACGAGCCGCTGTACGCCTTCTACCTGGCGGCGACGGGCCTGGACCACCCGGGCCGGGACGCGGTGATCGCCAGCCAGCCGACCTCCTGGCAGGTGGTGCTGCGCCAGCTGGTGTCGGACCCGCTGCCTCCCGGCGTTTCGGTCTACTACCAGAAGCACATGACACACCACCTGCTGCCCTCGGTGGACCGTTCCGCGCTGGCGGGGCTGCGGCACGCGTTCCTGATCAGGGACCCGCGGTCGCTGCTCGCCTCGTACGCGCGGGTCCGGTCCGCGCCGACCCTGGCTGACCTGGGTCTTGTCCAGCAGGCGGCGATCTTCGAGGAGTTCGGCGGGCCGGTGCTGGAGGCGGCCGACCTGCTCGCCGCACCGGAGGCGGCGCTGCGCGCGCTGTGCGCGGCGCTCGGCGTGCCGTTCTGCGCCGCGATGCTGTCCTGGCCGCCGGGCCCGCGCGCCAGCGACGGCGTGTGGGCGCCCTACTGGTACGACAGCGTGCGCCGGTCGACGGGCTTCGTCCCTTCCGTGCCCGGTTCCGCGCCGCCGCCTGACCTTGACCCGGCGCTGGAGCCGCTACTCGCGGAGTGCCTGCCTTACTACGAGAGACTTAGAAAAAATATCCTGAACGTACGCGGCTGACTATCCGGAGCTCACCCATGCTGCAACAGTTTGACGACCGCAACCGCGACCTGATCGTCAACGTCGGTGGCACGCTCGCGCACCGCGACGCCGCCGGGGTGTCCCCGTTCGACTCGGTGGTCCAGGGCGGGGACGCGGTGTGGGAGGGGCTGCGGCTCACCAACGGCCGGATCTTCGCGCTCGAGGAGCACCTCGCGCGGCTGCGCCGGTCCGCGCACGCGCTGGCGTTCGCTTCGGTGCCGCCGGACGAGTCGATTGTCGCGGAGATCCGGCGCACGCTGTCCGCGAACGACATGCGGGACGGCGTCCACATCAGGCTCACGCTGACCCGGGGCGTGAAGATCACCTCGGGCATGGACCCGCGGCTGAACGTTGCCGGGCCGACCTTGATCGTGGTGGCGGAGTTCAAGGATCCGGTTTACGACCTGTCCGGGATCCGGCTGATCACCGCGAGCGTGCGGCGGCCCGCGCCGGACTGCCTGGACCCGAAGATCCATCACAACAACCTGCTGCCGTCGATCCTCGCCAAGATCGAGGCGAACGTCGCGGGCGCCGACGACGCGGTCATGCTCGACCACCGCGGCTTCATCGCGGAGACGAACGCGACGCACATATTCATGGTGTCTTCCGACAGTGTGTTGCACACGCCGACCACGGCGTCGTGTCCGGAGGGGATCACCCGGGCGACGGTGCTGCGGCTGGCTGCCTCGGCGGGGCTCGCTGTGTCGGTCGGGGATTACACGCTGCCGCAGTTGTACAACGCGGCCGAGGTCTTCGTCACCGGGACGATGGGCGGCCTGGCGCCCGTTGTGGCCGTCGACGGCCGGGCCATCGGCGACGGCGGCGCGGGCCCGGTCACGAAGCAGCTCACGGAGGCGTACGCCAACCTGGTGGCTGCCTCTGGCACGGTGGTCGCGTGATGGCTAATCTTGACCGGGCCTTCCGGGCAGAACTCCGGCGTGACTAGGCGCCGCGCGTATACGCGATGGCGATGGGGAAGTTCCCGACCTTGACCGGTGTTCCCGGGGAGCCGGCGGCGCCCTGGATCGGTGTCACCGTGCCGGGGAGGCTGTTGAGGATGTAGATGGTCGTCCCGTCGGGGGTGATCGCGATGGCTTCGGGGTCCGTGCCCGCCTTGATCGGTTTCATGGGGGTGCGGGGGGCGATCAGGATCGGTATCACGGTTCCCGTTTCGTTACGTGGACTGCTGACGGCGTAGGCCGTCTTGCCGTCCGGCGTGATCGCGATCGCGGTAAGGGCCCCGCCGACCCTGATCGGAGTCTCGGCCTGGTCCGCAGCGGTGTCGATCGGGGTCACCGTGCCCGAGAGCGAGTTGGCGACGAAAAGCGTCCTGCCGTCAGGGGTGACGGCGACGTCAACGGGATATGCCCCGACCTGGACCGGCTTCCCGGTTGTGTTGGTGGCGATGCTGATCGGGACCACCGTGCCCGGGTCGGTATCGCAGACTACGTACGCGGTGCTGCCGTCCGGGGTGATCGCGATCGCGACGGGGGAGTCGCCGACCCTGACCGGCGTACCGGCCCTGTTCGTGGCGGTGTCGATCGGGGTCACGGTGTCCGAATCGGCGTTGGCGACGTAGGCGGTCCTCCCGTCTGGGGTGATCGCGACGTAATCGGGATACTTACCGACCGGGATCGGCTGGCCGGCCGTGCGGGTGGCGGTGTCGATCGGGGTCACGGTGTCCGAGCCTGCGTTGGCGACGTAGGCGGTCTTGCCATCGGGGCTGATCGCGATCGCGCGTGGTTCGCCGCCCACCGTGATCGCCTTGGATGCCGTCCCTGTGACGGTGCTGAACGGCGTCACGGTTCCCGCGCCGGCGTTGACGACCCAGGCAGTGAACGGCTCAGGAGCCGGCCTCCCATGGCCGGCGCACGAAGTGAGCAGCACCAGCACGATGCTGGATACTCCTATGCCGACACCCTTGCCCATGATCCCTCCGCAGGTGAGCTGCCGGACCAGCGCCGATCACGCCCTTCATTGTGAAGCTCCCAGGAGGTCCGCAACAAGCACCCTGGCGGCCGGGGTTCCAGGCCGTGACCCCTAAGCTGAGCGGCTGTAGGGAGGACGTCATGACTACACCCCCGAGCTGGGATTCGGTGTACGCGCCGGATGCCGCACCCCCGCCGTGGGACATTGGCCGCCCGCAGCCTGCGTTCGTCCGCCTGGCCGACCGCGGGCTGCTGTCCGGGCGGCTGCTCGACGCCGGGTGCGGCACTGGAGAGCACGTCCTGCTCGCCGCCGCCCGGGGAGCGGAAGCCATGGGCGTCGACATCTCTCCGCACGCCATCGCGAGAGCCCGCGACAAGGCGGCCGGACGAGGCCTGCCGGCCCGCTTCGGGGTCGCGGACGTGCTCCGCCTCGGGCAGCTTGGCATGACGTTCGACGTGGTCATCGACAGCGGCGTTTTCCACATCTTCGACGACGAGGACAGGGCCCGGTACGTCACCAGCCTGGCCGCTGTGCTGCGCGAGGGCGGTCACTGCTACCTGGTCTGCTTCAGTGACCGCCAGCCGGGCGACTACGGTCCCCGGCGGGTCCGCCAGGACGAGCTGCGCGCCGCGTTCAGCGACGGCTGGGCTATCGCCAGCATCGAGGCGGACGACTTCGAGGTCAACCCCGGGTTCCCCACCCCGACGGCGCACGCCTGGCTGGCCACCATCCGCCGGACCTAAGCGTCAGGCCGATCTGGCATCAACCATGGACCGGTCCGCTTCGCCCATGACCTGCGCGTTCCCTTCGACAACAACCCGGCCGAGCAGGTCATCCGGATGACCAAGCATCAAGGTCTCCGGCTGCATGCGCTCCATGACCGGAGCCGGAGCGTTCTGCGCGATCCGGTCCTACCTGGCCACCGCCGCACGCCACGGCACCGGCCGGCTCGGCGCGCTCACCCGCGCCGCAGAGGGCAGGCCCTGGATCCCCCAGACCGGATAAACCAGCCCGGCAATACGGTGAACCTTTTCATCCCCGTCTTGGGCAGGCGCTTCAGCTGCCCAGTGAGGAACGGTGGAAGTAGAGGTCCCTGAGCAAGCCGACCTCGGCGCCGTGGTGGATGACCTCGTCCAGCACGTGCAATGCCAGGTCGACGGTGTTCGCCTCGGCGTAGGGTCCCCAGGATGGCCCCAGCGGCGCAGCCCACTGGCCGGGGCTGAGCCCGGCGAGCCCGGCGCGCCAGTTCCGGTAATGCTCATCGAGGAATCCCGGCACCGCAGCGGCGTGGAACGGGAAGGCTATCTGCCCGGTAGTCAAGGTGCCGTCCCCGAACCGCCGGCTGGCAAAGCCACCGACAGCCATTCCACCCAGGTGGCCGAGCCGCCAGGCGATGGTGGTGACCGGGACCGGGACCGGTGCCGGACCGCCGCCCCCGCCCCCATCGAGTTGCCATCGTCCGTCATCGCCCTGGCGCAGCGACCAGCATCCAGCCACCGGTTCCCAGAAGTACTCCTCGTCAGTCAGCCCGGCGAGCCGGCCTGCCAGGCGAGCCCAGACATAGTCAAAGGCCGCGATCAGCGAACCTGCGATTGCATCCATACCACGATCCAACCGCAGCCGCGGCCCTTCCACCTCCCGATCCGGGATGCCGGCGGCGCGTCGACTTAATACGTAGCCAAGCCCCCATCCACGTCCTTCAAACCCGCGAGGTCGGAGGATGAAAAGGCTCAGTGCCGCCAACCCAGGCAATAACAGGGACCTATCTAGTTACGATTGCTTAAAGGTCGGACGTCGCTTCGATCGCAAGGCTGCGTGTTGGGGACTTGCCACAGCCTGGCCGTCCGGCGGAGTGCTTCTTGCTGTCATGAGGTTGCTCATCATGACCGCCGTACTCGGAATGCGGCGAGAGCCGGCAGGTCTTAGATTTCGCTCAAACCCGCGCTCCCGGCCGTTTCCGCGGAAACGGCTTGTGAAATCGTTCACGACGCGCTTCCGCGGAAACGCCGCCCGGGACCAGCCGGGCGGAGCGGCTAGCTCGACGCGATCTTGCCGTCTTCCAGGTTGAGCACCGAGTCGGCGATGTCGATCAGGGCCGGGTCGTGGGTGGCTACCAGGGCGGTGACGCCCTCGGAGCGGACGACGGCGCGCAGCAGGCGCATGATCTGCTTGCCGGTTTCCTGGTCGAGTTGGCCGGTCGGCTCGTCGGCGAGCAGCAGCGCGGGGCGGGTGGCCAGCGCGCGGGCGATCGCGACGCGCTGCTGCTGGCCGCCGGACAGCTCACCAGGCCGTTGCCTGGCGTGGCCGGCGAGCCCGACGATAGTCAGCATCAGCGCGACCCGCTCCTCCCGCTGCCGCGCCGGGACGCCGGTTATCCGCAGCGGGACGCCCACGTTCTCGGCGGCTGACAGCACGGGCAGCAGGCCGAACGACTGGAAGATGTACGCCACGGTCTCCCGGCGCAGCCGCATCCGCTCGCGTTCGCCCATGGCTGTCACGTCCTGCCCGGCGACCCGTACCGTGCCGCCGTCCGGGGCGTCCAGCCCGCCGACGACGTTGAGCAGCGTGGTCTTGCCCGACCCCGACCGGCCGCGCAGCGCGACCAGCTTGCCTTCGCCGACGGTGAAGGTGACCCCGCGGAGCGCGGCGGTCGCGGTGGGACCGCTGCCGTAGGTGCGGGTGATTTCCCGCACGTCGACCATGCTCACGCGTCACCGTCCGCGCTGCTCTCGCGGTCCGCGGCGGTCCCGCTGTCCGCGGCGGTCGCGTCGGCCGCGACCCCGGCGCGCCGCGCCTGGTCGGGCCACACGCCGATGTGATCCGGCTCGGCCTCCAGCCTGACCCGGTCCCGCATGCCGAGCGATTCGGTCATCTCGCGCGGGAGCTGGAGCCGCCCGGCCCGGTCGAGCACCGCGTACTCGACGGCATGCCCCAGCTCACCCGAGCCGTCGGCGGCGCCGTGCCGCAGCGTCTCGGTGCTCGTCCGCCCGTCCCTGATCGCGATCACCCGGCGCACCATCGAGGACACCGCCGGGTCGTGCGTGACCACGAGCACCGTCACGCCGAGCTCGGCGTTGGCCGTCTGGAGCGCGCCGAACACCGCCCCCGCCGTCACGCTGTCCAGCTCCCCTGTCGGCTCGTCGGCGAGCAGCACCCGCGGCGAGTTCGCCAGCGCGACCGCGATCGCGACCCGCTGCTGCTCGCCGCCGGACATCTGGTCGGGCCGCCGCCCAGCGCAGTACGCGACGCCCAGCACGTCGAGCAGTTCGCCGGTTCGCTGCCGCCGGGCACGCCGCCCGGCGCCGGCCAGCCGCAGCGGCAGGTCCACGTTCTGGGCCGCGGTCAGGTAGGGCAGCAGGTTGCGCGCGGTCTGCTGCCAGATGAACCCGACCACGGACCGCCGGTAGCCGAGCCGCTGCCTGGCCGACATCGCCGCGAGGTCGTGCCCGGCGACCCGCACCGAGCCCGCGGTCGGCGTGTCAAGGCCCGCGAGGATGTTTATCAGGGTGGACTTGCCGCTGCCCGACGCGCCGACGAGCGCCGTGAGCTCCCCGGACGAGACCACGAGGTCCAGGCCCTGGAGCGCTTGCACCTCGATGCCTTCGGCGAGGTAGATGCGCACCAGCCGGTCGCATACGATCAGCGCGCCCTCGCCGTAGTCCGCGTGCCCGGCGGAGGCCGCCGAGCTCAGCGCGTCCAGCTCAGATACCGCCATCGCGTCTCCCATCATTCTCCTACCCGCAGGCTCGCCGCCACTCGTCCGCGCTGTCCCGGCCGGATCTCGATCGCCAGCGCCGCCACGGCCACGACGGCGAGGGCCGCCAGCGGCCATCCGACTGACGCCGCGCCGGGACTCAGGACCACCGCGGCCGAAGATCCCGTGAACACCGACAAGTCGATCGCCGGCGCGACGATCGAGGGCAGCGCCAGCGCGCACGCCCAGCCCGCGACCGCCGCCGCGACCACCGCGGGCAGCACCTCGAGCACCACCACCCGCGCCCGCTGTCCCTCACCCAGGCCCATGACGGCGAGCCTGGCGAGCGTCGCCTCCCGCTCGGCGGCGCCGAGCGCCAGTTCGAGCAGCATCACGGCGATCCCGAGCCCCGCGGCCACCGCGAGGGCAAGCGCGAACAGGTCGAAGGTGCCGTGCTGCAGCGGTGCGGTGGTGAGGCTGTTCAGTATGTCCGAACGGAAGGTCACTCCGCCCCCCGGGATCATGTCCCGCACGATCGCGGTGACCCGTGCCGTGTCGATGCCCGCGCCGGCCAGCAGCAGCTTGTTGAATCCGACCGGTACCGGCGGGGTGGCATTGCTGTGCACGGCGGACAGCGGAATGATCACGAAGGCGCCGCCCGCCGGAAGCGCGGGCGTTCCCGACAGCACGCCGGCCACCCGCACCGGTACCGGGTCGACGGCGCTTTGCGTGGTGAGCGTGGCTCCGCTGATCAGCTCGGCCGCGGCCAGCGGTGACGCGAGCACCGGCACCGCGCTGCCCGCCGGTCCCGTCTTGAGCAGCCCGGCGGGCACGTGCGGATAAGTCTGGGTGGCCGCGACCAGTGCCGCATAGGTCGCCGGGTCCACGACGATGCCGGTGACCTGCTGGCCGAAGCCGGTCGTCCAGGTGTCCACCCAGACCGCCGCGGCGTGCGTCACGCCGGGCACTGCCTCCGCGGCCCGCAGCGCGGCCGGGTCCATCACGGCGCCGGGAGTTTGCACGACGGAGGCGCTGATTGTCGCGTCGGCTCCGCTGGCCTGCCAAGAAGCCCTGACATCACCGCTGCTCACCGCCGTCCTGACCATACCGGCGAACGCCGCCACGCTGAGCGCGAGGACGAGCGCGAACGCGGGCAGCGCCGGGGTGAGCCTGGTCCTCGCGGCCCGCGCGAGCCCGACGAACGCGGGCGCGCCGGCGCGCCGCGCCGCGCCGAGCAGCGCCGCCCGCAGCAGCAGCGGGTACACCCTTAGCACCACGATCACCGCGGGGATGGCGATCAGCACAGGGGCCGCGCTCGTGTACAGGTTCACGCCGGTCCCCGGCTGGGTGCCCTGCTGGCGGAACACGACGAGACCCGCCACCGCGGCGGCGATCGCGGTCGCCTCGGCGACCAGCCGGCCCCATCCGGTGACCAGCCGGGCGCTCCGCCGCCGTGGCCGGTGCCGCGGCAGCCGCTGCTGCCACCCCGCGAACGCGGGCGGGGCGCAGATGGCGATCACGAGCACGCCGGCCGGCCCCCACCAGCCGCCGCCCGGCGCCGGGCCGGGGACGACCAGCACCGCGAGGACGGCTCCGATGACGGCGGCCGGCCCGCAGGCGAGCGCCGTGCCGAGGGCGGTGGCCGCCGCGATCTGGCGCAGTGAGGCGCCGCGGGCGCGGCGGATCGCGAGCTCGGCCGACCGGCGCAGCGCGATCATCCGGGCGGTGAGCAGGAAGACAACGAGGCAGGCCGCCGCCAGGCTCACGTACAGGAGCCAGAGCAGCGTGTCCACCGCCTGCTCGGTGGCCAGGAACGGGCCGAGCGCCGGCAGCAGGTTCGGGGTGACGGTGACGTCGGCCGCCACCGGCGCGACGTCGCCGGTCAGCGCCGGTGTCTGGGTGCTGAGCCGGGTCAGCGCGTCGTCGAGCGGCTGTGCCTGGACCCCGCCGGAAGACCCGATGGAGAGCGGGAACAGCCATTGCGCCGCCAGCCCCCCGGACGCGAAATCCTGCTGCACCGCGGCGAGCTCGGACGCGCCGACCAGCACCCCGGCGGCCCAGTAGTACACCGTGGGTGACAGGACCTCCAGCTGGGGCGTGAGCACGGTCCCGTCCGCCGTCCAGAACGTCGCGGACGGATCGCGCGGCGCGACGATCCCGGTCACCTCGAGCGTGATCGGGCGGCTGGCGCTGAACGCCGACTCCGGGCCGGATACCACGATCCTCGACCCGGGATGCAGGCTGAACCTGGCGGCTGTCTGCGACGTCACCACGACATCGATGAGCGGGTAGAAGTAAAGCTGCGGGCCGGCCCCGTTCACCGGGAAGACGTTCCCATTCGGCGTAACGCGGCGGGGGGCGGGCGGGACCGGGCCGGGGAGGCGGCCGGCCACTAGCCGCAGGTCCTGGCTGAACGGCTGCCGGTAGCTGACCTCGAACTTGACCGGGGCAACGCCAGACCCTGGGAGCTTGCTCAGCGCCGTGGCGTCCGGTGAGGTCATCGACATCCAGTCCGCGGCGGCTGGCGCCAGGTGCACCGGCCCGTGGTTGAGGTCGCCGTGCAGCTGGGTGGTGATCTCGCTGATCTGGTTCCCGGTGAGGAGCTTGTTTCCCTGACTTCCTGAGACGCCGAAGTTGAGCGAGCTCTCGATGCTGGACCACGGGGCGGACACCGTGATGCTCTGCGACAGCGACGGTGCCGCGGCGACCGTTTGACGCAGCGTCTGGGCCGTGGTGGCCAGCGCCTTCCGCGGTGCGGCGGTGGCGGCGAAGACGGCGCCGAGGGTGAGCAGCGCGAGCGCGGCCGCGGCGACGAGCCGCATGCCGGTCAGCCTTCCGAGCAGACTGGTCATGCCGCCTCCGCGGTGCGCAGTTCGGCGGCGGGGTCGGGGCGGCGGAAGATGACGAGGGCGGCGGCCAGCGCGGGCAGCACCGCGACGGCGGCGGCGAGCGGGACCGTCTGCGGCAGGTCGAACAGCGTCACCGGCGGCGGTACCGGGAGCTGTGCCGCCGTGGTGAGGGTGACGGCGGGCACGAGGAGCCTGGCGACGACGATGCCGAGCAGCAGGCCCAGCGCGGCCGACGGCACGCTGAGCAGCAGCTTCTCGGCGAAAAGCTGCGCGGCGGCGGACCGCTGGGCGACGCCGAGCGCGGCGAGCAGCGCGTTCTCCGCGCGCCGCTGTCTGACGTTCGCCGCGATCGAGACCCAGAACCCGGCGACGGCGAGCAGCGCCGCCGCGGCGGCGACGGCGAGCAGCGCCTGCTGCGGTGCCGCGGACAATGGGTCGCTGATCGTCGCCGCGGCGAGCGCGGTGCGGCTGGTGACGGTCGAGCCGGGCGGCAGCGCGCTGGCGAGCCCGGACGGCACCTGCCCTCGCGCCGTGGCCGCCCACCACTGGGTGACGGGAAGCGGCAGCCCGCCGTGTGCCGCGGTGAGGGCTCGCAGGGTCGGCAGGTCCACGATGAGCGCGCTGCCTGTCACGGTGGGGAACGTGGCGACCTGCGCGACGATGTGGAGCCTGACCGGGATGCCGTCGATAACGCCGTTCACGCTCGACCCTGCGCCGGTCTTGCTCGCCTGCGCGAACGCCGCGGTGGCGATCGCCGGGAGCACGTCCGCGCGCGACGCCCCGCCCGCCGCGCTGCCGGGCGGGCGCAGGGCCGCGAAGAGCTGCGGCGGCGGCAACGGCGACTGGTCGCCGCGCAGCGACACGACCCGGGGCGCTGTGGCGGCGTCAACGGCCACGATCGTCGCCGGCAGCGCGGCCGTCAGGACGGCGACCGGCGTCGCCGCCCGCACACCCGGCACGCGGGTGAGCGCCGCCGTGGCCGCGGGGGCCACCGGTATCGCCAGGTCCGCCCGCACGTCTGCGCCCGCCGTGTCGGCCGCCTGATCGGCTGCGGACCGGGTCCAGCTGTCATGCTGGGCGAGGGCCAGGGTGCCGGTGGCGACCGCCATCACGATCAGCAGCGCCGCGCCGCCCTGGCGCAGCGGCTGGCGGCTGAACTGCCAGCCGGCCAGGGACCCGGTGAGCTTGCGGCCGCGCCCGGCCAGGCGGTCGATCGCCCTCGCCGCCGGGGGCAGCAGCCGGAGCGTGACGACGGTGCCGCCCGCCAGTGCCAGCGCCGGCGCCAGCGCGAGCACGGGGTCGATGCTGGCGGCTGCGCCGGTGCTTGTCGTTGAGACGGCGGAATAGCGGCGCAGCTGCCAGCCGGCCAGCACGGCGAGCACGATGATGGCCAGGTCGGCGCCCGCCCTGATGACGCCGGCGATGGCCGCCTGCCTGCCGCGGCGGGCCTGCGCCGCGGCCGGGCCTGAGCGGAGCACCGGCATGAGCATCGCGCCCGCGGCAAGCAAGGCGACGACGAGCGCGGCGCCGAGTGCGTCACCCCAGGTGCCCGGCGCGGTCACGCTGACGCTCACCGTGGCTGCCGTGCCGCCGGCGCCGCTCGCGACCGGCGTGCGGAGCGTCCCGGACAGGAACCGGGCGAGCCACACGCCGGCCGCGCCGCCGGCCAGCGCCGCGACCGCGCACAGCGGGACGACCTCCGCCGCGGTCAGCCGGGTGAGCTGCCAGCGGGTCGCGCCGCGCGCGGTGAGCAGCGCGGTCTCGCTCTCCCGCTGGATGACGAGCAGCCTCGCGGCGGCGAGCGTCGCCGCGACCGTGAGCACGAGCAGTTGCAGGCCGCTGATCACGAGCAGCGCTCTGGCGACGGCCAGGTTGTCCCCGATGCCGGCGAGCACGGCGGGCAGGCCGGTGGTGAGCTGCACGCCGCTGAGCGTGTCGGAGGCGTTCAGCGAGTTCTGCAGCGCCGTCTGGTCCGCGGCGATCGCGGACAGGCTGGTGCCGCTGAAGGCCGCCATGTCGGGCTGCGCCACCCAGGTCGCGCTCGTGGCGGGCAGCGCGGCGGCGAACGCCGCCGGGTCCACGAGGAGCGGCCCGTACGTGGTGAACCCGGCCGCCGTGCTCGACCCGCTGGCGGGCACCGAGTCGAGCTGCCAGTACGACGCGGCGGTGCCAGTCGGCTGGCGCTCCGCGAACAACCCGGTGACCAGGAAGGACACCGGCGCGCCCGTATTGCGGTCGCGCAGCCTCAGCACGTCACCCGGGGTGACTCCGAGCAGCGCGGCGGCCGACGCGGGCAGCGCGGCGGGGACCGGCCCCCGCGCGGCGGGCGCCGCCGGCCAGTGCCCCGATACGAGCACCGCGTAGGATCGCACGTCCTGCATGGCAGCGGCCTGGAGCAGCGGCGTGCTCCCGGTCGGCGCGCTCGCCGGGCGGCCGGGCAGTGCCCCGGGCACGAGCCCGAGCGGATCGGACCAGGACGCCTGCCAGTAACCGAACGGCACGCCGGGCAGCGCCGCGCCGATCGCCGGCTTGAGCACCTGGGAAGAAGAGTCCACGTCGCCGTTCGTGACCGTCGCCGACAGGTCGAGCGACGTGCCGGGTGCGACCACGAGGTCATGCCTGACGGCCTGCGGGAGCGCCTGCCCGGCGAAGGCGGCGAGCGCCGCGCCGGTGGCCGCCGCCACCAGCGTGGTCAGCGCCACCGCGGCGAGGACTACCCAGTGGGCAGCCATCCGCCGCGCCGGGAGCGGACCGCGCGGACCTTTCACATACGAAAGGATTCCGTACGGGCCAAAACTTCGGCAATTCAGCCAGATAACAACTTCGAGGCGCTCTATTTGCGCTCGCCGCAACGATTTCGCCCGTTATTCCCCTGCGCGCAGGCTCGCCACCACGCGGCGCCGCCGTCCCGACCTGATCTCGATCGCCAGCGCCACGGCGGCCACCACGACAAGACCCGCGAGCGGCAGCGCGATCGAGGCCACGTCCGGCGTCAGCGCCACTGCGGCCTGAGAGCCGGTGAACACGGACAGGTCGATGGCCGGCGCCACCACGCGGGGCAGCACCAGCGCGCACGCCAAAGCGGCCACCGCGGCGGCCACCACCACCGGCAGCACCTCGAGCACCACGACCCGGGCCCGCTGCCGCTCGCCGAGGCCCATGACCGCGAGCCTGGCGAGCGTCGATTCCCGTTCCGCCGCCCCGAGCGCCAGCCCGAGCAGCATCACGGCCAGCCCGAGCCCGGCCGCGGCGATGAGAGCGAGCGCGAAGAGCAGGAAGGTGCCGTGCTGGAGCGGCGCGGTGACCAGGCCGTTCAGTACGTCCGAACGGAAGGCCGTGACTCCGCCAGGAACCATGTCCCGTGCCACGCCGGCGAGCCGCCCGCGGTCGATGCGCGCGCCGGCCAGCAGCATCTCGTTGACGGTCAGCGGGACGGGCGGCGTGTCGCTGCTCCGCAGCGCGGACAGCGGGATGATCACGAACGGGCCGCCGGCCGGCAGCGCCGGCGTTCCGGACAGCACCCCGGCCACCCGGACCCGGACGGGCACGATATCGGCCTGGCTGCTGAGCGTGACCACGCCGCTGCCAAGCTCGGCAGCCGCCTGCGCGGACGCGAGCACCGGCTGCGGCGTGCCCGCCGGTGCCTGCTTGAGCAGCCCGGCGTCCACCGCCGGAAAGGTCTGGGTCGCGGCGACGAGCGCCGCGTAGCTCGCCGGATCGACTGCGATGCCGGTGAGCTGCCCGCCGCCAGGGACGGTGGCCCAGGTGGCTTCCCAGACCGCGGCGGCGTGCGTCACCCCCGGCACCGCGGCCACCGCCCGCACCGCCGCCGGGCTGATCGAAGCGGTCGAGTTGACACCGGCTGGCGAGGCCACGATCGTCGCGTCGGCGCCCGCGGCCTGCCACGACGCGGCGACCTCGCCCGTGATGACCGCGTCCCGCACCATGCCGGCGAACGCGGCCACGGTGAGCGCGAGGACGAGCGCGAACGCGGGCAGCGCCGGGGTGAGCGCCGCCCGCGCCGCCCGGGTCAGCCCGAGGAACGCGGTCGCGCCGGAGCGCCGGGCCGAGCCGCGCAGCAGCCCGCGCACCACCAGGGGGTACAGCCGCAGCACCACGATGACCGCGGGGATGGCGATCAGCACCGGGGCGGCGCTCGTATAGAGGTTCACCCCGCCGCCGGGGACCGTTACCGGCCCACCGCCCGTGTTCAGGGTCACCGTGCCGGCCTGCGTCCCCTGCTGCCGGAACACGACGATCCCGGCCACCGCGGCGAGGCACGCGGTCACCTCGGCCACCAGCCGGAGCCGGGCACGCCGGCGCCGCCCCCGCGGCTGCCGCCGCGGCAGCCGGTGCTGCCACCCCGCGACCGCGGCGGGGGCGCAAACGGCGACGAGCAGCACGGCCACGGGCGCCACCCAGGCGACGCCGGGAACCGGCCCCGGGACGAGCAGCACCGACGCGGCGACGGCGGCGACGGCAGCCGGGACGGCGGCCACCGCGGCGCCGCGGGCGGCGGCCAGCGCGATCTGCGGCACCGATGCGCCGCGGGCGCGGCGCATCGCGAATTCCGCCGACCGGCGCATCGCCACCATCCGCGCCACGAGCACGAGCACGACGAGCCCCGTTACCGCAAGGCTCACGTACACCAGCCACAGCAGCGTGTCCACCGCGGCCGCGGCGGCGAGGAACGATGCGAGTGTCTGGAGTATCCCCGGGGTGACCAGCAGCGAGCCCGAGCCGGTCGCGACATCGCCGGTGAGCGTCGGCGTCTGCGTGCTGAGCCGGTTCAGCGCGTTGTAGAGCGGCTGCGCCTGCAGCCCGGTGAGCGAGCCGAACGTCATCGGCAGCTGCCATTGCATGGCCAGCCCCTGCAGGCCGAAGTACCGCTGTACCGCGGCGAGCTCACCGGGGTCGGCGAAGATCCCGCCGACCCAGAATGACATCCCGCCGCGGACCGTTTGCAGCTCGGGCGTGACCACCACCGGGTCGGCGGTCCAGAAGGATGAGGACGGGTCGCGCGGTGCCACGACCCCGGTGACGACGAAAATGATCTGGCTGAGGTTCCCGGTTGACGCGCTCTGCGGCGCGTCAACGCGCAGCTGCGAGCCGGGATGCAAGCCGAATCGGGCGGCCGTCTGATCAGACACCACGACCTGCAGGAACACGGCGGAGGCGTCGGCCCGCGGGCGAGGAGCGGGGGCGGACGGGAACTGTCCGGCGACCAGCCGCGTGTACTGGAGAAGCGGCTGCCGGCAGGTGATCTCGAGCTTCACCGGCACCGGGCCTACCGCCGGCAGGCTGTTTCGCACCAGCTGCAGGTTGCTCGTCATCGCGGTCCAGTCCGTGCCCGCCGGGGCGAGGTGGACCACGCCCTGGCCGAATTGGCCGTGCAGCTGGCTGGCGATCTCGTCCAGTTGAGCCGCGGTCATGATGACGGGGGCGCCGGTGGCCGCGGCCAGGCTGCTGGCCAGTCCCGTCCATGTCGTCGACACCACGATGCTCTGGGCCAGCGGCGGCGCGGCGGCCAGCGTCTGGCGCAGCGCCTGCGTCCTGGTGGCAAGCGCTTCCCGCGGTCCCGCGGTGGCGGCGAAGACCGTGCCGAGGGTGAGCAGCCCGAGCGCGGCCGTGGCGACGATCCGCATGCCGGTCAGCCGGGTGAGCAGTGTTCGCGCCCGGGGGCGAGCGCCCGCTCCCGGTACCCCGCGCCTGGTCAGGACATCTCTCATGCGGCCTCCGCGGCGCGCAGTTCGGCGGCGGGGTCGGGGCGGCGGACCACGACGAGCGCCGCGGCCAGCGCGGGAACGATGGCGACGAGCGCGGCGAAGGGCACGGTCTGTGGCAGGTCGAAGAGCGTCACTGGTGGCGGGACCGGCTGCCGCGCTGACGCGGTGAGCGTGACAGCGGGCACGAGCAGCCGGGCTACCACGGTGCCGAGCAGCAGGCCGAGGACCGCCGACGGCACGCTGAGCAGCAGTTTCTCGAGGAATAGCTGCGCGGCGGCGGACCGCTGGCCAACACCGAGCGCGGCGAGCAGCGCGTTCTCCGCGCGCCGCTGCCGCACGTCAGCCGCGATGGAGACCCAGAATCCGGTGACGGCGAGCAGCGCGGCGGCCATGCCCACGGCGAGCAGGGCCTGCTGCGGGGCCGCGGACAGCGGGTCGCTGACCGTCGCCGACGCGAGCGCCGTCCGGCTGGTGACGGTCGAGCCGGGCGGCAGCGCTTTGGCGAGCCCAGACGGCACCTGTCCGCCAGCGGTGGCCAGCCACCACTGGCTGACCGGCAGCGGAGGGGCGTCTCTGCTCGCCAGGAAGCTCTGTATGGTCGTCAGGTCCACGATGAGCGCGCTGCCGGTCACGGTGGGGAAGGTGGTCGCCTCTGCGACGATCTCGATCGGGACCGTGACGCCCGTGATCGTCGCCGGCACGGTAGCGCCCACGCTGGTGCTGCTCGCGTCAAGGAATGCCTTGGTCGCTATCGCTGGGACGGCCGCCACGGCGAGGTTCGGCGCGGTGAGCGTGACCTGGCCGCCCACCGGCTGCGGCGGGCCAGGGAAGGGACTGCCGGGGTGCGTCGCAGCCTGGCCGAAGCCGGGGCCGAAGACGAGGGTGGCGCCATCCTGCCGGGTGCGCCAGCTGGTCACTTGCGGTTGCCTGGATGAGCCCATCGTCGCGCCGCCGCTCAGCAGGCTGGTCAGCCCGGGCGACGTGGCGGCGCGTGACCAGCCGCTGAGCGCGGCGCCGGTGACCGTCAGCGTCAGCGGTCCCGCCCTCGCCGCCGTGGCTGGCATGGTGTAGCCGAACGTGAGCTGGGTCAGCCGCAGCGGATAGCTCGCCTGGCTGCCGGACAGCGGCGCGGTGAGCACGCGGGGGCGGCCGTCGGCGGGCAGCGTGCCCGCCGAGATCTGGTATGCGGCGCCGGTGGCATCGGTGATCGTCACCACGGCGGTGACGGCGCCAAGGGCCGCCGCGGCCGCTCTTGGCGCCCCGGACCGGGCCGGGCCGAGCGACGCGGTCAGCTTGATGCTGGCCGGCTGACCACCGAGCTCGGTGCCGCCGGCCTGGTGCGCCGGCGCGATGGCCTGGAAGAGCCGGCTGGCGGGAAGCTGCGACTGGTCGCCGCGCAGCAGCACGGCCTGCGGGGCGCGGGTCGCGTCGAGGGCCACCACCTCGGCTGGCAGCGCCACCGGCTGGACGGAGACGCCCATGGCGTCCCGGACGCCATAGGCCTGCGTGAGCGTTCTGGTGGCGCCGGGCGCGAGCGGGGCCTGGAGGCTGACCCGGACGTCGGCGCCGGCGGTGAACGCCGCCTGGTCGTCGGCGGACCGCGTCCAGCTCGCGTGCTGGGCGAGCGCCAGCGAGCCAGTGGCGACCGCCATCACGAGCAGCAGGGCGGCACCACCCTGGCGCAGCGGTTGCCGGCTGAACTGCCAGCCGGCCATCGACGCGGTGAGCCTGCGGCCGCGTGCGGCCAGCCGGTCCCCGGCACGGGCCGCGGCGGGCAGCAGGCGCAGCATGACCACCGTGCCGCCGGCGAGCGCGAGCGCCGGGGCCACCGCGAGCACCGGGTCGATGCTTGGCGTGCCACTTGTGGCGCTCGCCGGGACGGCCGAGTAGCGGCGCAGCTGCCAGCCCGCCAGCACGGCGAGCACGATGATCGCCAGGTCCGCTCCGGCCCGGATCGCGCCCGCGAGCGCTGCCTGCCTGCCGCGGCGGAGCTGGGCCGCGGCCGGAGCCGGGCGCAGCACGGGGTAGAGCATCGCGGCGCTCGCGATAACAGCGACCGCGAGTGTCGCGCCAAGCGCGTCCAGCCAGGTTCCCTGGGCGGTCGCGCTGATGCCGCCGTCGCTCATGCCACCGTGGTAGAGCGTCCCGGCGAGTAGTTGCGCCAGCTGGATGCCGCCGAAAGTGCCGGCGACGGCCGCGACGCAGCACAGCGGGATCACCTCGACCGCGGTCAGCCTGGTGAGCTGCCACCGGGTGGCGCCGCGTGCGGTCAGTAGCGCGGTCTCCGTCTCCCGCTGCGCGGCGAGCAGCCGGGCGACCGCGAGGAGCGCCGCGATGGCGAGCACGAGCAGCTGGACGGCGCTGATCACCAGCAGCGAGCGGGCGACGGTCAGGTTGTTCGCCGTCCCCGTCAGCACGGCCGGCAAACCAGTGCTGAGCTGCACGCCGTTGAGCTGCACGCCGCCGTAGCCGCCGGACTGGGCGACCGAGTTCTCCAGCGCCGACACATTGCCGGCGACCTGGTTCAGGTCGGTGTCGGTGAAGGCGGACATGTCGGGCTGAGCGACCCAGGTCGCGCTGGCGACCGGGAGCGCGGCGCCGAACGACGCCTGGTCCACGACCAGCGGCCCGTAGGTCGTGAACCCGGCGAGCGTGGCGGACCCGCTGGCCGGGATCGTGTTGAGCTGCCAGTACGCGGCCGCGGTACCGGGCAGTTGCCGCTGCGCGAACAAGCCGGTGACCCGGAACGTCACCGGCGCGCCGGAGATCCGGTCGCGGAGCCGGAGCACGTCGCCGACGGACGCGTGCAGCAGCGCGGCGGCGCTGGCCGGGAGCGCCGCGGGGACCAGCACGCCGGCGACCGCCGTTCCCGGCGCGGACGGCCACCGGCCCGCGATCAGCACGGCGTGGGCCGTGACGTCCGGCATCGCCACCGCCTCGGTCAGCGGCGTGCCCCCGGCCGTCGCACTCGCCAGCGAGGAGGGCAGCGCGCCCGGCGCGAAGCCGAGCGGATCGGACCAGGACGCTTGCCAGAAGGCGAACGGAATGCCTGGCAGCGCCGCGCGAATCGCGGTCTCGAGGCCCGCCGTGCCAGCCGTCTCGTCGCCCCCGGTGAGCGGGCCATTCGCGGTCAGCGCGGTGTCGTGCGCGGTCGTCAGCTCATAACGGACGGCATGCGGAAGCCCCTGCCCGGCGAAGACCGCGAGCGCCGCCCCGACCAGGGCGGCCACCAGCGTGGTCAGCGCCGCCGCCGCGAGGACCACCCAGTGCGCGGTCATCCGCCGCGCCGGCAGTGGACCCCGCGGCCTCCATTGACCGATCACGTTCCACAGGATTCCGCAAAAGTCCAAAGGTCAGCAATCGGGCAGAAGCCGCGGCCGACCCTGGTCGCGGTGCTTGCGGCCCTCGTCCTAGTGGGTGTCCGTGCTATTCGGAATGGCCGAGCGCGTCCCAACGGGCGAAGATGGCGGGCATCTCCGTGGCCAGGAACTCGAAGTACGCGGCGTGGCCCTGCATTCGCTGGCCGGCGGGCGTGTCCGGGCCGACGAGGTCGATGCCCTCCTTGAGCAGCGCGGTCCACCGCAGCAGCACCTGGGACCGCATCGCCATTACCTGATGCCAGATATCGGCCGGCATGCGGTAGTACTCCCGCCGCGATCCGGGTACCCGCTCTTTGTGGACCAGACCAAGCCCGGTGAGGTAGCGGACCGCGCCGGACACCGCGGCCGGGCTGATCCGCAGCAGGTCGACGAGCTCGGCGGAGCTGAGCCGGCCGGTGTCGGTGACGAGCAGCGCGACGAAGACGCGGGCGGGCATTGGCGGGAAGCCAGCCGTAACCAGCACTGCCGCGAATTTCTCGATGAACTCGGGCAAGCCGTCGCGCGCGGTCTGCCGGGCGCCCGGGGCGCCCGGGTCCGAGCCGTCGGCTGTTCCCATACGGTAAGTGTACGTTCACAAGATTCTGAATTTTGCGGTTGTGAAGTGGAGTGACGTTCACGATGAACCCAGACCGGCTGTTCCCCGCCGACCCGCCGACCCGGGCGATCGCCCGGGAGCTGTACGCGGAGGTCCGCGACCTCCCGCTGATCAGCCCGCACGGGCACGTGGACCCGGCGCTGCTCGCCGGCGACACGCCGCTGCCCGACCCGGCCGCCCTGTTCGTCACGCCGGACCATTACCTCACCCGGATGCTGTACAGCCAGGGCGTGTCGCCGCTGCTGCTCGGGGTGCCCGATCGCGACGGCCGGGTGCACGCCGGCCCGCGCGAGGCGTGGCGGACGTTCTGCGAGCACTGGTACCTGTTCCGCGGCACGCCGAGCCGGCTCTGGCTCGAACAGTCCCTCGCCGACATCTTCGGCGTGACGCGGCCGCTCGGGCCAGCCACCGCGGACGAGGTCTACGACGAGCTGACCGAGCGGATCGCCGACCCGGCGTTCCGGCCCCGGGCGCTGCTGCGCCGGTTCGGCATCGAGGTGCTCGCCACCACCGACTCGCCACTCGACACCCTCGAGCACCACGCCAAGCTCGCGGCCGAAGGCTGGGGCGGCCCTGACCACAAGGTCATTCCCACCTTCCGCCCCGACGCCGTCACCGACCCCGACCGGCCCGGCTGGCTCGAGGCCGTCGCCAGACTGGGGGAGATCACCGGCGCCGACACCGGCACGTATGCCGGGTACCTGGAGGCGCTGGCGCGGCGGCGCGAGGACTTCCGGCGGGCCGGGGCGACGGCTACCGACCACGGCACGCCGAGCGCGCGGACCGCGGACCTCGACCCAGCCGAGGCGGCCCGGCTGTTCGACCGGCTGCTGCTCGACGCCGCCAAGGACCGTCCTGACCCTGGCGACGCGGGGCTGTTCCGGGCGCAGCTGCTCACCGAGTCGGCGCGGATGTCGGTGGACGACGGGCTCGTCATGCAGCTGCATCCCGGCGCGCAGCGCAACCACGACCGGTACCTGTACGCCGAGTTCGGCCCGGACTCGGGCGGCGACATCCCGGCCGCGACCGACTACGTGCGCGCGCTGCGCCCGCTGCTCGACAAGTTCGGCGACGACCCGCGGCTGCGGCTGATCCTGTTCACGCTGGACGAGTCGGCCTACTCGCGGGAGCTTGCGCCGCTGGCCGGGGTCTACCCGGCCGTATACCTCGGGCCGCCCTGGTGGTTCTACGACAGCCCGGAAGGCATGCGCCGCTACCGCGAGCTGACCACCGAG
>Ga0187807_1000057_pt1 | contig 26871 bp, 26 predicted proteins | sample NC_wetland_sal_i_4_FD_132432 | JGI IMG/M metagenome (GOLD analysis project Ga0187807, IMG submission 132432) | Wetland sediment microbial communities from Neuse River Estuary, North Carolina, USA - ASW_2 | ecosystem: Environmental > Aquatic > Freshwater > Wetlands > Sediment | place: USA: North...
GACTCGGTCGAGTACATGGTCAACGCGCACTGCGCGGACGCGCTGATCTGCGTCTCCAACTGCGACAAGATCACGCCAGGCATGCTGATCGCCGCGATGCGGCTGAACATCCCCACCGTGTTCGTCTCCGGCGGGCCGATGGAAGCCGGCAAGGTGACCGCGGGCGAACTGGCGGGCGGCGTCAGGAAGCTTGACCTGATCGACTCGATGGTCGCCTCGGCGGACCCGTCGGTGTCCGACGCCCAGCTCGCCGCCATCGAGGAGGCGGCCTGCCCGACCTGCGGATCCTGCTCGGGCATGTTCACCGCGAACTCGATGAACTGCCTGGCCGAAGCGATCGGGCTCGCGCTGCCGGGCAACGGGACCACGCTCGCGACTCATGTGGCGCGCAAGGCGCTGTTCGAGAAGGCCGGCGCGCTGATCGCGGACATCACCAGGCGGTACTACGAGGACGGGGACGAGACCGTGCTGCCGCGCGCGGTCGCCAGCCGCGACGCGTTCGAGAACGCGATGGCGCTCGACGTGGCGATGGGCGGTTCCACCAACACCATCCTGCACCTGCTCGCGGCCGCGCACGAGGCAGGCGTGGACTTCGGGCTCAAGGAGATCGACGAGCTGTCCCGCCGGGTGCCCTGCCTGTGCAAGGTCGCGCCGAGCAGCTCCTACCACGTCGAGGACGTGCACCGGGCGGGCGGCATCCACACCATCCTCGGCGAACTGGACCGGGCGGGACTGCTCAACCGCGCCGTGCACACGGTGCACGGTCTGCCGCTCGCGGACTGGGACCTGCGGTCCGGGTCGACGTCAGAGGAGGCGGTCGAGCTGTACCACGCCGCGCCGGGCGGGGTGCGGACCACGAAGGCGTACTCGCAGGACGCGAGGTGGGCCTCGCTCGACCTCGACACGGCGGCCGGGTGCATCAGGGACGTGCCGCACGCGTACAGCGCCGACGGCGGCCTCGCCGTGCTTTACGGCAACCTGGCGCCCGACGGGGCGATCGTGAAGACGGCCGGGGTGCCGGAGGATCTGCTCACGTTCAGCGGGCCAGCGCGGGTCTTCGAATCGCAGGAGGACGCCGTCGACGGCATCCTCGGCGGCCAGGTGACCGCCGGCGACGTCGTGGTCATCAGGTACGAGGGGCCGCGCGGCGGGCCGGGCATGCAGGAGATGCTGTACCCGACCAGCTTCCTGAAGGGCAAGGGCCTCGGCCGTGCCTGCGCGCTGATCACCGACGGGCGGTTTTCCGGCGGCACTTCGGGGCTGTCGATCTGCCACGTCGCCCCCGAGGCGGCGGCCGGCGGGGTGATCGCGCTCGCGCAGGACGGCGACCGGGTCGTGATCGACATCCCGCGGCGCGAACTGCGTCTGGACCTGCCGGAATCGGAGCTTTCGGCACGGCGTGCCGCCGTGCTCGCGACGCTCGGCGCATACCGGCCGGCCAGCCGGCAGCGGACAGTCAGCCCCGCGCTGCAGATCTACGCGGCGATGGCCACGTCGGCGTCCACCGGCGCGGCACGCGACATCACGGCGATCGCCGGCCCCCTAGGGCAGTGACCGCGCAGTGACCGCCGGGTTCGTGCGGGCGGCACGTGCCTCGGACGCGGCCGGCCTCGCGCGCGTCCAGGTAGCGAGCTGGCGGACTACGCTGGCCGGGCTGGTCCCTGACGCCGTCGTCGGCGAGCTGACCAGCCCGGACGCGGAACGGCAGTGGGCCGATCGGTGGCTGGAGGCGATCACCAAGCCGCCCACGAGCAGGCACCGGATCCACGTCGCCGTCGGGCCCGACAAGGCGGGCTGCGCCGGGTTCGCCGCCGCCGGGCCGGCCACGGATCCGGACCTGTGGCCGGCGACCGACGGCGAGCTCTACGAATTGCACGTGCTCCCCGAACAGGCCGGGGCCGGGCATGACGAGCGGCTGCTGCACGCCGTTGCCGAGACGCTCGCCGAGGATGGCTTCCGCATCGCGTACGCCTGGGCGCTAGCCGACGACGACGCCCGGCTTTCGTTCCTCGAGGCGGCGGGCTGGGCGCCCGACGGCAGCCACAGCAACCTGGATATGGGCGTGAAGGTGCCCGTGGTCCGGCTGCATACGAGGCTCTCACCTGCGACCGGGTGAGCCGCCACGCTCCGTTCCGAATAACTGGATTAAAATCGGCCGGTGGCAACAGCGCGTGAATGGCTGGCAGGCACCCGGCCCCGGACCCTGCCGGCCGCGGTGGTCCCGGTCCTGATCGGATCGGGCGTCGCGGCGGGATATGGCAAGTTCTCGCCGTGGCGCGCGGCGCTCGCGCTGGTGGTCGCGCTCGCGCTGCAGGTCGGGGTGAACTTCGCCAACGACTACAGCGACGGCATCCGCGGCTCTGACTCCGCGGAGCGCCGGGTCGGGCCTGTGCGGCTGGTCGGATCGGGACTCGCCAAGCCTGGGCAGGTGAAACTGGCGGCGTTCGGCTGCTTCCTGGTGGCCAGCTGTGCGGGCCTGGTGCTCGCCGCGGTGACGTCGTGGTGGCTCGTGCTCGGCGGCGCGCTGGCGGTGCTCGCGGCCTGGTTCTACACGGGGGGATCTCGCCCGTACGGCTACCGCGGGCTCGGCGAGATTGCCGTCTTCGTGTTCTTCGGTATCGCGGCGGTGGCGGGCACCGCCTACGTGCAAATGGGCTCGCTGAGCTGGCTTGGCCTGGCCGCTTCGGTGCCGGCGGGGCTATTGTCATGCGCGTTGCTCATGGTCAACAACCTGCGTGACATCCGGTCCGACGCCGAATCGGGCAAGCGCACGCTTGCCGTCCGTATTGGCGACGCGCGGTCCCGGGTGACCTATCTGTGGCTCGTGCTCGTGCCGTTCGCTTTCGGCGCGCTGATCGCGTTCGAGCGGCCGTTCGCGCTGCTCATGCTGCTCGCGCTGCCACTGACGCTGGCACCGGTGCGGGCCGTGCGCGGCGGCGCGTCAGGGCCCGCGCTGATCGCGACGCTGGGGCAGACAGGGCGGCTGCAGCTGGCCTTCGGACTGGCGTTCACCGTCGGCCTGGCGATCCACGTCTGACGTTTCGCGCGGGGCGGCTGTTCAGCACCGACTGAAATTTTCTGGACGGCTGTACAGTCCGGTGAAAACACGAGATATCTGCTGACACAGCAGGCTCAGCCAGTCCGAAAGGCCGCCGAAAATAGCGCGGATGTAACGTGCAGATGCACAGGACGCGATACTCTGCCGACGAATCCTGGTTGGTGAATCATGGGCGTTGCGGCCATTAGTGCCGCGACATGTCCAGCCGCTAGGTGACGGATTTCGTGGGAGGGGGTGCCTGGGTGGCTGAGCCGCATGAAATGCCATCCCGCGACGCGCGGAGGGACAACCCCGCACGATTCCTGCGCGAGCTGCGCCAGCTCCGGAACCACGCCGGGCTCGGCCACGAGGAACTCGCGGCACGCGCGCACTATCCCTGCGACGTGATCAGGGCCGCGGAGGCCGGACCGTCGCTGCCCGACCTGCCGGTGCTGTCGGCCTACGTCCGCGGCTGCGGCGGGACGCCCGCGGAGTGGGAGGAGCGGTGGCGATCGGTGACCGGTCGCCCGGCGAGCCCGCTGCTCACGGCCAGAGGCACCGGGTGGTCCGAGGCGGCGAACGCGGGAGCACGCGTCGGCGCCGCCTCCGCCGCCGCCGACGGTCACGACCCGGAACGCGTCATGGCAGCACTCAACCGGGTGGCCGACGGCATGGCAGCGGCCGCGACGTCAGCTGCTCCGTCACAAGGGGCGCCGGTGTCCGACGTGCCGGCGGGCGACCCGGCGACAGCCGGCGGTTGGGACTTCGGGTCCGCGACCGGCGAGCCGCTATGGGAGTCCGCGGCGGCTCCGGCCTGGGATCCCGCGCCGGCGGACGCCTCAGTCTGGGAGCCGATGCCTCACGCGCCCGCTGCCTGGGACGCCGCGGCGGAGGCCGCCGCGGTCTGGGACCCCGCGCCGAAGGTGCCCGCGTCGTGGGACCCGGCGCCGCCCGCGAAGGACGCGGACTACGCGGCGGCGCGGGGGACCAGGCCCGCGCCTGTGCCGAGAGACGCCCCGCGCTCGACGGTGCCAGCCGGTACGACTCAGGTTCCCGTTGACCAGGCAAGCAGGCCCAAGCGCCCGGTGTCGACGCGGAAGCTCGTTGCCTTGCTGGCCGTCGTGACGATAATCATCACTGCGCTAACCGTCGTCGCCGCCGTCCTCGCTTTCTCCGGCTGACGCGGGTTCGGCGTCACCGGGCACAGGCGGCGCGGCGGCCCCGTTACCCGTGCTCAGCTGGCCGGGAACCCCGAGCCCGGCGGCCGCGAGAGCCGCCGCGCGCTGGGCCTCCGCTACGGCGGCCGCGGTAGCTGAGTCCACAGCACCGGGACTGTCGGAGCCGGCGCTGATGGCGGCGGCCGCGGGGGCTGAGTCCACAGCCGGCGCGGCTTCGGGAGAACCGGCGCTGGCGGACGCCGCGTCCTGCGTCTGCGTCCCGCTGAACGCCGAGGTCACCGCCTTGAGCGCCGTCGTCACCTCGCTGGGGATGACCCAGAAGGTATTCCCCGGTCCCTGCGCGAGTTGCGGCAGGGTCTGCAGGTACTGGTAGGCGAGCAGCTTCGGGTCCGGGTCGTTGCGGTGGATCGACTGGAACACATTCGAAATCGCCAGCGCCTCGCCTTCGGCGCGCAAGACGGCGGCCTGCTTGTCGCCCTCGGCGCGCAGGATCGCGCCCTGCTTCTCGCCGTCGGCGGTCAGGATCTTCGACTGCCTGACCCCCTCGGCGGTGAGGATCGCGGCGCGCTTCTCGCGCTCGGCCCGCATCTGCTTCTCCATCGCGTCCTTGACCGACTGCGGCGGGTCAATCGCCTTGATCTCCAAGCGGGTGACGCGGATTCCCCACTTGCCCGACGCGTCGTCGAGAACCCCGCGCAGCGCGGTGTTGATCTTGTCGCGAGAGGTGAGCGTCTGCTCCAGGTCCATCGACCCGATCACGCTTCGCAGCATGGTCGCGGTGAGCTGCTCGATCGCCTGGATGTAGTTGACGATCTCGTAGTCCGCCGCCCGCGGGTCGGTCACCTGGAAGAACAGCACCGTGTCGATGAGCACCACAAGGTTGTCCTCGGTGATGACCGGCGCGCCCTTGAAGGAGACGACCTGCTCGCGCAGGTCGATGAAGGATTTCACGCGGTCGACGAACGGGATGATGAAGTTCATCCCGGGCTCGAGAGTCTTGCGGTATCGCCCGAAGCGCTCGACGTTCCGTGCGCGGGCCTGCGGCACGATGCGGACCGACCGCATCACCGTGACCAGGACGACGAGAGCGATTACCGCGGCAATCAGAATCTCTGCGAGGGCCATGGCTACTCCCGGGGGTAAACGAGGGCGGTGGCGCCCTCGATCTGCATGACATCAACGATCCGGCCCACCGGAATGACCAGCGTCTCGTCATACGGACGCGCCGACCATTCCTCACCGCCGATGCGGACCCGCCCGCCGTGCCTGTTGACCTCCTCAAGCACGCTGGCGGACCGCCCGACAAGAGCGGCAGGACCGGTTTTGAGCAACGGGGGCTGCTTGACGTGACGCCGCGCGACGGGCAGGACGAAACCGAGGCCCGCACCCGAGGCCGCGACGAACGCGAGCAGCTGGAACGGAAGCGCGAGATGGGCGGCGCCGACACCAGCGGCAACGAGAGCGCCGACCGCGATAATGCCAAGCGCGAACGTGGTGGTCATCAACTCGGCCACGCCGAGCAGTGCCGCCACTATCAGCCAGACGATCCATGCCATCATGGCCGCTCCGCAGGCGAACTTCCCATGCGGCGCATCCGCGTCGCAAAGCCGTTGGCCCGGGCAAAATGCCCGCACCTAGCAACCAGCCTAGTCCTCCACCGCAATGCTCGCATCAGCCGACCGCGCGGGCGCTGCCCGCCGAAATAACGCAACATCGAATCAGGATCGAATCAGGGCAATTGTCCGGCTGCACCTATCCGCACGGCGCGGCGCGCCTACACTCGTGATGGGGGCGAGAGCCGCGGACTGGTTTGGGATGCCGGTCAGCGGGGACTCGATATGCGCAGCGGTCGGCCACGGCGCGCACGCCGAATAGGTCAGTGTCCAGGAGGTACCGGGTGAATCGTCGGGACAGCGGACCCGGCCGGGGCACGCGAGGCCAGGCCGCGGGTGGCGCGTACCCGGACGGCGACGGTTACCCGGACGACGTGTACCTGGACGCGGGCGCCTACGCGGTCGATCCCGGCTACCGTGCCTACACCGCAAGTCCGCCCCCGCCGACGGACATCCCCGTCGGCCCTCCCCGCACACGCCCCGAACGCAGCACGCCGCCGCGCGCGGGATTCCCGCCCCGGCAGCCGCGCGGCGGCCCGCGGGACCAGAGCGTGTACAGCCGCCCGTGGATGCGCCCGGAGGAGGCGCCGCCGGGCGCTGGCCGTACCCGGCCGCGCCCAGCCGGAAGCCGCCCCAGGCAGGCAGGCCCGAGCCGTCCCCGCCCGACACCGGATTCGCCTTTCGGCAGCAGCGATCAGCCGATTCCTCCAGACGACCGCCCGGCTCCCCCTCGCGGCCCGCGCTCGAGGTCGCAATCCGGGCAGTTCTACGGTCCCTGGCCGGCCGGCCCGGATGCTGGCGGCAGGGATCGGTGGCAGTCAAGCGGCCAGCCTGGCCCTGGGTACGAATCCGGTCCCGCCGACGGTTCGCCCTACCGTCCCGGCGGCCCTCGCTACCGAGCGGGCCAGCCCGCTCAGGAACATCACGGCCCGGGTCACTATCCCGGGGCCGGCCAGCCCGAGTCCGGCCAGTACTGGGCCGACCACCCTGGATCCGGGCACTTTGGCCCTGGCCAGCCAGGCCCAGGGCAGCCGGGCGGCACCGGGCGTCCGGGGCCAAGGCAACCGGGCCGGGGCCCTGGCCGGGGTCAGGCGGACCGGGGTCAAGCGGGTCAAAAGCGGTACGGGCCGAGCCCGTACGGCCCGGGCCAGTACGGCCCGGGCGCGGAGCAGTACGGCCCGGGGAGCGGCCAGTACGGTCCTGGCGCGGAGCAGTATGGTCCCGGCGCCGCGCAATACGGTCCTGGCGCCGGACAGTACGGCCCTGGCGCTGCGCAGTACGGTCCGGGTGCCGGGCAAGGCGGTCCCGGCGGGCCGCCCTACCAGCCTTACCCCGGCGCTGACCCGTACGCCCGGGACGGTTACCGGTACGGTCAGGGAACCCGCCCCGCCGATCGAGGCGCGGACCCGCGCGGATTCGGCGCGCCGGGCCCAGGGCACGGCCAGGCCGCGCGGGAGTGGGGCGGTCAGGGCTCGCGATCCGGGCGGATGGGACCGGGACCGTCAGGTCCCTGGCAGCCTGGCAGCCCGGGCCAGTACGGCCCGGGCCAGTATGAGCCTGGGCAATACGGCCCTGACCCATACGACGCCGGCGAGTACAGGCCCGGGCACTACGGGCCTGGGCAGTCCGGGCCGCGGCCCGGACCTGGTCAGTACGACGAAAGCCCGAACGGGCCCGGCCAATGGGGCCCCGGTCCCGGTCCGGGTTGGGCCGGGCAGCGACGGGGCCAGGGGCAGCGGCCGCCGGCGGCCGGCGGCGGCCGGCTCGGCGAACCGCCGCGCGATGGCGCGGCCCGCCCCGGCCCGCGGAACACTGGCTCGTGGGCGAGTGCCGGCGGACCTTTCATCACGCAGCGGGACAGCGCGCTGCCCGATCCGGCGCCGAACGGCAAGAGCCCGATCGCGTCGATCGAGGCGGACAACGTGGCCGCGTTCGCGCGCGATCTGCGCGTGCTGCGTTCCAAGGCGGGGCTTGACTATCCCGACATGGCCGAGAAGTCGCATTACACGATGCGGACGCTGGCTTCGGCGGCCGGCGGGCTCAGGCTGCCCACGCTGCCGGTGCTCATCGCGTACGTGAAGGCATGCGGCGGTGACGCCACCGAATGGGAAGAGCGCTGGGGCAAGCTGATCAAGGCTGGCAAGAAAGGCCACGCGGCGCTGCCCGCCGCCGGATCGGACGCCTCCAACGGCGATCCCGCCGCGGGCGGCCCGCCGTTCGACGGCCCCGCCCCGGGCGCTGGCCCGGCTCCGCAGGGCCCGCCCCGGTCCGGCGAGGTCTACGTCATCACGTCAGCCAAGCCCCGCGACGACCGCTGGTAGCCTCGCCGCGCTAGTATCCCGCGGCGGTCGTCAGCCGCGGACATGCGGCAAGCCGTCGACGGGTCCGTTGCTCACCTTGCTGCACCTAGCGCCCCACTGCCACCTCAGCCCCGCCCGTACTAGTGCCAACCCCAGATCCGGCCGTTACCACGAAAACATAGATCATAATTATTTTCGAGATCATGACATCGCAGGCGGGTACCGCACCTGGCCGTAGGCTCCTGGGGCTCGTGAGACGCACGGTGCCAGAGCGGATGACTGGCGGCACAGGCAGCGGAGGGCGGCTGCGCCAGCAGGCTGGCTCGGCCCTCGGCCGCAGGCTGCGGGCCGGGCCGACGGGCAGGTGCCAGGGCCGGCGACCTCGGCATGAAAGAATCGAAGTGTGCTGCCAGTGGACAATCACGTACATACGGAGTGGTCGTACGACACGTCGCACGAGGCGTCCATGGCGCGCAGCTGCGAACAGGCCCTAGCCATCGGGCTGCCCGCGATCGCGTTCACCGAACATCTGGAGTTCACCGAAGGCGGCGACGGCGACGCGATCACCGGGGTCGCCACCGACGCACGGTGGTGGAACCGGATCAAGCCACTTGACGTCACCGGGTACCTGGCCGCGGTCGAGGAGTGCAGGCAGCGCTATCCGGGCCTGCGCATCCTGTCCGGCGTGGAGGCCGGCGAGTCCCACCTGTTCGCCGGCAGCGCGGGCGCGGTGCTGCGCGCACAGCCCTTCGACCGCGTGCTCGGGTCCCTGCACGCCGTGCCTTACCAGGGGAAACTCGTCGCGGCCGACGCCCTGTTCGGCTCGATGCCCGACGACGAGGTGATGCGGTACTACTTCGCGGAACTGCTGCGGCTGATCGAGGGCAGCGGCATTTTCGAGGTGCTCGCGCACCTGGACTTCCCGCGCCGCTACTGGCCCAGGGGCGCGCACCTGTTCCGGGAAGAGGCATTCGAGGAGGAGTACCGGACCGTGCTGCGCGCGCTCGCGCGCGGCGGGCGCGTCCTCGAGATCAACACGAAGTCGCCGCTGGCCTCGGTCGATCTGGTCCGGTGGTGGCACGCCGAGGGAGGCACCGCGGTGTCGTTCGGCAGCGACGCGCACCTGCCGCAACGGGTTGGCGACCGCTTCAAGCTCGCGGTGGACGTCGTCGAGGCGGCCGGATTCCGGGCCGGCCACGACCCGTACGATTTCTGGCGGCGCTGACAGGCGCCACGGCGCCGTTCGGGATGAAAATGAGGCTGACTCAGCGGCCGGGCTTGCGGTGCATGCGGTAGTGCAGCACCAGGAACGGGATGCCGAACACGGCGAAGGCGTGCTCGGCGCGCAGTTCACCGTCGGCGACGTACACGTCCAGCCGCTCCGCGAACCCGTGCACGGCGAGCACGGTCAGCTCGGCGCTCGCCGGGTCGATGTAGGTCAGGTAGTGCCCTGACTGTGCCGTGCCGCCGCGGCTGTCCAGGACCAGCCCGCCGCCGGGACGGGCACGCGGCTCGAGCGTGGCGGTAAAGCTCGCCTGCGGCAGCGGGAAGCCGACGCTGACGTAACCCGTGCCCTCATGCCGGTACGTGGTGTAGACGCCGACGTAGATCGGTTCGCCGGTGTCCGCGTACGAGCGGATCCAGCCGCGCAGCACAGGCGGGGCGTCCGGCGCCCCGGTTACCGTGTCGATCCTGCTGCGCACGCCGCGGTGCGCCTCCCGCTGGTTCATCGGGACGCTCGCCTGGCCCAGCGGCTGGGCGAGCAGCGTCCGGTAGAGCAGATAGCCTGGCCGGACCCACAACCGCCATTCCGGTTCGATGTCGAGGGTGAACCTCGTGGTGTGCTCGTAGAACTCGCGCACCAGCGGGTCGGCGGTTCGCGGGTCGAAACCCGGGCCGGCCAGGTCGTCAAGCGAGGCGACGATGCCGATGTCCGCGACGTCGGCGGTGTACTCGCCGCCGAGAACCCCGGCCAGGTCTGCCAGGTAGCCGGTGCCGACGAACCGGGTCCTGCTCGCCAGCGGCACGACGAACGGCACGTCGCTGGCGCTGACCTGTGAGGCAAGCAGGCTCACCTGGGGGTCGCGGAACAACACCGCCGCTGTCGTGCGGAAGCCGGCCACGGAGACGGCCGCCGCGGCGGCGGCCGCCCCGGCCGCGGCGGCGGGCGAGCCGCCCGTCGCCCGCCACGTCGGCCGCGTCCGCCACGTGCGCCGCGTCGGCCACCCGGGCGGGCCACCTTTGCGGGTGCCGAACGCGAGACCGACCGCGGCGCCGACGACCGGGCCGAGAGCGACCTTCTGCGGGCGCAGGCCCAGCGCGCCCGCGGCGGCGCCCGCCGCGGTGCCCACCGGCACGGTCCCGGCGCCGGCCCGCCCGGCGAGCCAGCCCGCCGGCGCGGCCAGCGCGCCGCTCATCGCGATCCGCGCCCACAGCGCGGGAATCTCGTCCGGGCGCTGCCGCGCCCGCGCCGCCGCTTCGACGGCACCGAGCCCGGCCGCGCCGGCCAGCGCGCCGAGCAGCGCCCGGCCTCTGCCGCGATGCCCGGTAAGGGACAGGCCCGCTATCGCGCCGATGACGCCGGCGATCGCTACCTGCTGAACGCGATTGTGAGGCTGAGCCACCCGCCAGACGTTACCGCAGGAACGTGATGATCGCGGCGAGCAGGGCGCTGGCGACCTGCTGCTGGAACTTCGCCGAGGTCAGCAGCCCGGCATCGGTCGCGTTCCTCATGTTCCCGACCTCGATCAAGATCTTCGGGACCGTCGTGAGGTTCAGGCCCGCCAGGTCATCCCGGTACTTGATGCCGTTCACGCCGTCGTAGTCGCTGACCGGCATCGGCGTTCCGGCGAGCATCGCGGCCTCGACGTCGGCGCCGAAGCGGGCCGATGAGCCGATCACGTTGTCGTTGGGACCGTCGGCTACCGGCTCGAGGACCGCGAACCCGCGCCCTTTGACGGGACCGCCGTCCGCGTGGATGTCGACCGCCACGTCAGCGTTCGCGTCGTTGATGATGGAGGCGCGGCGGTCCACGCACGGCCCGATGCCGTCGTTGGTGGTCCTCGTCATCACCACGCGCGCGCCATCGCGAATCAGGTCGGCGCGCAGGTCTTCGGCGACCCGGAAGTTGAACAGGGCCTCGGTGTACCCGCTGTCGGTCACGGTGCCCGTCGTGTCGCAGTCCTCATCCGTACGGCCGTTCCAGACCTGCCGGTTGAGGAACGCCGGGTCGGTGTGGTTGAGGCCGTTGTGTCCCGGGTCGATGCCGATTATCTTGCCCTCGAGCGGCAGCGCCGCGCTGGCGTCCGGCAGTGCCGCGGCCTGCACGGAGGCATTCCCGGGGGCCCGCACGGAGGCTCGCACGGAGGCCTTCGCGGGGACGCGCGGCGTGCTGGCGTGCGCGCCTACCCCTCCGTCGCCAGCCGCGATGAGCGCGGCGACGCCGATCGCGGCCACGAGAACGATCGCGAACGTTCGTCCCCAGTGGTGCCGAAGACCTGTCACGGCCGCCAGCGTAGTCCTGGCGCGGCCCGGGCTAGGGCAGATCGCGTGAGATCACCCCAGAGGCGCGTCCGCGGCTATCCCAGCGAGCTCACCCGCTGGTGAAGACATCCGGACCGAATGACCTCACCTGAGGCATCGCGGCGTCGCCTAGGTGCGAGAGGCCGAAGACGTCCTCGACCGTGCGCAGCATCGAGTAGTGGTTGTAGGCCACCGTCGACACCGTGCCCGGCCGGATGAACGGGGACAGCGCCACCAGCCCCACGTCGCCGCCGCCTGGCCCGCCCAGGCCGGGCAGCAGGGTGTTCGGGTGCGAGGAGCTGAACCCGCTTGACTCACCGCAGCACGCGGCGTCCGTCGATCCTTCGTCGAAAGTGATCAGGATCAGCCCGCCCTGCTTGTACGCGGGCGAGGCCATGATCCTCGGCACCCAGGTCGCCAGGAACTTGTCGATCTGCGTCAGCCCGCCGGGCTGGCCGGTCACGCACGGCGAGTCGTGCCCGTCGTCGCACATGTTCGGCGAGATCCACGAGAAGGCCGGCGTCTTGGCGGCGGCGGACAGGTCGGACAGCAGCGGCCGCAGCGACACCACATGCGCGGCGCAGTAACTGCGGTTGGCAGTCACCGAACTGAAGAACATGAACCCCTGATGCCGCGCCGAGTACTGGTCGGTCTTGGTCGCGTTCAGGGTGTCGTCGATCCCCCAGGTGCCCGGGTGCCCGCACGCCGGACCTTGCGCCGTGGCGACCGTGTTGTCGCGTGACGGGTCGTTGCCCATGTCCTCCAGGTACGCCTTCCAGGACAGCTTCGCATCCGACAACTGGTTGCCGAGCGTCGGCACGGACGCGGGGAACACGCACCCGCCTTCGGGTCCGAGCACCTGGTGGTACGGGGACACGGTGACATCGGGCAGCGGCACCCAGACCGGGCAGTCCTCCTGGGTGAGGATGTTGGGCGCCTGACCGGAGATCTGGGCGATGTAATTGTCCGCGCTGTTATGCCCGATCGCGAAGTAGTTCGTCAGCAGCGCGCCCTCGCCCGGCAGTGTCCGCGCCAGGTAAGGATCGGCCGCCGGGTGCCCGAAGCTCTGCGTGAACCCCTCGTTCTCAAGCTCGATGACCCAGACGTGCTTGATCTGCTGTAGCCGGAACGCCTGCTGCGCGGCGGGTCGCGCGGCAGCGCCGCCCGCCATCGCCATGGCCACGGCGATCGCCGCCGCGCCAGCGATCATGAACCGGCCCCACCGCTCGGTAAGCCGCATCCGTATCACCTCACAAAACCGACGACCCACCGCTAGCGTGACATACGCAGGTCGGCGATGATGTCCGATTTCCGCTAGAGGCACCCCTGGGCGGGTGGCAGAGTGGAAACCATGATGGACGACGAGCAGCGGTACAAGGCCGCGGCGAGCAAGGACGCCAGGTTCGACGGGGTGTTCTTCACCGCCGTGACGAGCACGGGCATCTACTGCCGCCCGTCATGCCCGGCCATCACTCCGAAACGAGAGAACGTCCGGTTTTACTCGACGGCCGCCGCCGCTCAGGAGGCCGGCTTTCGCGCCTGCAAGCGCTGCCGGCCGGACGCCTCGCCCGGCTCGCCGGAGTGGAACATCCGCGCTGACGTCACCGCCCGCGCGATGCGGCTCATCGCGGACGGGGTCGTGGACCGCGACGGTGTCGGCGGCCTGGCCAGCCAGCTGGGCTACGAGCAGCGCCAGGTGCGCCGCCTGCTGACCACTGAACTAGGCGCGAGCCCGCTGGCGCTCGCCAGGGCGCAGCGGGCGCAGACGGCGCGGATCCTGGTCGAGACGACCAAGCTGCCCATGGGCGACATCGCGTTCGCGGCCGGTTTCGCCAGCATCCGCCAGTTCAACGCGACGATGCTGGACGTCTTCGACACACCGCCGACCAGGCTGCGCGAGCGCGCGGCGAAACGGGCCACCCAAGCCCCGCCCGGCGTGATACGCCTGCGGCTGCCGTACCGGCCGCCGGTAGATCTGACGCGGATGCTGGCTTTCCTGGCCGCGCGGGCGATTCCCGGCGTGGAAGAGGGGGACGCGGGTTGGTACCGGAGAACAATTTCTCTCCCGAACGGAGCGGGCATCCTCTCACTGCGCCCGGCTCCCAGCCGTGATGGCGGCAAACCAGGTGAGGGGCAGCACGGCGACGCATACGTCGAATGCGACCTGGAGCTCGACGACCTGCGCGATGTCTCCGCCGCGGTGCAGCGCTGCCGGCGGCTGCTCGACCTGGACGCCGATCCAGTCGCCGTGTCCGGATACCTGTCCGGCGACGAGGTTCTGGGTCCGCTCGCGCGGGCCTGCCCGGGGCGGCGTTCGCCCGGCCACGTGGAGGGCACCGAACTGGCGATGCGGGCCGTGCTGGGCCAGCAGGTCTCCGTCGCCGCCGCACGGCGCCTAGGGGCGCGGCTTGCCGCCGAATACGGCAAGCCCCTGTCGGCACCGGGCGGCTCGCTCACGCACCTGTTTCCTGACGCGGCGACGATCGCCGCGGCCGATCCCGCGGCGCTGCCGGTACCGCGCGCCCGCGGCGAGGCGCTGGTGGGCCTGGCCGCCGCGCTCGCGTCCGGCGAGGTCCGGCTGCACCCCGGCGCGGACCGCGACCGGGAGACCGCCAGGCTGCTCGCGCTGCCCGGCATCGGCCCGTGGACCGCGGCCTACATCAGGATGCGCGCCCTGTCCGACCCGGACGCGTTCGTGCCCGCCGACGCGGGCGTGCTGAAGGCGCTGCGCCGGCTCGGCGCCCCGTCCGGGGCGGCCGGACGCTGGCATCCCTGGTGCTCCTACGCAGTGCACCACCTGTGGGCCAGCCTCGAACAACCGACACCACAAGGGACACCGACGCGATGATCCTCCCGTTCCTGCCGGTCGACCCGGCGCTGCCGACCCTGTACGACATCGTCGACTCCCCCGTGGGCCGGCTGCTGCTCACCGGCACCGTGCTCACCGGTGAGGAGCGCGCGCTGACCGGGCTGTACATGCTGGACGCGGGCGAGCATTCCGCTTCGGTGCAGCCGGGCTGGACCCGTCGGCCAGGCGGGTTCGCCGAGGCGGGCCGGCAGCTCGCCGCGTACTTCGACGGCGACCTCACCGAGTTCGACCTGCCGCTCGCGCCATGCGGAACGCGGTTCCAGCTCGCCGTGTGGGAGGAGCTGGCCCGGATCCCCTACGGCAAGACCGTCAGCTACGGGCAGGTCGCGGCGGCACTCGGCAAGTCCGCGGTCGCATCCCGGGCGGTCGGCCTGGCCAACGGGCGCAACCCGATCTCGATCATCATTCCCTGCCACCGGGTGATCGGCGCGGACGGGTCACTGACCGGCTACGGCTGGGGCCTGGACCGCAAGCAGTGGCTGCTGCGGCATGAAGGGGCGCTGGACAGCGCGGAGTCCCCACCCGCGCAGCCCGCCCTGTGGTGATCACGTGACCGAGCTGCTGCTGGTCGCGGTGGCGCTCGGCGTGTCCAACCTGGCCGCTTCGGTCGGCATCGGCGTGAGCGGGGTGCGCCCCGCGGTCAGGGCGCGGGTGGCGCTGGTGTTCGGCCTGTTCGAGGCGGGGATGCCGGTGCTCGGTGTCGTCGCCGGGCGCGGCGCCAGTTCCGCGCTCGGCGGCGCGGCCCGCCTCACCGGCGGGCTCCTGCTCGTGGCCGTGGGCTGCTACCAGGTGTTCGCGGCGCTGCGTGAGCGGGCGGCCGACGGCGCGGGCGCGGCCGCTGACGCGTCGGCGGCTGCGGCCGCGCGCGAGGGCCCCGGCGCGCCTCCGGCGCGCGGCGCCGGCGGCTGGGGCGGGTGGCGGCTGCTGGCCAGCGGGTTCGCGCTGAGCCTGGACAACCTGGTCGTGGGCTTCGCGCTCGGTGCCTACCACGTGGGTCTCGTCACCGCCGCGCTTGTCATCGGCGTGGTCAGCGTCGGCATGTCGCTGCTCGGGCTGGAGGCGGGCGCACAGCTAGGCGCCACGTTCGGGCAGCTCGGGGCGTTGATCGGCGGTGGCATCCTCGCCGTCGTCGGCGTCGCTATCGCCGCCGGATGGTTCTAGGCGCCGCCGTCGCGAGAACGCTTAACGGCTCTGCGGCTGGCTGTGCTGCCCGGGCAGCGGCGGCAGGTTCCCGTCCTCGTCGAGGTCGAACTCGCCATCCTTCACGCCAAGAACGAACGCGTCCCACTCGGCCTCGGTGAAGTAAAGCTTGCCGGCCTCGGGTTTGGCGGCGTCGAACATCACGTAGAGCTTGCTCTCGCCCGCCTTGTGCGGCGCCGCGGAGGTGTCGTTCGTGACAATGACCTCGACACGGCTCTCACCGGCGTCGTCGCCTGCGACCGCGTCTTTCGCGGCCTCGTCCTCACCCATGCGGGAAAGGCTATCGCGGTAGGCACGCCGCGTGCACGGCGGTTAACCTCATGGGCGTGACCTTCACCGACGAGGCGGCATGGTACGCGTCGCTCGCGACCATCTACGGCACGGCCGCGGCCCTGATCACCTCGCCTTCCGGTGAAGTGCTGCTCGTCAAGCCCAACTACCGGGAGCTGTGGTCGCTGCCCGGCGGCATTCTCGAAGACGGTGAGCCACCGCACGCCGGCTGTGCGCGTGAGGTGCGCGAGGAACTCGGGCTGCGCCTGTCCGTAGGCCCGTTGCTCGCCGTCGACTGGATCGCGCCCGAGGGGCTGCGGCCCAAGCCGCTGATCGCGTTTGTCTTCGACGGGGGCGTGCTCGCCGACCCGTCGGCCATCGTGCTGCAGGAGTCGGAACTCGACGAGTTCCGGTTCGTCACCCCGTCCGCAATGCCCGGGTACCTGCCGCCGCATATGGCGGTTCGCCTCGCTTCGGCGCTGAGTGCCCGCGGGTCCGGCGCGGCCCGCGGCGGCGCCGTCTACGTGCCCGCGGTTCCTGACGGCGGGTAACCGGCGCACGCCCACGGCGAACCGCCGTCGATCAGTAGGCGGCGGCGCGGCGGTAGCCGGGGTACAGCTCCCCGGAGGGGACGATCCGGACGCCGAGCGGCACCAGCGAGATCGGGATCATCTTGAAGTCGGCGAGCCCGAGCGGGATGCCGATGATCGTCAGGCAGAGCGCGATACCGCTGGTCAGGTGGCCAATCGCCAGCCACCAGCCGATAAGGATGACCCAGACGATATTGCCGATGATCGAGGCGACCCCCGCTTCGCGACGCCACTCTATCGACCGGCCGAACGGCCACAGCACATACGCGGCGATCCGCCATGAGGCGATCCCGAACGGGATCGTGATGATCAGGATGAAACAGATGATCCCGGCCAGGAAGTACAGGATCGCCATCCACCATCCGCACAGGATGAGCCAGATCAGGTTCAGGATGAGCCGCATGATCGCTAACTACCCGCGCTCAGCTGACCTCACCCCGTTATCGCACTCTTTCCGCCGGCCCGCACCTCGAGCTCGGCGAGGAGCCGGGCGGTCGCGGCGGCTACCTCCTCGACGGCCTGCTCGAAAGCGGCGGCGTTGCGCGCCGCGGGCGCGCGGAACCCGCTGATCTTCCTGACGTACTGAAGCGCGGCGGCCCGGACGTCGTCATCGGTGACCTGTTCGGCGTACGGCGGGCGCAAGGTCTTGATACTGCGGCACATACCGCGAGCCTAGCTCGCAGATGAATGTCCCATTCATCTGGCTCTAGGCAGCTGAATGGGACATTCATCCGGGGCCGGCCGGGGCGTGAACGGGTCAGTCCACGCCCAGGAGGCCCTCGATGCCTACGGTGAGGCCGGGGGGCAGTGACGCGACGCCGCGGACGGCGAGTAGGACGCCGGGCATGAAGGACGCGCGGTCGAGCGAGTCGTGCCTGATCGTCAGCGTCTCACCGTGCCCGCCCAACAGCACCTCCTGGTGGGCCAGCAGCCCGGCCAGCCGCACCGAGTGGACGCGGATGTTATCGACGCTGGCGCCGCGCGCGCCCCGCTCCTCCTGCTTGGTGGCGTCGGGCGGTGCGCCGAGCCCGGCATTGGTCCTCGCCTCGCTGATCAGCCTCGCCGTCCGCAGCGCGGTCCCCGACGGGGCGTCCATTTTGGACGCGTGGTGCAGCTCGATGACTTCGGCGGACTCGAAGAACCGGGCCGCCTTGGCCGCGAACCGCATCATGAGCACCGCGCCGACAGAGAAGTTCGGCGCGATGAGCACCCGGACTTCCGGGACCGGCTCGAGCCAGGAACGCACCTGCGCCAGGCGGTCCTCGGTGAACCCCGAGGTCCCCACGACCGTGGTCAGCCCGTGCTCCACGCACCAGCGCAGGTTGTCCATGACGACGCCGGGGTGGGTGAAGTCCACCACCACATCGCAGCTGGTCAGCGGGTCGCGCGCGTCACCGTGGTCGACCTGCGCGACGAGCTTGGCATCGGGGTCGGCCTCGATGGTGGCGCACACCTCGCGCCCCATCCGTCCGCGCGCCCCGAGCACTCCGACGTTGATCATCGCGCCTCCGGTAGTTTCTAGGTCAGTGCACCAGAGAAAGCGTCGGGATCGTCGAAGGGGCCGACGACCGCGAGGGTCTTGGGACGGCTGAGGACTTCCTCGGCGACCGCGCGCACGTCGTCGTGCGCGACCGCCTCGATCGCCGCGAGCACCTCATCGACCGGCTCGAGCCTGGGGTAGACCAGCTCGGACTTGCCGAGCCGCGTCATCCGCGACGACGGATCCTCAAGGCCCAGCACGATCCCGCCGCGGACCTGGCCCTTGCCGCGCTGGAGCTCGGCGTCGGACAGGCCGCCCGCGACTACCTTCGCCACCTCGTCGGTGCAGATCGACAGCACCTCGTCGGCCTTGGACGGCAGGCAGCCCGCGTAGATCCCCCACAGCCCGGTGTCGGCGTGCTGCGCCGCGAAGCTGTAGACCGAGTACGCCAGGCCGCGCTTCTCGCGCACCTCCTGGAACAGCCGGGACGACATGCCGCCGCCGAGCGCGGCGTTGAGCACGCCGAGCGCGAACCTGCGGTCGTCGGTCCTGGACAGCCCCTCGCAGCCGAGCACCAGGTTGGCCTGCTCGATGGACCGCGACACCAGCTTCACGCCGGTGCCCGCCGCGGACCCGTACCCGTCCCACAGCCCGCCGGAGCCGCGCAGCCGCGGGGCGGCCGGATCCGCCGTCCCGAAGTCGGACAGCGCGGACCCGAACGCCGCCTGGATCCCTGCGACCACGCTGTCATGGTCCAGGTTGCCCGCCGCCGCGACCACGACGTGCGGCGGCGTGTACCGCGCGACGTAGTGCTCGTGGATCTGTTCCCTGGTGATCCCGTTGATCGAGTCGACGGTCCCGAGGATCGGGCGGCCGAGCGGCGTGTCCCCGAACAGGTGCGTGGTGAACGCCTCGTGCACCGAGTCCGACGGGTCGTCCTCGTTCATCGCGATCTCTTCGAGAACGACGTTCCGTTCGGCGTCGACGTCCTTCGGCTCGATCAGCGACGAGGTCACCATGTCGGACAGCACGTCGATCGCCAGCGGCAGATCGGCGTCGAGCACCCGCGCGTAGTAGCACGTGTACTCCTTGGCGGTGAACGCGTTCATCTCACCGCCGACCGCGTCCATCGTCGACGAGATCTCCAGCGCGGTGCGCTTGCGCGTGCCCTTGAACAGCAGGTGTTCCAGGTAGTGCGTGGCGCCGGCGTGCGTCGTGTCCTCGTCACGGGACCCGACGCCCACCCAGATGCCAAGCGCGACCGACCGCACCGAGGGCAGGAACTCGGTGACCACGCGCAGGCCGCCCGGGAGGACGGACCTGCGTACGGCAGACTGGCTTGCGGCTATCGGGGAACCAACAGTCCGTTCGGTACCCATTTATTCGTGATGCCCACGAGAGCGGTGCCGGGTGCGGCGAGCACCGTCGCCGTCCCCCCGATCCCCTCGATCACCACGGTCGAAACGGTCGCGATCACCGCGGTCGCGCGGCGGGCGGTCACCGCGGTCGGCGTGCGATTCGCCGCCGGACAGGTCCTCGCCGGCCGCCTCGCGCTCGAGCACCTCGACCGGAACGAGCGACAGCTTGCCGCGGTCGTCGATCTCGCGGATCTCCACCTGGATCTTGTCGCCGACGTGGATCACGTCGTCGATGTTCTCGATCCGCCTGCCGCCGTGCAGCTTGCGGATCTGCGTGACGTGCAGCAGCCCGTCCTTGCCCGGGAGCAGCGACAGGAACGCGCCGAACGTCGTTGTCTTCACGACCGTGCCGAGGAACCGCTCGCCCACCTCGGGGACGTGCGGGTTGGCGATCGCGTTGATCGCGGCCCTGGCGGCTTCCGCGGACGGGCCGTCGGTCGCGCCGACGTAGATCGTGCCGTCGTCCTCGATCGTGATCTCGGCGCCCGTGTCGTCCTGGATCGAGTTGATCATCTTGCCCTTCGGCCCGATGACCTCGCCGATCTTGTCCACGGGGACCTTCAGGGTGATGATCCGCGGGGCGTACGGGGACATCTCGCCCGGCTCGGTGATCGCGTCGCGCATCACGCCGAGGATCGTCATCCGCGCGGCCCGCGCCTGCTTGAGGGCGGCGCCGAGCACCGAGGCGGGGATGCCGTCGAGCTTGGTGTCAAGCTGCAGCGCGGTGATCACCTGCTCCGTGCCCGCCACCTTGAAGTCCATGTCGCCGAACGCGTCCTCGGCGCCGAGGATGTCGGTGAGCGTGACGTACTGCCCGCCCTCGTAGATCAGGCCCATCGCGATGCCCGAGACCATGCCCTTCAGCGGCACGCCCGCGTTGAGCAGCGACATGGTGGAGGCGCAGACGCTGCCCATGGAAGTGGAGCCGTTGGAGCCGATCGCCTCGGAGACCTGGCGGATCGCGTAGGGGAACTCCTCGCGCGTCGGCAGCACCGGGACCAGCGCGCGCTCGGCCAGCGCGCCGTGCCCGATCTCGCGGCGCTTCGGCGACCCGACCCGGCCGGTCTCGCCGGTCGAGTACGGCGGCATGTTGTAGTTGTGCATGTAGCGCTTGGTGCGCTCCGGGTTGAGCGTGTCGATCATCTGCTCCATGCGGAGCATGTTCAGCGTAGTGACTCCCAGGACCTGGGTCTCGCCGCGCTCGAACAGCGCGCTGCCGTGCACGCGGGGAAGAACGCCCACCTCGGCCGACAGCGGCCGGATGTCGGTCAAGCCGCGGCCGTCGATGCGCAGGCCGTCCCTGATGATCCGCTCCCTGACCAGCTTCTTGGTCAGGGACCTGAAGGCACCGCTGATTTCCTTCTCGCGGCCCTCGAACTGCTCGGCCAGCCGCTCCTGCGCCAGGGCCTTCACCCGGTCCTGCTCGGCCTCGCGGTCGTGCTTGCCCGCGATCGTCAGCGCCTTGGCCAGCTCGTCGGAGACCGCGTTGCTGACCGCCTCGTAGACGTCCTCGGTGTAGTCAGTGAAGACCGGGAAGTCGGCTGTGCTCGCGGGGCTGATGCCCGCCTCGGCGGCTTCGGCGGCGAGAATCTTCTGCGCCTCGCAGAGCGCCGCGATGAACGGCTTGGCGGCCTCGAGCCCCTCGGCGACGGTCTCCTCGTCGGGCGCGACCGCGCCGGACGTCTCCGCGTCGGCGAGCAGCTTGAGCGTCTGGGGCGTGGACTCCGCCTCGACCATCATGATGGCGACGTCGCCGTCGTCGAGCAACCGTCCCGCGACCACCATGTCGAATGTCGCCTGCCCAAGCTGCTCGTGCGTCGGGAACGCGACCCACTGATCCTTGATCAGCGCGACACGGACACCGCCGATCGGGCCGGAGAACGGCAGGCCCGCCAACTGGGTGGACATGGACGCGGCGTTGATCGCCACCACGTCGTACATGTGCTGCGGGTCAAGCGCCAGAATCGTCTCGACGATCTGGATCTCATTGCGCAGGCCCTTGACGAAGCTCGGGCGCAGCGGCCGGTCGATGAGCCGGCAGGTGAGGATCGCGTCTTCGGACGGGCGGCCCTCGCGGCGGAAGAACGAGCCGGGGATACGCCCCGCCGCGTACATCCGCTCCTCGACGTCGACGGTCAGCGGGAAGAAGTCAAGACCTTCCTTGGGCTGCTTGCTCGCGACGGTGGCGGACAGCACGACGGTCTCGTCGTCCAGGATGGCCAGCGCGGAACCCGACGCCTGACGGGCAAGCCTGCCCGTCTCGAATCTAATTTTGCGTACGCCAAACTCGCCGTTGTCTATAACGGCTTCGGCGCTCTTCACACCCTTCACGGGTGAGACCTCCTTGCGGTAGATCCCGCACCCACCCGCCGCCGTGCCATGGTCGGCTCTGGCGCCCGCTTTGTGTTCGGAGTGTTCCAGGCTAGTTCTGCTCCAGCGGGGACGCCGGCCGGTCTTCGATCGAAGCCCTCGGGTCAGCATCTGCGCGTTGTCGCGCTGCCTGTGCTGCCGCTTGCCTGCGGCGAGGACCCGGGGACCACTACCGAGGACCGGCCCAGGCGCTCGGGCCGGGGGCTACGGGATGTGTCTTGTCGCTTCTGTTCTGTTATCACGCGGGCCAGGGCCAACGTTACCGGCCCGGAGTCACCGGGTCCAGCATCGGCGACCCGGCGTGACGGTCCGCCTTACCTGCGCAGCCCCAGACGCTCGATCAGCGTGCGGTAACGGTTGATGTCCGTGTTACGCAGGTAAGTGAGCAGCCGGCGGCGGCGGCCGACGAGCAGCAGCAGGCCGCGGCGGCTGTGGTGATCGTGCTGATGCACCTTCAGGTGCTCGTTCAGGTCGTTGATCCTGCGGGTCATGAGCGCGATCTGGACCTCCGGCGAACCGGTGTCACCCTCACTGGTCGCGTACTCCGCAAAGACCTGCTTCTTGACTTCGGCGTCGAGCGGCACGTGGCTCCTTAGGAATTTAAGGTGGTTTTCCCCGTGGATGGCCGCTTGAGGGTGCAGCACATCCTGGCCGGTCTTTACCGGCAGCGTTTCACAGTACCACGCGCGCGGACCAGCCTGGTCCAGGTCGGTGACTACGCGGTGAGCGCGCGTGCGCGGTCGACGTCTAGGCGCATCTGCTCCACGAGGGCGTCGACCGAATCGAACCGGAGCGTGCCGCGCAACCGGACGGCGAAGTCGATCGCCGCGTGCACCCCGTACAGGTCGAGGTCGCTGCGGTCCAGGGCGTACGCCTCCACCGTCCGCTCACCCTCGCCGAACGTCGGGTTAGTGCCGATGGAGATCGCCGCCGGCCACCGCTGCGCGTCGCGGCCTTCGCCGTCCAGGCTTGCCAGCCAGCCCGCGTAGATGCCGTCGGCGGGGATCGCGGTGTGCGGCGGGGTCTCCAGGTTGGCCGTCGGGAAGCCGAGTGCCCGGCCGCGCTGGTGGCCGCGGACCACGACGCCCTCCACCCGGTGCGGGCGGCCGAGCAGCTTCGCGGCCGCCGCTACGTCACCCGCCTCGAGCAGCAGCCTGATCGAGGTCGACGACACGGTCGCGCCGTCCTCGACAAGCAGCGGCATGCCCTCGGTGGTGAAGTCGTACTTCTCGCCGAGCTTGGCGAGCAGCGCGACGTCGCCGGCGGCCTTGTGACCGAACCGGAAGTCCTCCCCCACCACGACCGCCGCCGCGTGCATCTGCTCGACTAGGACGATGCGGACGAACTCGTCGGGGTCCAGGCGGGAGAACTCGAGGGTGAACGGCAGCACGCAGACGGCTTCGGCGCCCAGGCTGGCGAGCAGCTCACCGCGGCGGCGCGCGGAGCACAGGAACGGCGGATGGCTGCCGGGCCTGATCACCTCGTCCGGGTGCGGGTCGAAGGTGATCACCACGACAGGCAGGTCCCGCTCGCTGCCGATCTGCGCCGCGCGGGCGACGATGCGCTGATGACCGCGGTGTACGCCGTCGAACACGCCGATCGTGACGACAGACTCACCCCATCCGGCCGGCACCTCATCCAGGCCGTACCAGCGGTACACGCGCTCTCCCTTCGGTCGCCCGCGTTGCTTGTCGCGCACTCCAAGCCTATGGGCAGCCCCGACGACGGCGGTTCATCCCCCTGCCGCATACGGCCCCAGCCGCAGCGGCGGCCACCGGAAGTGACGGGTGTGAAATGCGGATACGACGGGTCGCCAACGGGCGGGCTCTCGCGGCGCGCGGGCGGTGGCGGCGGGCGCCTCTAGGTCGTCTATCGATCACCATAAGCCACAATCATCACTGAAGCCTCGAACGCACCCGCTTTAGTGCCCGGCCAGCTCATTATTGCGAAAACATTTCTTATCATGTAAAGAAATGGTCGCTATAGCATATAAATAGTTTCGTGATCATGCTATGACGAGGCCGGGCACGGAGCCGACGTGACGTGAGGCACTTGTGGGGCTCATTCGCCTAGGGGCGGGCTCGCGAAGACGGCCAGCGAGACCAGACTGCCCGATTCTTCTGTGACGAGAGCGATCAGCGTGCCGTCTGGAGCGAATGCGGCCCGTGGGGTGCCTGCGGGCGCGGGAGCAGCGGGCGCGGGAGCAGCGGACGCGGACGCGGGCGCGGGGGCTGGCGGCGCGGGCACTGGGGCTGGCGGCGGCGGGGCGGACGGGGCTGGGATGCGGATGCCGTGGGCTAGGCGGCGGGCTTCGTCCGCGCTGAGGTCGACCCGGGGGAAGGCCGCCGCGGCGGCTTGCGCCAGGGGAGTCACCACCAATCGTTCGGACAAATCATCGAGAGTCCGGGCCTGGGCGATGGTGTAGGGCCCGACCGAAGTACGGCGCAGGGCGGTCAGGTGCCCGCCGGTGCCGAGCGCGGCGCCGAGGTCGCGGGCGAGCGCGCGGATGTAGGTGCCGCTCGAGCAGCGGATGGTCGCGTCCAGGTCGAGCCAAACACCGGGTGCGGACGGGCGCACGCTGGTCACGGTGAACTCGTAGACGGTCACGGGGCGGGCCGCCAGTTCCGGCGCGGCGCCGGCCCGGGTCAGCTTGTAAGCCCGCTTGCCGCCGACCTTGATCGCGCTGACGCCCGGCGGAACCTGCAGGATCTCCCCGGTCAGCTTCGCGATCTGCGCCTCAAGCGCTGCCGCGGAAACGCCGGATGCGGGCGCGCCGCCGGTCGGCTCCCCCTCCGCGTCGTCGGTAGTGGTCGACTGGCCAAGGCGGATCGTCGCGACGTACTCCTTCTCGGTGAGCGTCAGGTAGCCGAGTAGCCTCGTCGCCTTCTCCACGCCCACGACCAGGACACCTGTCGCCATAGGGTCAAGCGTTCCCGCATGACCGACGCGCCGGGTTCCGGCTAGCCGCCGGACCCGCGCGACAACGTCGTGGGAGGTCATCCCGCCGGGCTTGTCGACGACGACCAGGCCGCTAGGCGCGGTCATTCCTCGTCGTCTTCGTCCCAGTCGTCATCGTCGTCGGCGGGCTTGCGGTACGGGTCCGGGTCGCCGGCCCACTCCGCGCCCTCGCGGGAGCGGGCGAGTTCGGCGTCGGCCTGCCGCGCGGCCGCTACGAGGTCGTCGATCCGTTGCGCGCTTTCCGGCAGCGAGTCAGCGACGAATTCGATCGACGGCGAGTGCCGCAGCCCGATCAGCCGGCCGACCTCGGAGCGGATCACGCCGGTGGCGCTGCGCAGGGCGGCGGCGGTGTCAGCCTGCTCTTCCGGGGAACCGTACACCGTGTAGTAGACCGTCGCTTCCCGCAGGTCGCCGGTCAGCCGAGCCTCGGTGACCGTGACGAAGCCGAGTCGCGGATCCTTGATCCGGCGCTCTAGCATCTCGGCCACGATCTTGCCGATCCGCTCAGCCAGCCGGCGCGTGTTGGCGGCGCCCATCGTCGGTCACTCCTCTTCGGTAAACAACCGCTGCCTCGCCGACAGCAGCTCGATCTCCGGCCGCCCCGCTACCAGGCGCTCGCACTCCTCGAGCACCGCGGTGGCGTTGCCCGCGGTGGCGGACACTACCGCCACCGCGATCTCGGCACGCCGGTGCAGGTCAAGATGACCGGTTTCAGCAACTGCGACGCCGGGGTACCGGCGCCGCAGTTCCGCGACGAGCGGCCGGACGACGGCCCGCTTCTGTTTCAGCGAGCGGACGTCGCCCAGCAGCACGTCCATCGTCAGCGCGGCTACGTACGCGGCTTCTCCCGCATCTCGTAGGTCTCGATGACGTCCTCGATCCTGATGTCGTTGTAGCCGACGCCGATACCGCACTCGTAGCCCTCGCGGACCTCGGTCACATCGTCCTTGAACCGGCGCAGCGACTCGACGGTGAGGTTTTCTGAGATCACCACGCTGTCCCGGATCAGCCGCGCCTTGTTGTTGCGGTGGATGAGACCGGAGCGGACGATGCAGCCGGCGATGTTGCCGACCCGCGGCACGCGGAAGACCTCGCGGACTTCGGCGGTGCCGAGCTGGACCTCCTCGAACTCGGGCTTGAGCATGCCCTTGAGCGCGGCTTCGATCTCCTCGATCGCCTGGTAGATGATCGAGTAGTAGCGGATGTCCACGCCCTCGCGCTGCGCGAGCTCGCCGGCCCGGCCGGCCGGGCGGACGTTGAACCCGATGATCACCGCGTCGGACGCGATGGCCAGGTTCACGTCGTCCTGCGTGATCGCGCCGACGCCGCGGCCGATCACGCGGAGCGTGACCTCCTCGCCCACGTCGATCTTGAGCAGCGCGTCCTCCAGGGCCTCGACCGAGCCGGACACGTCGCCCTTGATGATGAGCAGGAGCTCTTCGCGCTGGCCGGCCTTGAGCGCCGACTCCAGGTCCTCGAGCGTGACCCTTCTGCGGCGCTGGGCGAACTGGGCGGTCCGCTCGCGCGCCTCGCGGCGTTCGGCGATCTGCCTGGCCATCCGGTCGTCGGAGACGACCAGGAACTTGTCGCCAGCGTCGGGCACGGCGGTGAGGCCGAGCACCTGCACCGGACGAGACGGCAGTGCCTCCGATAGCTGGTCGCCGTTCTCGTCGAGCATGGCCCGGACCCGGCCGTAGGCATCGCCGGCCACGATCGAGTCGCCGACGTGCAGCGTGCCGCGCTGCACGAGCATGGTCGCCACCGGGCCGCGGCCCTTGTCGAGCTGCGCCTCGATGACAGTGCCCTGCGCGTCCTGTTCCGGGTTGGCGCGCAGGTCAAGCGAGGCGTCCGCGGTGAGGATGACCGCCTCGAGCAGCGTGTCCAGGCCGATCCGCTTGGTCGCGGACACGTCCACGAACTGCGTGTCGCCGCCGAACTCCTCGGCGACCAGGCCGTACTCGGTGAGCTGGGCCCGCACTCGCGCCGGGTCCGCGCCCTCCTTGTCGATCTTGTTGACCGCCACGACGATCGGCACGCCGGCCGCCTGTGCGTGGTTCAGCGCCTCC
>Ga0187807_1000058_pt1 | contig 26743 bp, 39 predicted proteins | sample NC_wetland_sal_i_4_FD_132432 | JGI IMG/M metagenome (GOLD analysis project Ga0187807, IMG submission 132432) | Wetland sediment microbial communities from Neuse River Estuary, North Carolina, USA - ASW_2 | ecosystem: Environmental > Aquatic > Freshwater > Wetlands > Sediment | place: USA: North...
ATCGCGCTGCCGCTGGCAACGCTGCTCACCGTGCTCGCGCAGGCCATCGGGGCCTACCTGTGGTCGATCAAGCACCAGCGCCAGCTTGCCGAGAATACCGCCCTGACCCGCGAAGGCGCAGAGAAAGCTGCGACGGCCGCCGCAAAAGCCGACGAAGCCGCCAAGGTGGTGGAGCAAAAAACTGACCTGGCCATCGAGATCGTGAACGGCCGCATGGAGCAGCTCATCAGGCAGGCCTATGAGAAGGGCCTGGCTGAGGGCCAGCAAAAAAAGGAGACCAAATGACCGTGCTACGCGTCGCCACCGTGCTACTTGCAGCTGCCCTAGCCGGCAGCGCCGCCGTGTCCCAGGACGGCCCTGCGCAGCAGCAGTCTGAGCCGATAGCGCCGCCGCCCGCGAAGGGCGAGGCGATCTTCCCGGGTGTCAACACGATCACGATCACCGGACCTGCCATAGCCGGAGGCTCGATCACGTGGGAGGGGCTCCCGCCCGGCACGACCAAATGGATCACGGGCAATCCTCTGTCTGGAGGAGTCAAGGGCTTGCCGGCGAGCGGGACGCCGGCCGCTGCCGTGGACCCCAAATTGGAGCAAAGGCTTGCGGCCGTCGAGGCCCAGCAGGCTCAGATTTTGCAGGTCGTGCTCGACCTGCAAAAGCAGTTGAAGGCAACCAAACCTTAACAAGGGGAGTATCGCTATGCTTCGGATTTTCACCGTTTTCGCGCTACTGCTGTGCTTCGCAGGCCAAGGCCTCGCGCAGCAACAGCCGACCGTGATGGACATGATCCGCGAAGCGCAGGCCAACAATCAGGCCCTGTCGGCCCGGATCGCCGAGACCTCGGCCAAGGTGGACGCCCTCGGGGCCGCGCTGAACGCTCAGGCCGCGCAGATCGCGTCGATGCAGGCCAAGTTGGACAAGATCCACGTCGCCATCGTGGCGAATCCGCAGCTCGTCGCCGTGCCGGCTCCGCCGGTAGCCGTGGCTCCCGCAGGGAGGTCGATTGCCATGGCAGGCCCCGCCGGGATGATGGCCATGGAGAGCCACGGCGGCATGGGCATGGCGGGAGCCTGCTCCAGCGGCAGCTGCGGTAGTGGCCGTGGCCGCATGGTGGCGCGCATGCGTATGCGGTAGCATCGCTGCGAGGCCCGGCCGGGCTGACCACTGTGCTCATGGGGTGGGATCAGCCGGCGACACGGCCGGGCACTCGCGGCGATCCTGGCCAGGCTGCGTTGACCCCGGCGACTACCCACCCAGGGGGCGAACCGGCCCAAGCTAAATTCTGGGGACTGGCCAGGATTCTCGCGAGCGCGACGCTCCGCGAAAGCGCAGTAAACTGCGACGAAAAGACGAAATTTGAGAAAAGGAGAATCGGATGCGGATATCCATTATTGCTCTACTCTGCTCCCTGGCGGCCAGCTCTGCTCAGGCCCAGGCTCCCTGGCTCCCCGAGGCCGACCAGGCCAAGATGCGCACAATGCTGCCCGAGGGGGTACCCTTCAGCGACACGGCCAGGTTCTACCGGCTGCCGCAGGTCTACCAGTCGATGATCGTGCTCAACGACCGCCCCAACACGACGCTCCACACTGTGGACGACCGAGTCACCGAACACCCGTGGCGCGTCAGCGGCGGCATGCACGCCGTTGCCCGCGACGCGTGGCGGAACGCGACCGCTCTCGACCTCGGCGACGGCAAGATCGAACTGTGGCACGAGCTGGTTGACGCTGGGGCACCGCAGCCTGTCTGGCGACGCTTCTGGCGGTTCCCGGTTGGCACGCTCGCCTACGATGTGCTCATCCGCCGCTGGCCGCTCGGCGAGGAGCGAGTCTTCGAGGTGAGGATTCATGAGCGCCTCAAGAGCGGTTGGGGCAACGCCCGCACGTTCCGGCCGGCCGTCGCCGCCGAGGGGCAACGCTGGGTGCAGACGTGGCGGTTCACGCCCACACTGGTGTTTGCCAACCTGACGCAATCCAGGATCGACATGCCGGCCAAAGGGTCCACGGTGAGCGTCAAGCCCATCGTGGAACGCGTCGCGTTCGTCGACCGCGAGGATCTGCCTCACGATGATGGCTACCTCATTCCCACTGGGTACGCCGGTGCTGGCCTGAGCTGCGCAGCGTGCCACAGTCCGAACCTGGTGGGCCAGCGCACCGGCTACGGTGCCGCGATCCGCGGCAACGATGGGCGGTTTTCGTGGCACCCGTGGGGACCGGACGGGCAGCTCGACAGACGGTGGCCGCTCGTGGAGCGAAATGGTTGACGTGGCCAAGGCATTGCCGAGAATGTTGTCGCCGTACACATGGGAGGGGGCGGCCGCCCCCTCGATGTACGACATTTTCGCGGCCGCGCCGCAGGTGCAGGTTGACCTGCTCTCCGTAGCGCCGACCTCGACCGATCCGACGACATGGGTGCGCCCCACCGGCGAGGTGCCGGTGAGCGCTCAGATCCAGCTGGCTGCCATCGCTGATCCCCAGAGCGGCCTGGGGTTCTCGCTACAGGCGACCTTCTCCGTGGTCGATACGAGCTACGTGGCGAGCTGGGTGGGCGTGAGCTATCAGGGCATCGGTCTGTGCAGTTGCCCTCTGCCGGAGGCGCTACAGGTGTATCCGGGCGGGCCGCTGACAATCAAGGTCTCAGGCGCTGTTTTTCCGACTGTGTAACGTGATTACAACGTGGTTCAACTCTGATGGCAGTCCCGATCCGTGCGCCCAGTTCTGGGCGGCGTACATGATCCAGACGTGCTACGGCCAGGACGAACCGGGGGCCATCCTCGGCGCGAACGCGATAGGCGCGGCCGTCCTCGACCGGCTGGTGGACCCGACGACGTACGAGCCGGACTGGGTGGCTGTCGGCGACGGCCAGACGGCCATTATTTGCCTGGCCGGGACGACCAACCTGGCCCAGTGGCTGGGGCATGCGGGCAGCACTGTTGCGCCCTACCCGGTGAATTTTGGTGGCAAGGAATTCGTCGTGGTTGCCAGTTTTTGGCTGGGCGTCGTGTTCCGCTTCCCTCGCATCCTTCAGGCGCTCGCCCCTTACGCCGGCAAGCGAATACTGTTAGCTGGTCACAGTTACGGAGGGGCGGCGGCCTATATACTCAGCAACGACTTCGGCAACCCGAACGTCATGTCGCCAACGCCCTATCGGGAGGTGCTGACGTTCGGCGAGCCGAAGTCGTTCGGCGGCGGTACCGGTCCGTTCCCGCCCGATAAGCACGTGCGAATCGTGACGATTGGCAGCAAGAACGCACTAACAGGATCTAAACGCGACCCGGTCACAATGTCGCCACCCTCGGTCCTGGCGCTATACAGCAGCCAAAAGTTCCTCAACATCCTGAAATTCGTCGGTGGAGTGATTTTCGCGCAAGACGGTCCTGAGTACTACCTGTATCCAGACGGGCCGCTTGATGGCCCGCACAGTTATCCTGGCCTGTTTCTGGTGCCATTCACGGAGATTATCGCATTCTTGGGCAACGCCGCAGATTACGCCAGTCTGCACTACCTGAACACGTCGTATCTGGCCAAGTCGCTTGCTCTGGCCCAGGCTGCCGGCTGCCAGAACCTGGCCAGCCTCTTCGCTCGCGCGGCGGCCTACGCCAGCGGCGGCGTTCCGCCGACGATCCAGGTGCAGCCGACGCTCACGGCGGACCAAATCAATCAGGGCTGGGGCCTGTCGGCAGGCACGGTCACTGAGCCAAACCGAGCAACGTTCGCAACCATTTCGGCGGCTGCCACAGTCGTGGAGCCGCTCAGTTTTTACACTGGAGGGTCTGATATGTCCATCATGAAAGGTACGATTGAATTCAACTCCGAGCAGGGAGGCTGGTCGGAGAGCTGCTACAGCAGTGTGCCCGGGGAGACGATCCCCAGCATGTTGCAAAAGATGACCGGGCTGCTCGGCAAGCGCATGCTGCTGAGCTTTGGCCAGGACACGCCGGGTTGCCAAAATCCGATCAACCCGTACGCGATCCGAGTCGAGGACACGCTGGGCTTGCGCAATTCGGCCGACCTGTTTGTGCTGCCGCCGGGGGCCGTGCCCAACGGCCCGTTTATCACGGTGCCGCCGTCCTACATCAGCGTTTCTTTTGGGTTCGCGAATCCGGGGACCATCGTGAATTCGAACCAAAATCTCGATCTGGAACTGGGCACGCGCGTGCGAATCGCCTCGGGAAACCCTCTGGAATACGCGTCGCCGATGTTTCACGGAATTCCGTTCTCCGCTTTGTCCGGGGGCGCTTCGAATTTGGCGAATGCCTTCACGCGCGAGGCGAGCTTCAGCCCGACCTACCAGACCCAGCTCCAGATTTACCTGGGGTACATGGCCGCCGTGGGCTTGGGCTATCGCAATATCAGCGGCGCGTGGAACCAGCTCACCGGCAGCCCGCCGGTCACCACGAACCTCCCCGGCCCGTGGTGCAAGCCGACCTACTGGTATTACGATCCAACGGCGGAGCAGATCATCCTGCTGTGGACGGCCGCCGGCAACGCAGGCCCGCAGGTCGGCACGACGGCCCCCTACGCGCCGACGCTCGCGTGGCAGCCGCCCTACAACTCCACTCAGCCCTCGCAGATCACCCTACAGGCCCCGCTCAACTATCCGAGCATCGGCAGCCTGGTGCGTGTCCAGGTTCGCGCCTGGAAGGGATTCCAGGTACTCAACGGCCGCTGGACGGCCGAAGTCGTTGGCCCCGGCACGTTCCAGATCGTCGTGCCGCCGGCGACGACGGCAACCCCCGTGGCCTGCACCTTCGGGCTCAAGCTGCACCGCCAGGTCCGCATGCCGCAGATCCCGTCCACGAACGTTCCCAACGTCTCGCCCATCGCCTGGAACGTGTGGTACCCGAATCAGGCGAACAACACGGGGGTCAACGCCTGGGCGATCTCGTCGAGCAAGCAGGCTCAGACGCCGCCGGGCTTCGCGCTGCCTCAGAGCTTCTGCTCGATACAATACGTCGAATCGAAGAAACTCGGCCGAAACTTCGGCGAGGAACGCGGTCGCCAGAGGAACCGTCCCCAGTGAGTCGAGCACGCATCCAGGCCGGCACGTGGCGTCCAGTGGACCCCACGTGCCGCATTTGTCCAATCCACCCCTGCGGTCGCTTCGTCGACACGATCACAATTCCCTACAGGACCCTGTGGTGGTTCGGCACCGACCAGACTCAGTACGTCGAAATCCAGTGGGAGTACTGTCAGCCAGGTGCCCTGGCCCTCGGCTTCTCCACGCCCTTCGTCAGCCGTCGGCACGATTTCCACGAAATTTGGCCCCCCATAGGGGAGATCCAGTACGCGCAGCGGCCGATCACCAGGCCCCGCGAGGCACAGGTGAGCATCCTCGACGGCACGCACGCGCCGTGCGGCGACCCTCTGGTGTGGGCCCAGGGCTACCAGGGGACCATCCCCGAGGATTACCCGCTCAATGCGTTCTGCGCGCCGCTGTGCTGCCAGGGGCCGATGGGCACGGCCAGCCTGGGGGCGACCGCGTACTTTTTGCCGAATCGCTATCGCGAGCGGTCCTCCGGAGGATTGGAGGCCGGCTCAGGCCGCGTGAGGTATACCTACGACGAGGCGTCTGCCGGAGGCCTAGAGGCGGGCTGCGGGCTGGTGAGATACGTCTATGACGAGGCCTCGGCCGGAGGGCAAAAGGCGGGCTGCGGACTGGTGCGGCAGGTGTATGGCGAGGCGAGCCGGGGCGGACTGGAGGCAGGCACGTCGTCGTCGAACGAATATACCCCAGGGGGGCCACCCGAGGTAATCAATTACGGTGGTGGAGTTGACGCATCGACGACCAGTTGCGGTTTTTTCTGGACAGCCACGACCACGACCGGCAGCACCCTGATCATCGCCGTCACCATGCCATTGGAAGGAGTTACGGCCAGCTTACCGCCGGGCTGGACCAGTCTGGGGACAATGACGAACCTTGAGGTTACGCTCTCCCTGTTCATCTACCGTGGTGCGCCATCGATGTCCAGCTTAACCATCGCCCTTTCGAGCGAGGTCAGCTACGTAGCCGCCGTCGGGTACGAAGTAGTGAACACGTCTGGCACCGTGGACGTGGTAGCACAGTCGACGCCGTCCGCGACTTTTTCTCCGGCGGTAGGTCCCACCGGGACGCTCGCGGCCGCTGCCGAGGTCGCGCTAGTGTTCGTCTGCTGCAAGGATGCCGGCGGAAGCATTACCGCCTTGTCGGGTGGATTTTCCTCGCCAACATTCGGCTCCCTTCAGACGGAGAGCCTTGGCATTGGCGACACGGTCTACATCTACATCGCCGGGGCCACCTACGTCACCGCGACGACGTCAGCGATCAGCACGACTGGCACCACGTACCCTCCGTTCGGCGCTGGAGATTATTGCATGTGGCTGCTGACAATCGTATGATCATCTCGAGGGGCCCTCCAATAACCGCGTGCAGCCGGACAATCCGACCGTCACGCTCCACCGGAGGCCTCCTCGCCAGAGGCTCCGTCATGACCGCACGCAGTTGGGTATCCAAGGCCGAACGCTCCTCAGGCGGGCTCCTCGTCGGCACCTCGTCCGTCGATACCTGGCACCCGCCCCACTACGCCGAGGCCTCCGCCGGTGGGCTCAAGGCCGGCAACACGTCCGATGACTCATTCACCCAGGCGGTCAATGACGAGGCCTCCGCCGGCGGGCTCCTGGCTGGCAGCACGTCCGACGACTCGTACACGACCACGTCAGGCCTGGCCGTGCGCCAGCAGGCCAGCGCCTCCGGCACGGGCACCACGGTGACACTGACGTGGCCGGAGACGACGCTCGCCGGCAGCTGCCTCGTCATCGCCGTCGCGATCCCGATCACGGGGGAGCCTACGGATATCGACACGCCAGCGGGCTGGACGGCTGCCGAGACAGGCTTCACCGTCGGCGCAGCCATGTCGGTATACTACCTGCTCGGCGCTGGGGCTCAGGCCTCGCAGGCAGTCACGCTGGCGACCTCGTACGACTGGGTCTGCCAGGGATTCGAGCTGCTCGGCGTCAGCACGGGCGAAGATCAGGTCTACGGCTTCGCGACATCCGCGCCGACCGCGCCAACTTCTGGTCCTACCGGCACCCTCGCGTCAGCCAGCGAGATCGCCGTGCTATTCTCGGCAGTCAATGATCCGGCCGGGACCGTCTCGAGCTGGACGGGCTCCTGGTCGTACCTGGCCGAGGTGGGCGTCGACGGAGACCTCGGCATGAACCAGGCAGCCTACACCACGTCGTCGACGGCAGCGATCAGCACGACCGGCACCGGGCCGAGCGACAATTATTTCACGGTGATCGTCACCTTTTATTAAGAGAGGCTACGCCATGTCCGATACGATGTACGTCAACGACGACGGAGCAAAGACCGTGCTGGAGGCCCAGCTCGGCATCGCCGCGAGCAAGTTTGCCACGGGCAACCTGCACCTGTTCAGCAACAACATCACCGTCAGCGACTCGACCTTGCTGAGCGCGTTCACTGAGGCTGCCTTCCCCGGCTACGCTGCGATAGCGATCGGCAGTGGCGACTGGAACGCTGTAACCGTCGCGACCCACGTGGCCAACACGACGCCGACGGCAGCGTTCTCATTCGTCTGCACCGGCGGCGGGCCCTCCGAGTCGGAGTACGGGTGGTACTGGACTGACTCGACCGACACGTACCTGCTCGCCTGCTGCAATTTCGCCTCGGGGCCGTACGTCATGCTCAATAACGGCGACACAATCAACTGCACTCCTACGATGACGGAGCAGTCAGTCAACTGACTAGGCGGCCGCCGCCGAGGCCAGGCCGTGGCCACCTTGCGCCACCCGCCTGCCGCATCTCTCTGTGAGGAGCTACTGACGTGGGGCGACCGCGAGCAGACCTGGCCAGCTACAGCCCCTGGGGCGCGATCGCGGTGCCTCCGCCCAGTCCGCCCTCGCCCAACTTCCTGCCGGTCATTCCGCAGGCCGGCCTCATCGCGATGGGCGATCTCGTAATCTGGGCGATGCAGCAGCCGGCGGTTGCACCGCAGTGCCAGCTCTACATCAACGAGTACGTGCCGACGGCATCGTCGACGCTCGCATCGTTCACGATCACCACCGCCGGCGGGCTCGGGGCTCAGTCCCTGGGGGTCCCCACCAACCTGGGCATCGACCATTGGGGCCGAGCCGACTGGCAATGGCCGACGCTGACGTACACCGCTACCGGGACGGGCCTGCCGATCTTGGTCTGGGGCTACGTCGTGAGCTGCACCGATCCCATCACGGGCATGCCGGCCATCCTGTGGGCGCAGAGACTGCCCACGGGGTTCGGGTTCGTCGCGCCCGGCGACTCGCTGCCGCTGGTGCTTCGTCTGTCGCTGGGACAGTGCTGAGCAAATATTTTCTCCAGGAATAGCGTAGCCTACCTTCGGCACGGATCGCTCAACCGTCGCGTTGGGTGATATCACCCCTGCCAGAGCGTGGTATTCGTGACGACCACCCCCCCCGTCAGTAGCTCCAAAGGTTGACCGGCGCGGGCGGACCGCGTAAGCTGTGGATACGCCTACCGGCCATAGCTCGACGGTCGGGCCGCCGGCCTGGGGGCACATCTTACCGGAGGCTATTATGCCCGACGTCTACGATCCCATCGCTGCGCAAATGAGCGCTGCCGCGGCGATCAATCAGCTCAACGCGTTCAATACCGATCTCATTGGGCGCACTCACCTCCTCCTGGAACTCTACCAGAACAACGTTTCGCCGTCGGCCGGCAATACGTTGGCCGCGTTCACCGAGGCGACCTATAGCGGCTACGCGGCCATCTCGGCCGTGACACCGCTCACGGGTGTCAGCACTGGGCTCAACGCGAGCAACCAGGCATACCAGGATGCCGGCCTGTTCGCCTTCGCCTGCAATGGCGCGGGCGTCAGCAACACGATTTACGGCGCCACCCTGGTGGGCACGCCGACCACGTCGACGCAGGCGACCGCGACCGCGACGGAGTCGGGCGGCCTGTACAACTCGGTAACGATCACCAACGCCGGGGCGGGCTACACGCGTGCACCGAAGGTGACGGCCACTGGGGCCACGGGCAGCGGCGCTCTGCTGCACAGCACGCTCAGCGCGACCGGCACGGTCGCCACGATTGTGATCGACAGCCCCGGCAGTGGATACACGACGGCAACGCTCAGCATCGAGGAGCCACTGGAGCTGATCAAGCAGATCGTGTTCCCGAATCCAATTTCGATGGCCTTGGCAACCGACCTCATCAACACCTACCTGGAGATCGTCGAGCCGGCCGTGGCCGCGTGACGCTCCGCTGACACACAGAGTTGCACGGCGAGCCTCTCAGCGTTCGAGCGGCGGCCAGCAGCTGCACCAATCTATAAACCGAGGGAATTATGCCGAACGTAGTAGACCAGGCTGCCAGACAGATCTCAAAGGCGGCCACCATCGAGATGCTCAATGATTTCATTACCAGCCTCGCCGGCGGTGCCGAGCTGGAGCTGTGGCTCTACCAGACCAACATCGCGCCGTCACCTGGCAATACGCTGGCGACCTTCGCGGCTGCCGAGGCGACCTTCTCCGGCTACAGTCGTCAGACGGGGCTGACCGCCGGTGACGTTGGCTACGACGCCAGCGGCAACGCCTTCACCACCTACGGCCTCCAGCAGTTCGCCTGCAGCGGCGCTGGCGTCAGCAACACGATCTACGGCAGCCTGTTTGTGGCGACCAACCAATCGGGGACCCAGGCGACCGCGACAAATGCGGGAAACGCTGGGGCCTACCTCAGTTCGTCCGTCATCACCGATGCCGGCAGCGGCTATCTGGTGCCGCCCATCGTGACGATCACCGGGGCCACGGGCAGCGACGCCGCCGCGTATGCGACCATCGCTGACGGCGAGGTGACTGGGATCGTGTTCACGAACCTCGGCTCGGGCTATACCACCTACACGATGACCATCGAAAAGCCGCTCTATTTGGTCAAGCAGAACGTCCTCTCGGCGAGCGGTATCTCGATGGCCCTGTCCACGGACCTGATCACGACATACACTCAGCTCATTCAGCCCAGCGTGGCTGCATGATTATCAGGCCAGGCCGTGCACGACCTGGCCCTTTCCCTCTCTCAGGAGATCGCAGAATGGCAACGCAACACATCCACCAGAAAACCGGCCGCAAGCTCATGCGTGGGGCCACCCCTTCGCCGAGGCACGTCCTCGCTCGCGCGATGCCGTTTCGGCGCAAGGTCGTCGCACCGCCGCCGTACTTTTTCAACTTTCCCGCGACCAACAACATGTGGGGCAACGATCAGTACGGCGATTGCTGCTCCGCCGGAGAGGCGTTCAACAAGGCCCTCGGCGGGATCTTCGTCGCCGAGGATGACGTCATCACCTGGGCGCGCAAGAACGGCGTGCTCAATGGTGCCGGCATCACACAGGTGATCGACATGATGGCTCAGGCCGGCATGCCCTCGGGGAGCGGCGTCTACGGCGACGGGCCGAATTACACCGCCGTCGATTACACGAACGCCTCCGACCTCCAGGCCGCGATCTACGAGGCTGGCACTCAGAGCCCGTCCGGCACGGTGAAGGTTGGTCTCGCTGCCGACCAGCTCCCCAGCGGGGCCGGCAACCAGAACGGCTGGTTTCTGGTCGGCGCCAGCCCCGACAGCAATGAGGATCACTGCATGGAGTTCTGCGGCTACGGCACCGCTCAGCAGTTCGTCGACTCGATCAACGCGCAGTACGGCCTGAGCGTGACCGTGCCGAGCGGCGTCGATCCGACCATGCCAGTGTTCGCGATCAACACGTGGTCGACGATTGGGTGCTTTGACCTCGTGACGACCACGAACATCGTCGGCGAGGCCTGGTTGCGGACGCAGTCGACCACGGTGCAGACCGCCGGGACGCCCGTGGTCGACGTCGTCACGAATTACAGCTCTGACCCGACCCCTCCGACGCCGGTTCCCCCAACGCCGCCGACTCCGCCGACGCCACCGACGCCCGGGCCGTCCGCGTTTTGCAACAGTCCCATCGTGCTCGGCCTGGAGACCTTGCTGGCCTGGGCCGCCAACCAGACCGTGCTCGGCCCGTTCCTCTCGGCGGCCGTCGCCGAGGCAATGGCGATCCTGTCCGTGCTCTGCCCGGCCGCGCAGAAGCGGTGGGCACCGAAATTCCGCGTGCACATGAGCGTCGGAAAATAATTTTGCGAAAAATCGAATTTGCTCTTGGAATAATATTTGGCCCCGCGTATCATACTTACGTGGGGCCAATTGCTTTGGTCCACCGAGGCTCCTGCGGTGTGGGGCGGATGTGATGGGAGATCGAGATGACTGAGACTTTGCAAGCCCGGCTGGCGCTGAAGGATTTGCACCGAGGCGATCACTTTTGCACGGGCACGCAGTTTTGGCTGGTCACTGACCAGAGACAGGAACTGAAATCACTTCGCCTGTGTGCCAACCTGGTCACAGGGGCAACGAAATGGTTCGGCGAGTCAGAGGTGGTCGAGTATTACGCGTAGCCTCCCAAGACCCCCGGCGCCCGCCGGCCGGGGGCATCCAACTCAGAGGATCGTGGCCGTGGACCCATTGAAGACCGAAACCTACGTAACCACAGCTCAGGCAGCACGCCTGCTGTGCTTAACCACGGCCACGATCCGCAATTTGATCCGTGACGGCCGGCTACGCGGCGAGCTGGTCGGCCGTGACTACCGGGTAGAGCTATCCAGCGTCGACGAGGAGTTCGCGCGGCGATACCCGGAGTATGTCCGCAAGGTGGAGGAGTGACACATGGCTGACACAGTGATGAGCCCCGAGAGGGCGAAGGCCCGCCGCAAGGCGGTGCTGCTCAAGATGCTAAGGGTGCTTCTGGGGGAGGCCGATCCGCACGAACAAGCGGAGATGGCTGAGGTGGCGCGGCGAATCGACGCGGAGGACGCTGCCAGGGCGGCAGCCAAGCAACGAGGTGCGCAATGCGAAAAATAATCGGCAGAGCCCTGTTTTACGCGATTTTGGGACCGTTTTTTTTTTCGTGGTGGTACCTGTGCGTTCGGCCGATGCTGGACCAGTGGGATCGGCGCGGCGGCGATGCCGAGGGGAGGGGGTGAGCCATGATCTATTCAAGGAAAACCGTGCTCCTTAACCGCTTGTTCTCTGCGACCCGACCGCACACTACGTCACGTGCCGCCCTGCTGGGCATCTTTTGGGCAAGGTGGGAATCTCGGCAGAGGTCCAGCCACATGCTGGAGCTGATCTCGACGAGTATCGACGAAATAAGGAGGCCCTGAGCCATGCAGCGCAGCGAAAGCATCAACGAACTCGCGACCGCCCTGGCCGTAGCTCAAGGCGCGATCGCCAATGCCCCCAAGGATGCCAAGGGCCAGTCCGGCAATAAGGTCTACCGCTACGCCACGCTGGCCTCGATCTGGGACGCCTGCCGGCAGGCCCTGACAGCCAACGGCCTGAGCGTCTCGCAGGATAATGTCGTCGAGCCAGGCGGCGTCAAGACCACTACCCTGCTGATGCACTCCAGCGGGCAGTGGCTCAGCAACGAGCTGGTCATGCCCCTGGAAGACCGCTCACAGAAGGGCATCGGCATGGCCATCACCTACGCCCGTAGGTACGCCCTCGGGGCGATGGTCGGCGTGGCCCCCGAAGATGAGAGCCCTGAGCAGGCCCGCCAGCGCCAGAGCGAGATCACGCGTCGGCTGATAGCCGACGCCCTTACCGTCAGTAGCTCACTCGGCGAGGAACCGCTTGCCAGGAGCGCATACCTCCAGCGCACCTTTGGGGTGGCGTCCGACGCCGAGCTATCCGAGGGGCAGGCCAGCGACTGGCTCGGGCACCTGCGCAAGCGGCAAGCCGAGGCCTCGGCGAGAGGAGCAACTGACGGGGGGGTGACTACCAACGTGCCGTCCGCAGCGACTGCCGCATCGAGCCCCCCCCGTCAGACCCTAGAGGAGGCCCTGGCCGAGCAGGAGAAGGCCGAGGCGCTCCGCAAGCATGCCCTGGCCAACGGTGAGGCTGAGCTGCTCCGCCGGCTCACGGCCGTCAAGGACAGCTACTTCGCGCTGGCGATCCCCTGGACACCTGGCGGGCCGGACGTTGAGCCTCAGCGCGAGCAAGCCTGGGCCAAGATCCTCCAGCGGCGTGGGCTCAGGCCGCTCGATCCGCCGACGCCGGAAATCATGAGAGAGCTAACCGCCACGCTGGAGGGCCACGTGCAACGTATGGTGGAGGAGGCACGTCTGCGAGGCGTGAGCTGCGCCGCCCCACATTCCTGAGCCAGGTCGTGCCGCACCAGCCTGTGCTGGCGTAGACGCGGTCAAGATAACTCCCGGCAGTGCAGCGTCTGCCGAGGCCCTGGCTGATTACCCTCTCGAGATCCGCAGCCTCATCGAGGCCCACGGGATAGCGCACGTCGAACTGAGATCACTGGACGCCCTGGGCTATCCCCTGGCCTGGGCCACGTCGCCGGCTGAGTGGCTACGCGTCGTGCGGAGCGTCTCCGAAGGGGACCAGGGAGTACCGTTCTAATGGCTTACGAGTTGGATCTTACGGGCTACAATGAGGACGATTTCAACGAGTGCCAGGTGGCCAGCGGGCGGCATCTGGCCACTATTACCGACGTGACCAACAATCAAAAGACTGGCGCGATCCAGGTGCACTGGCGGTTCGACAGCCCGCCGTGGACCGGGCATAGCCTCGTGGATTCGTTCAACCGGCCGGACCTGGCCAAGTCGAACGACGACGTGCCAGGCCTGATCAAACGCATGGGGCTGTTCCTCTACCGTGTCGGTGCCATCACGAAGGACCAGATTGGCAAACGGATCTCGTTCGACCGCGCTAATCTGGTCGGCCGCCGCTGCGTGCTGGAGATCAAGCGCGAGCGAAACGCGAAAAAACCCGAGGACACTAGGCTGTGGAGCAACGTGGCCTACGGCGGGTACTGGCAGCTCGACAGGCCCGAGATCCCGGTGGCTGACCGCATCCGCCTGGGGCTGCCGCTGCTGCCGGGCCAGGTGCCGCCGCCTCCAGACGGAGAGCCGCCGCCAGGCGCGGCTGTGCCGAAGACTCCGGGGGGAAACGGGCCGCCGGCGGCCAGCACGGCTAAGGCGTTCGATCCGAGCGAGGTATGAGCAAGGATCATTTATAGTCCGCGGAGGTGAAACACGATGCGCGTCAGCGTAGATATTGAGGTAGACGTCATTCTAAACGAGGATGGCTACGAGGTGCCTGGCGTGTGTGCTTTCTGTCAGCGTTGCGGGCACACTACTGAGAGCTATGGACAGTCCGACGCCTCGATCAAGAGGTGCCTGGCATTGATGCGCGAAACGTGTCCCGAGGCGGAGAATAACTGGTATGTCGCCGACGAGTGATATCTTTAACCCCCAGGGAGCCCAGCTCATGAGCCAAGGCAACCCTTTTATCGGCATCCGCATTCCCGAGGCCCTCGTGGCCTCGGTGAATGAAACCGTCGAGCGCTACAACCGGGCGTGCCACACGCGGGAGCCCATTGACCGCAACGAATTCATTCGCCGCGCCATCGCGGAGAAGGTGGCCAAGATGGCGCGATCACGTCGCCGGCCGGCGGCCAAGACGACGGCCAGGCCGGCTCCGCCCGGACAACCTGCGGAGCGGTAATTTTCGGCGACCACCGGCCAGATGGCCCTGCAACGCGGCCCACGGAGCCGGCCGGAACCCTGGGCGACATTCGGACGAAGAGACGTAATCACTTATGTTCTTCGGGCGAGAGCCCGATTTTTCAGGTGTACGCGGGAAGGTTCCCGCGTACATGGCTGGCGAGGTCGGAGGGCGGAACATGAGCCAGGCTGAGGAAAAATTTGAGCTAAAGGCAGACCCGCCTGGAAAATATTGTCGCCGATGCGGGAAAACGAAGCCGTTTGAATTGTTTAGTCTCGTCTATAGCAAAAAGGCGGGAAGACGGAAAAGATTTTCCTGGTGCAAGAAGTGCAACGCTGACTACAGTTCCAACCTGCAAAAAGCCAACATAGAGCGGACCGCTTTGACGAGGCGTAAAACTCGGCTGAAATGTAATTACAGATTAACACCTAAACAATTCGACGCAATGTGGCAGAGTCAAATGCAGTTATGCGGCATTTGCAACAAAAAACTTGAATTATGCTCTAAGACAAACCGGAAAGGCGCTGTCGTTGACCATTGCCACAAAAGCGGGATGGTTCGCGAGATATTATGCAGCGATTGCAACATCGGGCTCGGAATGTTCCATGACGATCCCGCCGTATTGGCCTCGGCCATCGCTTACCTCGCCAAACACGCCCAACCCAAGGAGACCCCATGACCCCAGTAACCCCCCAGGTCGACGATCATAGCCCGCTGCTACACCGGCGCATCCAGGTATCCGGACGCACGTCGGCACTGTCTCGGTGGGCACAGCAGCTGCGCTGCACTGGCAGCTGGATCGACAGCGGAGGCGTCGTCCTCAGGGTGGAGGATCTGGACGCCTCCGGCACCAGGCTGGAGATCCGCCTGACCGACGCCGTCCTCGACGACCTGGTCGGAGCCCTGGCACGCAAACGCCTGGCAGACGCTGCCAGGCTCGCGGCCAGAGAGTGAGCCACACGTTGTGGGCCCGGCCGGACGGCTGGTTGGCCGAATGACACCGGCCGGGCATTTGTTAACGCTGGAGCCTCCGGCAGGAGGCAAGGAGATCGCAAGATGCTAATGGTCACACGCAACACGATGGAAGGGATACTGTTACCCGACCTCGGTATCCAGATCGTAGTCACACACATTGGCCGGAGCAGAGTCAGGCTGGCATTAGAGGTCCCTCGCCGGCACAAGGTGATCAGCGCTGAGTTGGCTCATCCTGAGGAATGGGAGGTGTTCAAGCGCGTCATGGCGGCCAGCCGCGCCGAGGAGCTAGCGCCGGTGGCGGTTATATCCCAGCAGAGCCCTGCGCCAGCAGAAGGAGGCACCCCATGAGGATCGAGATACTGCCACGTGCCGACGGCATCGTCGAGCTATGGATGCGCGACGAGTACGCGAGCAAGGGGATCACCACGACCCGCGAGGGCCTCGACCTGCTGGAGGAGGGCATAGCCGCGTGGAAGGCACGCGGAAGGCCTCATGAGGCGTGCATGATCCAGTATGGCGACGAGCCGCCACCGACGACGGCTACGCCAGTGGGAGGGTGAGCCATTGCCAAGAAGAGTGCGCCAGCACACCTACCGGTGGCAGATCCCCTGCAGTCGCAGCCGCAGTGCCCAGTGTGCCGTCGGCCTCGGCCGTGCAAGGGCATCCCGCGGGAATTCGCGTGCTACCTGTTCGCACGCCTGACGGTGCTGAAGTTCGCCGACAAGCCGACTGAACAGGCCAGCAGAGCGAACGCCTTACTGCGGATGTATCACGCGGACATGTGCACCTGCGGCAGGACTGTGGAGCGCTGCCGCGAAGTAAAGATTGCCAGGGCAATCAGAGCGATCAAGAAAAAGTCAAGCATAGCGGAGCCCTACGCTTACCCTGACCAGATCCGCAAGTGGATCGAGGATCACCCGTGCCCTGAGCCGTTCAGCGGCTCAGGCAAGTAGCCAGACGCCGACGGCGAACGCCACGGCCTCGTTCGCCAGCGGGATGGCGATATCCTGCGGAGCACCCATGCTGTACCTGCTCCACTTCGACCGCCCTTACCGCCACGCCGGTCACTACCGAGGCTACTGTGCCGACGGCGAACTGGAGGCTCGGCTCGACCGGCATCGCCGAGGCGACGGAGCCAGGCTGCTCCAGGTGATCGCGGCCGAAGGCATCGGCTGGACGCTCGCGGCCACCTGGCCGGGCGGCCGCCAGCAGGAGCGGACACTTAAGCGACGAAAGGTAGGCGAAATATGTCCGATATGCCAAGGTCTGGCACCTGCTATCCGTACCTGCGACTCAGCAGGCACGACGCACGCACCGGCAGCTGCTCCCTCCAGTGGCAGCGAGATACCGTTCTAGCGTGGGCAGAGCGCGCCGGCGTCCGCCTGGCTGAGCCGATAGAGGACAACGGCGTCAGCGGCTACACCAGGGTCGAGACGCGGCCGCAGGGAAAGGATCTGCTCGCAAGAGCGAAGGCTCCCGGCGATGTGGTTGTGGTCGCCAAACTGGATCGACTCAGCCGCAACACGGAGGATTTTCTTCGAAACGTCCGTCGCTGGCGGGCCGCCGGCATCCGTCTGGTGAGCGCAACGGAGTCTATAGACCTCGACACTCCGCACGGGGTGCTGATGGCCACCATGATCGTCGCGTTCAGCGAATGCGAGCGCAGCACAATCAAGGCACGCGAAGACGCAGCGAGGCAAACGCGAAAGGCTCACAGCCTGCGCAGTTCAACGGCAGCCCCGTACGGCTGGCGTCACGTCGAATTCGGGGGGCCTCGCCAGAACGGTCGGCGTGAGGCCAGGCTGGAGGTGGATCGCACCGAGCAACAGGTGATCCACAGGATCGTGGCGATGCACGGCCGCTGCCAGGGCTATGGAGCTATCGCGATAGCACTGACGCGCGACCACGTGCCGACTCGCAAGGGCGCGGCCTGGGCCAGGTCAACTGTCGCGGATATCGTGAGAGAGCACCGTGAGGCACCGCCATGCCGCCACGGCTATCTGAGATCTGAGCAGTGCCTGTATGGGTGCCGCACAGACGACGATTACAGAGGAGTGCACGACGCATGAGCACCGCCATCCGACTACCCAGGTCGACGTCGTCGACCGTCTGCGCCCAGTCTCTTGAGGGCCGCGTCGGCAAGATCCTCTGGCAGGACGCCGAGCAGGACGGCCCCATGGTGCTCGTGCTCACCACCGGCGAAACCGTCAAGACGGCCTCAGGCAGCCAGCATATCCAGACTGGCGACACGCTCAAGTACCTCGGATACTGGACGGAGGACCCCAAGTGGGGCCGGCAGTTCCGCGCGGACGCTGTCCTGCCGGCGGCAGCGTACGACCGGGCCGGGGCGATCAAGTACCTGAGCGACCTGTGCCCAGGCATCGGCAAAGCCTTGGCTAAGAGACTCGTAGCGGCCCTGGGAGTCGACGCTGTCAAGACGTTGCGCGAGACGCCGGCGCACCCCACCTGTCAGGAGCTACTGACGGGGGGTGTTGCGGAAGCGGCCAGCGCAATACTCCAGCAGCACGCCCGGACGGAGGCCGTAACGATGGCGCTCCACGGGCTCCTCGCGGGACGTGGGTTCGGTGCGCGGACGATCCGTGCCGCGATAATGCACTGGGGCGACAACGCGGCGTACGTGGTCGACCGCAACCCCTGGAGGCTGCTGATCGATTCGCTGCCAGGGGCCGGCTGGAAGCGGGTGGACACTCTGTATCTGGAGCGCGGCGGCAAGCCGGAGTCGTTGCTGCGGCAGGCCGTGGCCGGCTGGTATGCGCTCCGCGAGGACGCCGATGGGTCAACCTGGCACAGCCAGAGCGTGTTTGCCCGCGGCATCGTCAAGCAGCTCGCCTACGATCAGCTCCGCGTCGCGGACGCCCTCAAGGTGGCCTGCAAGGCCCACTGGGCCGAGCGCAGCCCTGAGGACATCGAGCCAGACCTCCTGGCCGATCCACGCGCGGCGAGCCATGAGCGGGCTATCGCGTACTACCTGGCCAGGCTGATGCGTGCGGGACCGCCGGCGTGGCCGCTGCCGCTGACGCCACGTGTAAGCGACCACCAGGCCGAGGCCTTGGCCAGCGCGGCCTGGTGTCAGGTGCTACTGCTGTGCGGCACGCCTGGGACCGGCAAGACATGGGTGGCGTCCGAGCTGCTCAGGCTGGTGGCCCAGAGCCAGGGCCTCGGCGAGATCTGCGTCATGGCCACCACGGGCAAGGCCGCGCAACGCATCACCGAGGTCATGCGGAGCAAGGATCTGCCGATCCAGGCGACGACGGTGCACCGGCGCCTCGGCGTAATCAAGATGGGCTACGATGGCTCTGACGAGACCTTTACTTTCGGCGACAGCCGGCCGCTACCGTTTCGCTGGGTCGTGGTCGACGAAGTCTCGATGCTCTCGACGAGCCTGGCGGCCGCCGTCCTTCGGGCTGTCCGACCGGGCTCACACCTGCTGCTCGTCGGGGATCAGCACCAGCTGCCGCCGGTTGGCCATGGGGCTCCGCTCCGCGACTTCCTCCGGGCCGGCGTGCCCGTGGCCCAGCTCACAGAGGTCAAGCGTAATGGCGGGATGATCACCGAGGGCTGCCGGCTGATCAAGGACGGCCGCATGCCTCCGCTCGCCTCGCGGCTCAACGTCGACGTCGGCGACAATGTCCGCCTGATCCACTGCGCCAGCGACGTGGACCAGCTCGACGCGCTCCGCCAGGTCCTCGACGCCCTGCGCAGCAAGGCGGGTATTGATCCGATCTGGGACGTGGCCGTGCTGACGCCGCGCAATGACGCTCCGCGAGTCGGACGCAAGGCGCTCAATGATTACATGCGTGAGCTGCTCAATCCATTGCGGGCAAACGACCGCAAGGCCGCTCAGGACGTATGGAGGCTCCGCGACAAGGTGATATGCCTCAAGAATAGCTGGCATGCCCCGCAGGGCTTCGTTGCGACGGCTGATATCACCCATGCCGGCAACTGGCACGATAGTCCGGCACAGCCTGGGCCTGACGACCTGGTGTTCGTCGCCAACGGCGAGTTGGGCTGCGTGGTCGCCAACAGCGACGCGAACACAGACTGTATCCTGCGGTTCGAGGAGCCGCGCCGCTACCTCCGGGTGCGAGCCCCAAAGCGTGTCGAGCACGACGACGGCACCGACTCGGCCCGCGAGGAGGGTTGGGCGCTCGGCTACGCTATGAGCGGCCACAAGAGCCAGGGCAGCCAGTGGCGGTACGTGATAATGATCCTGGACAGCGGCGGCGACCGCGTGGCGTCGCGAGAGTGGATCTACACGGTGTGGTCGAGGCCTGAGGTCGCGCTATTCTTGCTGGGCAGCGAGGCGACGCTAGCGAGGCAGATTCGGCGGGCCGAGCTGCCGGGGCGGAAGACGCTGCTCGTGGAGTTGATTAGCCGAGAAATTTCCCAAGAAAAATAATTTTCCCATGGAATATTTTTTTCTAGTGCGTATCATACATATGTGGAGCGAAAAAATCAAAGTTGCCAAACGCAAGGAGCCAGCCATGTCGAAAAAACTCGCCACCCGTCTCCCGGATCGTCAGCCCCTTCAGATCGACATCACCACCCACTTAGCCCAAAAGACCGCCATTGGGGCCAAGTATGTGCCGAGGGCGCCGAAGGACGGCGAATTCATGTTGCGGCTCAAGAGGCCGCAGGCCCGGCCAGCCGGTTACGGCGGTGCAGATATGGGATTTGTCACGTATGCCGCTGGCGACCTCGTGACCAATCACGGAGCCGGCGACCAGAGGCTCTACGTGATCCACAGAGACGCCGACGGCAAAGAGACGGGCCTTAGCCTGTCGGGCGACGTGCTGCCGGCCAGCTGCGTCAGTGACAGGGTTTGGGGCCTGGCCGTTGCCGCGCTCAGCGATAGCAGCGTCCGAGGCGTCCTGGCCGACGCCCTGGAAGAGGCTGGTTGCCCGACCAAGATCGTGGCCTGCCTGCGCGCCGGCCGTCGGGGAATCATCGCCAAGGTGATCGAGGCCCGTGGTCACAGCTACGTGGTCACCACGGCCAAGGACGGGTACACCAGAGGCGGCGAAGGCTGGAAGGTGTGGGAGCAGCTGGTCACAGCCCGGCTGGCCACCCAGGAAGACCACGACGCCGTCGCCGAGCAGCGGGCGGCGCACGAAGCAGAGTCTCGCCGGGTATTACAGGCCGCATTTGATCGCTAATCTGCTTGACGCATCCACCAAGGAGTACCTCCGTGGACCACGAAATGAAAATCGCCGCCCTGGCCCCCTGGTTCGGCGCGAAGCGCACCCTCGCCTCGGCGATCATAGCCGAGATGGGGCCGCACGGCTGCTACTGGGAGCCGCTCTGCGGCAGCCTGTCGGTGCTGCTGGCAAAACCTGCGGTAGCAGCGGAGACGCTGAACGACGCCCACGGCGGACTCACCTCGCTTGCCTCGCTGCTCACTGAGCCTGGGCCTACAGAGCGTCTGTATCGTCGACTGTCGTCGACGCTGTACAGCGAGCATGTTTGGCGGGCGTCGGTCACCTATTGCGCCCTGAACGTTGATCGCCCGTGGCGAGACCGCGAGAGCTGGGCATACCACTACCTCGTAGCCTCGTGGCTCGCCCGCAACGGCTACGGCGGCACCGACTCCGCATTCACCTCCTTCGCCGCTCGCTTCAGTGCGACCGGCGGGACTACCGCCGGTCGCTGGCGGTCCGTGGTCGACTGGATCCCAGCCTGGCATGAGCGGCTCCGCAACGTAACGATCCTCAATCGCCGCTGGCAGGACGTGATACCGAGAATCGACGACGCCGAAGGGACTGTGATCTACGTGGACCCGCCCTACCTCTACGAGGGGCACCGCTACGATCACGCCTTCGGCCCGGATGAGCACTGCGACATGGCAGCTGCACTGGCGCGGTTCCGCCGGGCTCGCGTGCTCGTGTCGTACTACGACGTGGCCGAGGTCAGGCACCTCTACGATGGGTGGACCATCGTGCCAATGGCCGCGCCGAAGTTTCTGGCCAAGTCGGGCCAGCGTGAGGCCACGGGTGAGTGTCCCGTGGCACCGGAAATCTTGATAATAAATGGGCCGTCGCTCGCCGCGAGGGCGAGGGAGACGCAGGGAGGGTTGTTCCAATGACTACCGTAGGTCAGCGAGTGCTACAGCGTCCGAAGGCCCAGACAACGGCTGCACCGATGCCGCCGCCGCCTCCGCCGCCCGAAGGGTTTAGCCGCGATGAACCATGGAAGATCACGGTATTCGTCACGACCGAGGTCGGTGGGTGGAGCGAGTCGTACTTCATGCTCCTGGTTAACGATTGGCAGCGAGATGACCGCGTTGACACGCTGCTGGTGAGCGTCCGCCGTCGCCTGGTCGACGGCCAGGGTGTTGCGGCCGTCAGGGTGCCGTGGGAAGAAAAACCGAGGGTCTACGATCCGCCGCTTGGGCCGTTGCCGGCGGCGGCCTCCACTCCGGGGAGAGCGTAGCATGGCCAAGCATTGGCGCGAAATCGTCCGCCAGGACCACGGCCTCCGCTGCGATCAGTGCGGAGAGCCGTGCAACACGCAGTACGAGTGCTACGGCTACTGGATCTGCGTGGAGTGCCTGTGCAGCAACGCGGATGAGAGCCGGCGGCCGGGGTGGGTGAATCCGATGAAGGCGCGGCGCGAGGCCGAGGAGGCCTCGGCGAAAGGAGAAAAAAATGGCGAATGATACCGAGAAATCAACGCTGCCGAACCAGGATTGCCCTGGGCGCTTTAAATGCCACGGCCCCGCAGGTTGGTGCAACGATTGCGGCGACGTCGATCTAATCTGCGACGACCCGCGCTGTTGTGTGCATCAGCGCGGCAGCGACATCCAGCTGCAACTCGAAATAGCTTTTCGCGACAAAGAGACTGCGTGGCGAGAATACGGCGAGGCTCTCGCCCGTTGGCAGCACCTGAGACGGATGATGGACCGATGGGAGAGCGGCAACCCCGTAATGGTCAGTCGTGCCAATCCCGCGAGAGGAGCGTAGCCCATGACCGCGCCAGCCCGCTCCCCCTTCGCCGTCCTCGTCGACACCCGCGAGCAGCTGCCCTACACGTTCGTCGGGCTCAAGGCCGACGCTCGCCAAGGAGGCGGCCCCCTCGCGGTAGCGACGCGCCGCTGCACCCTGCCTGCCGGCGACTACTCGATAGACGGCTACGCCCGCATGGTCACCGTCGAGCGCAAGACGCTCAGCGACCTGATCGGCACGCTGACCCGGGGACGCCGCCGCTTCACCGACGAGATGGATCGCTTACGCGAGTACGACGCCGCCTGGATCGTCGTCGAGGCCGAGCTGTCTGAGATGATGGATGGCCACGCCTTGCAGAGCCTCGTGAAACCACGGACGCTCTGGCGGAGCGCGATGTACTGGCAGATCCGCTACCCCAGGGTGCACTGGTGGGCCGTGCCCGGCCGGGGCATCGCCGAGGCGATCACATACCAGCTGCTGCGGGCGTGGTGGAGAGAGAGGATTGAGGGGCCGGCGAAGGCTGCCAGGGCGCGAGCCAGGCGGGCGGGTACGGAGTAACTTAACGGAGGATAATTATGCGAAATCCAGGAAAACCTATGGTTACTTGGGGCGACCAAGTCGAGATTGAGGTGTACGAATACGGTGACGAATGGGCAGTGTACACTACGGGCACTTTCGAAAAAATTCAAGTTGTTCGCCAACAACTGGCGAAAATGGGATGCAGAACGAAGCAAATAGACCCGTATCACTTAGTGGTCGAAAAACTCCCGGATAACAGGGCGTTGCGAGAAAAAGCCGAGTCGTACATTTCGGCGCTCGACGAAGCTATGCACACTGATTTTGATGCGGTCGAAATTGACGAAAACCCAGAAATGGACTGCTGGATTTAATAATTGGTAGACGCCAGCCATTCGGCGGTATAAAGTGATGGACGGTTAACAGCCACCAGAAAAATCGAGCCACCCGGTTAGTGGCCGGGAGGCTCGCGGTGGAGGATGCATCGAGAGCATCGAGTACCAATATGATAGACTCACGAACAGAACCCGTCAACACCGATAGGTCGCTACCTTTCGACATTTCCGAAAAAATCTCGTTCCTCCATTCGCTGGTCGACCGCGGTGCGTGGATCTTCCCCCTCCACGACCTCACCTGGGTCCACGGTGTGCCCACCTGCTCGTGCCCTGCCGGGAGGCACTGCACCCGCCTGGGCAAGCACAGCCTGATCGCATGGAGTGAGCCGCTCGACCCCAACAACCCCCAAACCCGGAGGTACATCACCAATGCTGTTACCGAATGGCCTGCCCGTGGCTGGGCGATTCATGTCGGCCTCTCTGGTCTGGCTGTGGTCGATTACGACCCCAGGAATGATCCAACAGGTAGTGGTGCACACCTGGCGAAGTCGATCGGGGCAGATCCAGACCGACCGAGTGTTCGCACTGGAGGAGGCGGCGCGCATCATTACCATACGGCACCTGTGGACGTGGACCCCAGAAAAGGGTATTGCGGCACCAATGGCCGGACCAACGTTGCTGCACAGCTAGGGCCTGGCCTGGAGCTATTCACGGGGCAGCACCTGGTGGTGCTGCCCTACTCACCCCACAAGAGCGGGGGATGGTACACCCTGGCGGACTGGGCACCGCCGGGGCCTCTGCCGCCCCCGCTCGTTCATCACCTGGCCCAGATGGAGATTTTCAATGTTGGAAGAGCGCACTCGCCAGATGATAATCTACGGCCGCAGGTATCACCTATTCCCGACGCCGGCAGGCCTGGTGATCCTTACGCAAACCGTCTTCAGCGAGCTAGACTATGGCTTGAGAAGCGGGATGCTGGAATTTCGGGAGAAGGCGGGCGGACTCATACCTTCGCAACCATGGCCTTCCTGGTCCACGATTTCTGGCTGACGCCAGAAGAGGCCCTCGGCATCATTGGAGAATGGAACGCCAAATGCGTCCCGCCCTGGTCTATCGACGACCTGGCCGACATGGCTCGCCGCGCGGAGAGACTCCCTGGAACGCGCGGGGAAAAGCTGCTACCGCAGGTGGGTGATATCACCCGTCGCCAAAGAGAGGACCTGTCCTGGCTTAGCCAGGTCCAGATCGATCTGCCGCCGCTCGTCGATATCGGCTGTGGCACGGCCCTGCCAGGCTATCAGCACAGGCCGGCGGCCGCCGGCTCGATCCTGACTCCGGCGGAGCTGGCTGGCCTGGCCGCCAGCGTAACTGAGGCGCACCACGCCAGGGTAACCTCGCGTTCGCCTTGCGGCGGGTACTATTGTGACCCGGACATGGGCCACATCGATTACGACCACGCCCTGGCTGGACCGGTCGACGACGATGACGACTTCGACGACGACGATGGCGATCCACCGCCGATAGAGCCGGCGGAGCGGCCGCAGTGTAACTGCTGCTTCCGCGTCCTGCAATACTCGCCACAACGCGGGGCGGCCCGGGTGGTGATCGTCCCCGGCCGCCGCTGGGACTGCCCCAGCTGCCGGCCGCGCCGAATCGCTCAGTACCACGCCACAATCCGCCACTGGCTGGGAGAGTGGGACAGCACCCACAGCGCTGACGCTGAGCGCACTCTGTGGGTCGCAACCGTGCCGGCAAAGGATTGGCCCAGGATTGGCAGCTCGATACGAGTGCGGCACGGGTCCTTTTTTCGACTGATGCTCAACGCCATGGGCGAGATCAAGGGCGAGAGCTACCTCGTCGTGTCCACTGTCAGGACCACGCACCTGGATTGGCAGCCGATCTCCGCGACCGACGCCGCGATAAGGCTGTGCGACACGATCTCGGCGATGCCTCAGGACCTCCGCACACGTGTGTGGTGGTCCTCGCGGAGCTGGCCGCTCCTGCCCGACAGGGACCCTTCGGAGAAGTGGGGGGACAGCTACGGTCGCCTCCGCTGTAGCTGGACTCAGATCGTAGAGGTCCTCGAGGCCTGGGGCCTCCAGCTCAAGCCTGTGCAGATCCAGGGCCGCTGGTGGACTGCTCAGGGCCGGGAGTTCGCCGTGCCCCACGGCCAGTGGGATCTCCTGCGGCAGGACCTCGACGACGGAGCGCCCCTCAGCCGATTCACCGCTCAGCTCGGCCTCGATCCTCGAGCGCCGTTCCCCGCCAGCGATGGAGCCGCAGAGGACGACTTCGGGCCGTAGCCACGGCTCCGCCAGGCCAGCCCAGACGCCTGGCGAAGGCGATGGCTCAGCCACCGTTCCCCGCCGTCTAACACGACAACCTGTGTGTTAACCGCCAATGTGGCGGGAGGACGCGGCGGGGACGGTGCGCGCCCGCAGGCAATTGGCGGTCCAATTACTCCCATTCGACTCCCATTAACTCAATAGTCCACCTGTCATATCCCGAATAAGTGGTTGCGCGTGTCGTCATGTCTATAGATCCAATACTACAGCACGCGCAGACCTTGCACGCCCGTTCACTCCACGGCACCAAAAAACAAGCCCCCCAGTCAGTAGCCGACTCTCCAAACGCCGCCGAGCGGACCGCGCACGGCACGTTGCGCGGCCGGCCTGCACCGACCGGCACGCAGCGCGACTGACGGGGGGCTGCCGTGGCCACTTGACAGCGGCGCTCCGCAGGAGTAGCGTAGCGGTGCATGGTGTTCAGCCCCCGTGGTTGCTGGGGAGACCACGGGGGCATCCTTGCGGAGGCTCCCATGGATAGCATCGCCAAGGTGATCGAGGTCGTCTGTGCAGAGTGCTGCGGTAGCGGTCTGGAGGCTCAGCTCACCGTATTCGACCGCGAGGCGGCTACCTGGCCGTGCTGGAGGTGCCAGGGAACGGGAAGCATCAGCGTGGCTGTCCGGCAGGGCAGGCCCTGGGAGGCGGGGGAGCTGTGAGCGTCGAGGCGTCCACTGTCGTGTGCGCGATCGAGCACTGGATGCGGCACGAGTGTCCTGACTACATCCTGGCCGATATCCTTATCGAGTTCGGCGAGGACGCCCTGGGCAAGCGGCTGAACATGCTGGCCAAGCACAAGGGTAAGCGGCTCAGGCAGTGCACGAGCACGGTAACGAGGGACCTGTTCCGTTTGATGCCGAGGCTCAGGCTGAGGCGTCGCTTGCAGGGGAGTTGAATGGATTATTTTCTGACGACTATCGCGCTGCCGCTGGCAACGCTGCTCACCGTGCTCGCGCAGGCCATCGGGGCCTACCTGTGGTCGATCAAGCACCAGCGCCAGCTTGCCGAGAATACCGCCCTGACCCGCGAAGGCGCAGAG
>Ga0187807_1000059_pt1 | contig 26651 bp, 18 predicted proteins | sample NC_wetland_sal_i_4_FD_132432 | JGI IMG/M metagenome (GOLD analysis project Ga0187807, IMG submission 132432) | Wetland sediment microbial communities from Neuse River Estuary, North Carolina, USA - ASW_2 | ecosystem: Environmental > Aquatic > Freshwater > Wetlands > Sediment | place: USA: North...
CCGCGGTGCGGCAGAAGCCTGCGATGACATTCTCCGATTCTCCCCCTTGCCGGCCGACCGTACCATATTGCTCTAGACATACATACGTACTGATTGTATGTTTCTTTCATGGCAACAGATCACGGTCCCGCTGGCTCCTCGATCGCCGACTTGCCGCAAGGCAGGCTCGCCTACCGCACCGCGGGTCCTGCGGCAACTTCCACCCCGCCGGTCGTGTTCGTGCACGGGATCCTCGTCGATGCCCGGCTCTGGGAACCCGTGGCGACCCGTCTGGCGGCCGAAGGCGTCCGCAGCTACGCGCCGACACTCCCGCTCGGGTCGCATCAGCAGCCGATGAACGCTGACGCCGACCTCTCGCCACAGGGCATCGCCAGGCTCGTGCTGGATTTCGTGGCGGCCCTCGGCCTCAGTGACGTGACGATCGTCGGCAATGACACCGGCGGGGCGATCTGCCAGGTCATGCTCGGTACCGACACCAGCCGGATCGGCGCCGCGGTCCTGACCGACTGCGACGCGCTCGGCACCTTCCCTCCCCGGGCATTCGCGCCGCTCTTCAGCGCACTGCGCCATCCCGGCCTGGTCGCGTGCCTGGCCCCAGGGCTCCGGTCAGCGAGGATGCGGCACGGCCCGCTCGCCTACGGCCCGCTCACCAGCGGCCCCCTGGACCGCGCGCTGACCCGCGACTGGGTGCAACCCCTATCAGACAAGGCCATCCGCCGTGACATCGCCAAGTTCGCGAAGGGCGTCCACCCGCGCGTTCTCCTCGACGCCGCCACCCGGTTCGGCCGGTTCACCGGGCCCGTGCGGATCCTCTGGGGCGAGGCAGACCCGTTCTTCCGCACCGACCTGGGACGGCAGCTGATCGAGACGTTCCCGCACGCCACCCTCACCACAGTCCCAGAGGGGCGGACATTCCTGCCGCTCGACCACCCGGGCGAGGTCGCAGACGAGATCACCGCCGCCATCAGGCACACATCGCATCAGGAGGGTTAGAGACGGTGCGGCAGGAGAACCTCGGATGCCTTCTGCTCTATAGAGATGACCTGCGGCGGATTGTCGATGAAGTCCAAAGCCTCCCCGGCGTAAGAATCGAGCTCGAGGCCGACAACATCAGGCTGGATGATGTCGAGACGGATCTGCCGGATCTTGGCGATCGGCTCTCGTACTTCACGCTGAAGGCGTACCGGAAAACTGAAGCGGAGGTACTGAGCCTGCGCCTTGCCGAGAGCAGATGCACGCTGGCCACGACCGATCCCGGACCGGAGGTCAGCGGCGTTATCGGCGCCATTGAAGATATTGCCCGGCAACGTCGCAGAGTACCGATATGGTTTCCGCGTATTTCCCGGCATCCCCGAGACGCCGTGGCCCGCTGGTGGAATACCGTGTTCGCGATTTTGGTAGCGTATCTCTTCATTGCGCTTTTCGTTCGCGTAAGTCTGGAGCCAAAATCCGCGGCGCCGGTGCCCGAGCACCCCATTCTTTCCACGCCACTGACGGTCGGCACAACCATTCCCGTGGCGCTGATCTTGCTCTTCATTATCATCAGTTCGGACAGGTCCCGGACAATTCTGCTCACCAGCCGGCGCGACGCTGGGACTCTGTCACCGGACCGGCACGAGACGCCACGCTCCGTTCTGGATGATGGGCGACAGTTACCGGGGCAGCGGGAAAGCGGCGAGACTACCCGCGCCGGTACGAGTTGGGCGCTAGGCCAGGCAACCTGATTCGCGAAGCTGTCGTCTTAGCGGTGATCGCGGACAATAGGAGGTTGCATGGATAAACGGCAAACGCGAGCCTTCGAGGAGTTCGCCGCCGGGTCCGGAGCTGAATTGCTGCGGATCGCGACACTGCTCACGCCCGACCCGCATACCGCCGAAGACGTCTACCAGGAAACGCTGCAACGGCTCGCGGCGCGCTGGTCCCGGGTGGATAACCCCAAGGCGTTCTGCCGCCGGGTCATGTACAACATCGTCGTCGACCAGACGCGGGCACGAGCACGGCGGCCGCAGGAGCTACGGCTTTTCGAGACCGGGGAGAAGAGCGACCCGCGGTCCGCGGATCCGCATCACTCCATCGAGCTGTGGCCCTCGCTGCGCGCGGCGCTCGACAGCCTCACCGTCCAGCAGCGCACGGTCCTCGTGCTGCGCTACTTCGACGACCGCAGCGAGGCCGAGGTGGCCAGGCTGCTCGGCATCTCCGCCGGGACCGTCAAGAGCACGGCCTCGCGCGCCATCGCGCACTTGCGTGATTTCCCCGGCCTCGCCGCCATATTCGTGACCACTGACAGCATGCTGTGAAAGGACCCACAATGACCGCCACCGATGAAGACATCGTCCGTGACCTGCTGCACCGCTGCACCGACCACGTGCGCCCGCCCGCGTCCATCGCGACCGGGGTGGTGGCCCGCCAGCGCTACCGGGACCGGCGCCGCCGGGTGGTGTCCCTCGCGGCTACGGGCGCGGCGCTTGGCACCGCGGCCGGCGTGATCGCTATGGTCCCGGGACACTCAGCCCCGGCGCCGGGCGGGACCGGCGCGTCCGGCGGGCCGGTGATCAGGCTGACAGCGGACCAGCGCGTTCTGTACCACCTCAGTTCCGTCGCGGCCAGCCAGCAGCAGGCCCAGGGCCGTTACGCGGTGATGAGCACGGAGGGGACCGATGTGCAGGACACCTCAGTCATCGACAGCCTCACCGGGAACATGTGGTCTTACCAGGACGGCAGCGACGGCACACCGTCCGGCAAGGGGTACACCCCGCGCTACTCGCCGACCGCCGCACAGTTCGCGGCCATGCGCACCAGCCCGGCCGCGCTGCGCGCCGCCCTCATCAGCCTGTGGGAAAAGCAGACAGGTCCGGCCCCGGGCCCGGTCAGGAAGACCAGCGGCGCCACGCCCGTCCCGCGCCCGGTGGCGGAGAGCCAGGATGACATGGTGTTCCAGCAGGCGAGCGACCTCCTCTGGAACCCGCTCGTCCGCCCGGCCCTGCGCTCGGCGCTGTACAAGGTGCTCGCGACCGTGCCGGGGGTGACGGTCAATCCCGCGGCGCGCGACAGCACCGGGCGGCCAGCTGTGGAGATCAGCCGCACTGACAACAGCGGGCTCCCCGGCGGCAAGCCGGACGGGATCAGCTACGCCACCTACGAGAGCCCCGCTACCGGGGCCGTCCTCGAATCGACGGTCACCTACCCGCCGGGCTCTGGCATCGTCACTCCCCAGGACCCGCACGGCAACGGCACCGTGGTCGACACGACCGTGTACCTGAACGTCACCTGGGCCAGCGCCGTCCCCGCCGACCCCTACGGGGGCTGACAGTCCCGCGTGACGCTCCGGCATCGAGCAGCCGCTAGAGGACGTTTATCGCGCGGGCGATTACGAGCGCGGCCAGGACAATCGAGCCGGATGCCTCCATCATCATGAGCAGCTTGGCCCATGGCTTGACCGCCGAGATGTCCGTGGGGCTGATCGCGGTTGCGGTCCAGAAGGCCAGCGAAAGGTAGTCGACGAACCGCGGCACCCAGGTGGCCGACACGTAGTCCGTATGCTGCATCTCCGGGAAGACGAACGCCGGGTTCTCGTAAGGATGATGTGCCCGGGCGGCGGCGCCGCCGCGGTCGAGGTCCCAGTACCAGAGCGCGAAGGCGATCACGTTCGTCGCCCAGATCACGGCACCGGCGGCAAGCAGGCCGCCCGGGTGATTGGCGAAAAGCTTGTTGTTGGTCAGGATTTCCACGACGAGCCGGACGGCGGCGACCAGGTTGGCCAGGGTGATGAGCGCGATGACGCCGCTGGTGACGATCCGCAGCCAGGCTTTCTGCCGGTCGATGCGGCCCGGGTCCCCGATGATGAGCACCGCGACCAGCGCGAGCAGTACGGCCGGGACCAGCCAGGCGGGCTGGACCCGATAGCGGGCTGGCAGCGCCACGTGCAGGCCGGCGGCGACGACGATGGCTGTGGCGACCGGCCACCAGTGCTCGCCCCGCTCGGCAGCGGGAGCCCGTTCAGTCGCGGGCCCAGACGCCGGTCTCTGTTCGGTGGCCATATTCGATGATGAGTTGGCGGCGCCGCGGTGAAATCATCCCGGATGGATGATGTCTTCCCGGTTGCGGGGCTGAGCCGGTGAGGCCCGGAAGTCGGCCGAGAGGATATCCAGGCTCAGCGCCAGGATCCAGAGCGGGAACAGCAACTCCACCCAGGGGGAGATCCCTATCCCGACCAGCAGCACCAGTGCGCAAGCCAGCCCGGCGAGCGTGAGCCATCGCGCCACGATCTGGGTGCGGCGCGCGATGGTCACCGTGGTAAGGGTGAACACTGCCGCCATCCGCATGGAGTAGACGTTCAGCAGGCCCGTGGTGATGTTGTGGCTCAGCGCCAAGGTGCCCGATCCTGGCAGTCCGGATGACGTCGCGCTCGCGACGTTGGCGCCGGCCACGGCCGCGGCCACGAACAGCATGCCGACGAACAGCAGGCCGCTGCCAAGGAACACAGTGGCGAAGAAGCGATCTTCGCGTTCGCCGATCCGGTCCCGCAGCACCCCGATGAACCACAAGAAGGCGATCCCGGCGAACGGGACGAGGTTCAGTCCGACGGCCACCGCGGCTCTGCGCCCGGAATCGGTCAGCCACGTCCCGGCGGCGGCGGGAGTGGCCGGGGCCGAGAGCCTGAGCAGCGTCAGCGCGGTGATCATGAGTACGGAAAAGATGATCCCCGCGACTGCGGCCGCCCGGGGCGTTCTCAGCGGACTCCCGGCCCGCAGCGGATCTTGGCCCATCGATGCCTCGGTCATGGGCTTCCCCCTTTCCGGCTCCCGGCCTGGCCCACGGAAGGTACCCTCCGTCTGCTGTTTGCTGAGTCCGGGTCAGTGTGCCCGCCCGGCAGGCCCGCGTCATCAGCCCTTGAGGATGAAACCGGTAACCCACCTTCGCGGGTATGTCAGTCTCCCTGCACCGCGTGATTCACCGTGATCCGCACGGCGGGCGTGCCAAGCAGCCGCTTGGCCTCGCGGATCCCGCTGGTCAGCGCGCCGTCAGCGTAGGCGAGGCGCGCGCTCTGCGTGTGCTCGCCCGCGAACAGGAGGCGCCCGCCGATCGGTTCGCCGAGCAGGTCGGCGTCAGCTGGGCTGGCCCCCGGCGGGATGTGCGTGTACGCGCCCCGCGTCCATGGGTCGCTCGCCCACGAGGTGACGGCAACCGCGGCCGGCTCCGGACACGGGCGGCCGATCGCCTCGCCGAGCATGCCAAGCGCCCAGCGAACCGAGACGCCCGCATCGGCGCCCGCCAGGCGCTCGGCCGCGCTGTGGAAAATGAAGAAGACCAGGACCGGCCCGCAGCCGAAGGCGTGGAGTCCCGCCGTATTCCAGTTCGTTCCACATCCACCGCAGGGACTGCTTGCCCTGCCGGGCCGGCTGATTCGGCCTCGATGCCCGCGTACAGCATCTGCCGTGCCCGGCGCGCCGGGCCGGGAGCCAGGCCCGCCGCCGCCACGAACGCTTCGATCGCCCCGTCCATGGATGCGGCCGCCCCGAGATCGGCGAGCAGCCCTTCCGCCGCCTGAGGGAACCCCCCGAGGTAGAGGCCGACCAGGTCCGCGGCCTCTACCTCCGTCAGGCGGCGCCCTTCGGCGCAGTCGAACCCGGCCATCTCAGGCACCGGGTCCGCGCTCGCGCATGACACACCCGCCAGTCGCGCGATCGCGCTCAGCGGGTTCCCGTCCGGCATGTGAATCCATGACCCGCCCAGGTCGACGGGCGAGCCGCCCAAGTCGACGGTGTGGAGCCGGCCGTCGGCCCGGTCCCTCCCCTCGAGCACGACACACTCGACTCCGGCGTGCGTCAGCGCGTTGGCGACCGCCAGCCCCGCGATCCCCGCGCCCACCACGAGCACCCGCTCGACCGCGCCCGCTACCCCACCGGGAACATCGGTTCTTCCGTCATCGAAATCCTCGGCAGCCAAAACGCCCCCCAACGGCTAGCAGCCTCCAGTGCGAGTATCCACCCGCACACGCCGCGCGGCGATCCACGCGAGCGCGGTCCACCCCGGGCCCTGAACTCCATGATCACGTAAGGTTGTTTCTCGGCGAAGGATTTACGTGCGCATAGCACGCTTTTTTTACGTCAAGAAAAAAGTATTCGCGATCATGGCAAACGGCGCGTGCTTTCCAGCCCCCCGAGTTCCGCGCGCCCCCGCAGTTACCGGGCCCGCGCTCAGGCACCGCGCCAAGCCCAAAGCCGAAACCCGGGCACCGACGCCGGCTTCCCGGCTCCGCCACAGCCTCTTTAACTCCGGCATTATGCCTATATCGGCCAAAAAGCTAAAGCCTGCCCAGGGTTTCACGTCGTGCGCGGACGATATATCATCTCTCTGCTGCGCGGATGGTAGGGGGAAACGCGTTGAGCGAGCATGTGGGGGAAAAGCGTGCACTAGGCGCCACCGGAATTTTCTCCGCTTTGCCGGATTCTCAGCTTTTCGGCTACCGGCTAGCGGTTGACGATCTGGTCACGGAAGCGAGCAGACGCCGACGGCCATCCAATCCGCTGGCCGCCGAGGGATTTGTGGCCAAACGCCTGGGGCAGCCGGAATTCACCGCTGTGTTCTCTCGCCTTGATGGCGGCGCGGATGTCATCGCAGCCCGGCTGACCCGTGAGATGCGCGCCTACCAGCCCGGTGCGCGCAGTTCCGCGAGCGACCTGTGGACCTTCGTCAGGATTTGCCTGCTTAGCTTGATCGATTCGGTGTGGTGGAAGGGGACGGCTCCGTTCGTCTCCGACGCGGACGTGCTGCGTTCGACCGAGCTGGTGGACCTCAAGCCGCTCAAGTCGGCCCAGATGCTGCAGTTCCAGTTCCGCACTCAGCCCGCCGGGCTGCCCGGCCGCGTCCTTGACTGGGTGCAGCACCAGGCGCTTCCCGGCATCCGGCCCCGGGTGGCCGGATTGCGCTTCACGCGTTCGCGGCCCGCGGTTGTCGCCGTCATCAACCAGATCGCTCGCGAACTCGCCGCCGCGCTGCCAGCGCGAACTCCACGCCTGTGGGTGACCAGCATGGTGCGCAGCGAACAGCACCAGCATCACCTCCGCTCCCTCGGCTACCCCGCCGTGCTGCCGAGCTCGCACTGTGTTGGTTACGCATGCGATCTGGAAACGCTCTGGTTCCGCCGGTTCGACCAAGATAACCGGCTCGCCCGGCTTCTTCTCGAACGCCAAGAGTCAGGCCAGCTCAATGTCATCGACGAGGGCCATGCGTGGCACGTGTGCGTCAACCCGCTCGCGTGCGAAGAACTGCAGGCCACTTATGACGCCGAGTTGCGCGTCCGATAGCGCCGACAGGGAAGGGCCTTTCTCGACATGTGCGGTATCGCTCTCATCATCGGGCCGAACCCCAGCCCGATGCTGTTCGACTCGATGCTGGATGCCATCGCCGTGCGCGGAGAAGTGCGGGAGACGCTTTGCGCTGACCGGCACCGGCTTGGCACCCAGCGGCTGAGAATAGTCGACCGCGAACGAGCCATACAGCCGTGGAGCTCAGCCGACGGCCGGTGGGCGGCCTGCTACAACGGCGAGGTTTACAACTTTCGGTCACTGCGGTCGGAGCTTGCCGCCCTCGGCCACGTGCTGCGCAGTGACAGTGACACCGAAGTGGTCCTGGAAGCCTTCCTCGAGTGGGGGGACCGCGCGGTGCACCGCCTGCGCGGCGAGTTCGCCTTCGCCGTGGTCGACAAGGCCGCTGACCGGGTATATCTGGCGCGTGACCCGGTCGGGGTGAAACCGCTCTACTGGTCTCGCCACGGCGGCCACCTGTACGTTGCATCGGAACTGAAGGCGCTCGTCCCCGCGGGAGGGCGCGTCCGCGAAATCCCTCCGGGCCACCACGGATGGGGGAGTTCCGTCCAGGATCCAGCCGTCTGCGCGTACGTCGACCTGCTCAGCATGGGAAATGGCGATGAGCCCGTCACCGACGTCGGCGAGGCCGCACGGCAAGTGCGGGCCGCGCTGGAAGACAGCATCCGGGTCCGGCTCGACACTGATCTCACCGTCGGTGTCATCTTCTCCGGAGGCCTCGACAGCACGCTGACGCTCCTGCACGTGCACGAGATGCATCCAGACTGCGTGGCGTTCACGATCGGGACTCCCGGCAGCGACGACGTCTCCTACGCCCGCCGCGTGACGCGCGACCTCGGGATCGCCCACGAGGTCATCGAGCTGGCGCCTGGCGACATCCGGCTGCGCGATATCCGGGAAGCCATCCGGGTGTCCGAGCTAACCGAGTACGGCGATGTCATCAACGCCGTCATCTCCCGGCTGCTCTTCGCCCGGGTGCGCAGCCGCGGCGTCAAGGTGGTCCTCTGCGGGGACGGCTCTGATGAACTGTTCGCCGGCTACGAGATGTACCGGCACCCCGACCCCGCCGCGCGACAGCGCCTGTTCCAGCACAAGCTCCACAATCTCGGGCGGACCGAGCTGCAGCGCGTCGACCGCACGAGCATGGGACAGAGCGTGGAAGCACGCGTCCCGTTCCTTGATCTGGCCGTCGTGCGCCTCGCTATGCGCCTGCCCATCGAGCTGAAGCTTCGTGACGGCCAGGACAAATGGATTTTGCGTCACGCCTTCGCCGACATCCTGCCCGGTTACGTGCGCCAGCGCCCGAAAAATCCCCTGTCACATTCTTCCGGCCTCCATGAACGCGTCCGCCTGTACCGGTCCCAGTTTCCCCGTATCTATCGTTCCTTCGGATATGACCAGCTCGGCCCGATGCGGCGCGACTTCTCGATAGTACTTGAGAAACACGGGCTTGACCTGGACCTGGCGCTCCATGACATCGACATCCAGCCCGACTATTCGCTTGCCGACCACGCCCGCGACCTGGCGGGCGCACTCCGCTGGAACGCGACTGGCGCCCTGCGACGGCGAAGTGGCGCCCTCCAGGCGATGCGCAACGTTTCCGCGGAAACGTAGCCAACCGCCTTCATCGGGCACCGGCGACAGATTCCCCCTAGGTCAAACACCGCGGCCGGATGGCGGGTGAGTGTCAAGCCAAGTGGGGTGTCTCACTGGGCGGCCTGACTTGACATGGGCGACCGCACATGTAAACCAGACGCCCGATGTGAGCGTCAACTCATGGTGAGGAAGGGGCGCAGGCGGGAGCCGAGCCTGTAAGCTTCGCGCGGAGCGGTCCTGATCGCCAGGTTTGTTATGGATTGTTAACGACCCCGTTAAGGAGGCGGGGTCAGAGATCTTTACGCTGGGCCAAGGCTTAACGTAACCTTACAAAGCCAGGACAGCCACGGGAAGGCGGCGATGCTTCCAGCTCCTTTGGGCGAGACTGTGTCAGTCTCGCCAGCTTAGCCGGGAATGCCGGAAATCCGGTTCTCGCGGCAATTGCCATTTATGTTTCTGTGGGGATAGACTTAAGCATTTCTAAACAAAGACCTGAACAAAATCGCCGGGTGGCGCGGCCGCAAGGGGAAGCCTAGCGTGAGCCAGGCGGGCACAGGAGGCTAGCGTGACACAGCAGGTCCGCGATCCTGACGGGCGTGTGCTGTCTGTAGAGAGCCTAGGTGACCCAGAGGGAAAGCCCGTGTTCCTGCTGCACGGAACACCTGGTGGGCGTAATGGCCCACGCCCGCGCGGGATTGTCCTCTACCGACTCGGGATTCGCCTGATCAGCTACGACCGGCCTGGTTACCCCGGCTCGGACCGCGATCCCGGACGCACCGTCGCGACCGCTGCCAAGAATGTCAGGACAATTGCGGATTATTTCGGGATTGACCGCTTTAGTGTGGTGGGAAGATCTGGGGGCGCCCCACATGCTCTCGCATGCGCCGCACTACTGCCGGACCGAGTGATCAGTGCGGCCGCCCTAGGCAGCTTGGCACCTTATGATGCGGACGGCTTGGACTGGAATGCCGGGATGACAGAATCCAACCGCCGGGCCTACGACTATGCCAACGCGGACCATGATGCCTTGAGAGCCATGCTCATAGAGCAAGCCGAGCGCGTCAGCAAAGGCTCCGAAGGCCTGCTGAAGGCACTCTGGTCGGAAATGGACGACCATGACAAGGAAGTCGTCGACGACATCGCACTCCGCCGGATAATTGCCGAAATTCACGTCGGCGCGTTGAGTGATAATCGCGTAGACGGATGGGTAGACGACGTAATCGCGCTGAGAAGCCGATGGGGATTCGAACCGGCTAAGATAGCGGTGCCCGTAAAGCTCTGGGGCGGCAAAGACGACGTCTTCTCACCGGTCGGTCATACGTACTGGCTGGCGCAGCAGATCAACGGTGCCGAGGTTGAGATAGAGGACGGGAAAGCCCATTTCGGCACGGTCAAGATCCTCCCGAAGATCCTGGCCTGGGTGGCGAGGAAGGCGAACGCGGAACGGCCGCAGGAGCTAGTGCCGTAGCGGAGCCCGGCTCGAGTCGGGCGGCGGACCGCACCGCCGCGATCAGTACGGTGGCGGGTCGATATCGCAGAGCAGGCGGCCCGGGCGCAGGGCGGTGCTCACGTCCGGGTGCCCGTGCCCGATCACCTCGCCCAGTTTCGCGAGGACCTCTTGGCGCTTCCCTGCCGCGCCCTCGATTCCAAGCTCGTTCTCGGTCAGCAGCAGGTTGGCGCGAGACCGCAGGGTGTCTGGATGAGCGTCCCCGAGCACTCGTTCCCGCTGCGTGACGACCCGTTCCTCCAGGTCCCTGGCGCTGGCCAGCTGGCCCTGGCGAGCCAGCACGGCAGCTAGGACCATTCCCGCGGCGAGCGTATACGGGTGATCGTCGCCGAGCCGAGCCCGCAGCCCGCTTTCGGCGGTCTCGGCCTCGGTCCTCGCGTTGACGAATTCCTCATCGAGGCACAGGGAGGTGGCGATGTCCAGCCGGCAGATGAGCGAGTGCGGATGCGAGTCTCCCACGCGCTCCTCGTAGACCACGAGGACTTCCTCCGCAGCCATCCTGGCCTCCCGATAGTGTCCTATCGCCAGCAGGTTCAGCGCCCGGCTCAGGCGGGCTGCCAGAGCGTCGGTACTGTCCCGGCCGAAACCCCGGGTAAGGCCGACCCTAGCCCATTCGATATGGCCAGTGGCCGCCTCAGAATTGCCGACGCAGCGCAGGGCCACGCCGAGCAACAGCCGTGCGTTCAGCGTGGTCCGGTCGTTGTCCCCGAGAGTTTCCGCGCAGTCGCGCCAGACCGCCTCCATCCGGGTGACGGCTTCCTTGTAGCGGCCCGCCTCCAGAAGGTCACGCGCGACGGCGGACCCGGAGTTGAGAGTCCTCGGGTTGGTGGGCCCGAGGACCGAGGTCCGTCGCTCGAGGGTGAGCCGATCCTGGGCCAGGGCCTGCCGGAACCTCCCCATCAGCAGGTACGAGAGGGCCAGGTTGTGGGCCGCGTTCAGCGTGCCGCGGAATTCTTCACCGAATACCTCGCGCGCTGACTCGTAGGTCACCTTGTCAAGATCGAGCGCGGCTTGGTAGTCCCCGAGAGCTCGCATGTCGGCGGCGAGGCTGCTGCGGGTTTGCAGGGTATGCAGGTGCTCAGGACCAAGCAGTACCAGCTGTCCCTCAAGCACCTCCTCGTCCACCTTCCTGGCCTCGTCGAATTCCGCGAGGTCACGCAGGATGTTGGCCAGGTTGAATTGGAGACGGAGCAGCTGGCGCCGCAGCGACTCGGTCGTCTCCGGATCGGGCTTGCCCGTCACCATCCGCTCCGAACCGGGCAGCTCCGGATCGGGGATCCCGGACAGCATGCTCCGCCAGGCGCGCTGAATCTCCTCCGCTCGCCGCTTGCCGCGCTCAAGGTCGTCACGCTGGCGCAGGTAGCGCACGCGCTCGATGAGCAGCTGGCGGACCCATGTATCCGCAGACCACATGGCTCCCGACGGGGTGAGGTGCGGCCAGATGGCCCGGTAGCGCCGCCAGGTCTGCGGATCGTCGACGTCGCCTTCCGGCTTGGCGTCGACCACCATCCGATGCACGGAGCGCCGGGCCGCCGCCTTCTCCTCATCCGACATCCGGTCGCTGACGACGGCCTGGACGACCCGGTGGACCTGGATCTGCCGGTTGTTGTTGTCGACCTTGATCAGCGCGAGCAGGTCGATCAGCCGGGTGAGCCTGGCGATCATACCCTGCTCGGAGATGGTGGGATCCAGGGCCCGCAGCGTTTCCGCCATGGCCTGGCCGTTGATCAGGTCCTGGCTGACCTGGGGCGCCATGACCGAGCAAATGCCGAGCAGCCGGGCGGCGGCGGCGGATCTCCTCTCCAGTTCGTCCAGGGAGAGGTTCCAGGCCTTCGCCACCGCCGGCGGATAGGCTTTCAGCGGGTGACCAGCGGGATAGGTCTGCGTCAGTTGATGTTCCAGCCGCTCCAGGTATTCGCCGGTGGACATGCCCGTGACAGCGAGCAGAGCGCCGGCGGCCGCGACGGCAAGCGGTATGTCCTGCAGGACGCCGGCGATCCTGCCCGCGTCCGCCTCAGTGATGCCGTGCAGCCTTCGGCGCAGGTGGCTGACGCTTTCCTCGGGCAGGAACTTGTCCACTTCCAGGGAGGTGCCGATGTCCTGCCACTGATCATTCTGAGACGTGATCAGGACGTGGCCGCCGCCGGCCGGCAGAAGCGGGGTGATTTGCTCGACGTCTTCCGCATTGTCGTAAATGAGCAGCCAGCGTTTGTCGGGCAGGCCCTCGCTCAGCGTCCGCAATACCTGCTGACAAACCTCGGTCACGCCGCCCTCTTCTGGCACGGACACCCGGAGTTGTTCTCGTAGCTGCTGGCCCAGGTCAGCCAGCGAAGCGTCGATGTACTGGGGCTGACCGCAGTCCATCCACCAGATAATGTCGTAATCGGCCCGGAAGCGATGCGCGTACTCCAGCGCGACCTGGGTCTTGCCGACCCCGCCGAGGCCATGGATGGTCAGCGGCTGGAAGACCGCCACGCGGCGCTTGCGCAGTTCGTCGCGCAGTTCGCGCAGGTCCTTGTCGCGACCGGTGAAGTTGGGATTGCGGGTCGGGATGTTCTGGACCTGAGCGCGGTCACCACCCGGATAACGGAGCGTGCTAATCGCCGACTCGAGTTCGGCCGGCCGGCGCCCGTTGAGCCGGTCGATCAGCGTGTCCGCCGCCAGGTTCGCTGGCTCGCCGGCCAGGAACACGACGGGCACGTCCGCGAGGGCGGGTGGCACGCGCGCCTCGGATACGGAGATGACTAGGTCAGGCTGCCGTCCGGGCGGGGACTCGTCCATCCTCGCGGCGTACGACTCCGACACGATCGCAACCCTCTGCATCGCAGTCTCAGGTTCCTCGGGGTCGTCCGGGCTGGCTGTCATCTCGTCGACCCAGTGCACAGTGATCTCGGCGTTCGCCAGCACCCCCGCGACCCACTCGGCCCACAACTGGTCTTCCGCGCTGAACTCGAGAACGACCTCGGGAAGGTTGGACGACTGGGTACGGGAGAACAGCAGCCTGGTACGCAGGCGCAGCCATTCCTCGCGAGGCGGCAGCGTGGTGATCTCGCTGTCGGTGATAAGGGCCACGATCCGTTCGTAGTAAGGGAGCAGGCCGCTTTCGGAACCGGGCCGGTCATAGAAGGTGGCGAGGGTCTCCTCATAGGCGTACGACGGCCGGTACGGCACCTCCACCGTAGCCCAGTAACCGCGCCGCTCCTCGTCTGACATACCGGCCGGCAATCCCGCGAACTTGCCGGCCGCGAACTCGAGCCCCGCGTCCACCTTCTCTTTCTGCGCATGGTCGATCCGCATCGGTACTGGCAATATGGTGATCTCGCCGTTCGAATGCTCCTTGATGTCCTCGGCGATCATGGCGGCACCCTCTATTCCCTGGTTGGTCAGGGTAAAGCAGTCGATCACCATGTCGGGGAGATGCACGGTGCAGATGTCGGCCACATCGCCGTGACCGGTCCTGCTGTCGATCAGGACGTAGTCGTATCTGCTCTTCAGAAAGGTGCGCAAGGCGGTCAAGAAATGATCGCCGTAGAGATTCTCGTAAAAGTTGTCCCAGTCCAGGGAGGTCAGCGTGGCCTCGTAGTCGCCATTGTTCTGCTTGCCGGGCGAAAGAAAATGCAGGGCGCCGCCGTCCGGGAACTGCCAGCTCAGCGGTATGACATAACCGTCCAGCCGGCCGATGTGCTCATCGAGCATCGCGCTGATGGCAGGGAGGGCGGCCTTTTTCGACGACTCGGCCCGGTGAAGTGCCTCGGGATCGATCTCGGCTTCCGCCATCGCCCAAGCGTACCGGCGGACGAAGTCTACGATGCCGGGCCGGTCATTCTCCCGGGCATCCATGAACGGCTGGAAGAACCGGTGCAGGCCGGGTGACTCCAGGTCCCAGTCCGCGATCAGCACCCGTTTCCCATTAGCGGCGAGAATCCAAGCCACATTCGCGAGCGCCATCGTGCGCCCGGTCCCGCCCTTGAACGAGTAGAACGTGACGATCTGGCCCATACGCGACGACGGGCGCTCGCCTTCATCGGGCATCTGGCGTCTCCCCCAAGCGGTCTGGTGAGGAAGCGAAGCGGTCGGGCCGCGATGGCAATGGCGAGGCTGATCGACTGCTCGGCGGACGTGATAGTACCGGTGTATCGTACCGCTGCCTACTCCGGTGCCGTATATATTGGACTTCGGCTTCGAACACCAGCTCGCGCACCAGGAGCGAAAAGGCCCGCAATGAACTTACCCCGCGAGCACCCCGCAAAGCCGATCTGGCGCGCACGGCGCCGACCGTCATGAGCATATCGCTGACCTGGCCGGCCAGATCCGCCGTCTGGGAGTCGTCCGGCTTGTCCACAATGAGCAGCGGCACTATCCATTTGGGCAGTCCCGCCACTGCTGCCTCAAGCGCCGCTCGTCCACCAGGGATGGTTATGAACCGCGGATCGATCAAAATGATGCCGGGCCTGCTGGTATCCGGGTCGCGATCTGCGATGAGCTCGATGACCTCCGCCTTGAAATCGAATCGCTCGACGATCTGCCGGGCGTATTCGGCAAGCGGCAGCTCCTGCGCGGAAAACGGACGCCAGCCGACGCTGCTGCCGCCCGGCGCGGCGACTTCGATGGTGAAGATGCCCAGCGGCGGCTCGGGCAGGTAGTTATTCATCTCGCTGGTGCCTGTCATACCCCACAGCCTCGCCTGGATTCCCGTGGCCGCTCTTCACGCCCGGTCCCTTACGGGCCGGAGCGCATTAATTCACCGGGCCACCGCGGCATGCCGCGTCGCGATTCCCGGACCTGGGGAATCACGCCGTTGACTATAATCGCGTTCCCCTTCCCGCCCCATCGGTACTGGGACCATGGTAGGCACAGGCCCGCGAATATGGAAAGTGCCATAACGATTGCCCGGGATATGACCGCCGACGGTGAATGGTCAGCCAGCTAACGCCGAAATCCACCGCCGAGCGCAACGGCACCACCCGGCCGGTGCCAGAGCCGACGCGCCCCTGACGTTGGACAGCGGGGGTAATGGCCTCCAGCGCCGCGCCGAGCCGCACGAAGTCGCTGTCATCCAGAGCAGGAGCGGTGAACTCGCGCATGACCGGCGTGCCCTCTTCGTCGGTGAAGCACTGATACACCTGGACGGGAGGCACCCAGGGCAGACGGTATTCGGCCAGGTGAAACGCGGTACACGCGGAGTACCCGACGCCCAGCAGCAAGACGGTGGCGCCGGCGGCGTACAGCCAGCCCAGCGGCGATCGGTCGCCCAGATGACAGTCGAGGTCATGGACGGACATGCAGGCCCTCGCCCCCGGACCGAGGGCGGCGAACGACGCCTGCGGATGGCGGCTGCGCACGGCCGACGGGCGCGTCCGCAGGTACTCCGCGAAGGCGCCCATCCCGTGCGACGGCGTCCGCGCCGGATCGAATCCAGGCATGGCGGCGACGAACCGGGCGCGCTCGTCCTCGTCGAGGCCCGCGACAGCGGCATGGAAATCTCTCGACGTAAGAGAGTTCAGCGTGGTCTGAGCGGGCACCACCAGGGTTGCTTTCGGGCCCGCGACATCGAGGAGCGCGTCCAGCAGGGTTTCCGCGCCGCCATCGATTGGGCCGATCCGCCGGAGTGAACAGTGGACGAGGAGATCCGCACCGCGTCGCAGGCCAAGGGACCGGAGATCCTCGGCGAGCTGCTCGCGACTTATCAGAGCGCCCGGCCGCGGGCCTGGCGTGGCCTCAGGTGTCACCGACCCACGCCTTCACCGCCGAGTCCATGCCCTGGACGAAGCGCACCCCCGCCGGCGTCAGGGTTGTCACGTTCAGGAGGATCCCGATCCCGTGCTCTACCCGGGACCGGCACTCGAGGAAGCGGTCATGCGCCTGACTGCTTGCCCTTTCCCTGGCCCGCGAACGCCACAGCTCGCCGACAGCCAGGTACGCGTACGTGCCGTTCAGCACGCCGTCCACGGGACGGGCATCGGGCCGCCAGGGGACCTGGTACCTGGTGGAATCGGCCGGGTCAAAGAGGTCCACCAGGTCGCACAGGGCGGTTAGCTTTACGTGCTGCATTTCGTGCACGAGCAGTTCGCCAAGCATGTCGATGCTGTCCGGGAGGGCCAGCGCGACCGCCCCGAACGCGTGCTTGGACGTCCCGCTCTGGAAGAGCCCCGCCAAGGCGGGGCGCATCGGGACGACGGATCGCAGGCCTGCGGCGATGACGCTGGCATAAGCCGGGAGTTCGGCCACGAGCCGCCGGCTGGCGGTGGTCAGCGTCCGCTCCCAGGCCTGCCAGTCCCGCGCGGACAGCCGTCCGGTCGGCACCCAGGCCTGGCAGTCCCGGAATGGGTCGACGTCGTCCACCGTGAACGACATATCCCCCGCGGTGAAACGGCGGACCGGCTGCCAGCCGCCCACACCATCGCGGAGAGCAAGGCCCGCCGCGGAAATCCGGATCGCGCACGTGCGATCCGGGGCGGCCCCGGGGGCGAGGGCACCCACTCCCGGAAGATGCACATATCCATCGCGAACCGGCAGGATACATTCGGCCTCCACGCCGGCGCGCAGCGCCGCCGCCGCGGCCAGTCCGGCCAAGTGAGCGCGGTCCAGATCGGCGTCCGCATCCCGCGGCGGGTCTAGGCAGCGCACCGCCCACGCCCGCACATATGGATAGGTCAGGACTTCGCGTACCGCCTGGGGATGCTCGTCATCCAGTTGAGCGAGAAGACTCCAGCCCTGGGCCGCCGCCCGGGTCAGCTCGTGGCCGCCGTCGCCCGCCCCGGATCCGACGGCGGCGACCAGGGCACGCGTTACCGACCAGCTGGATTCGGCGAGCGCGGCCATCGTGAGCGTGTCGCCCGCGCCGGCGGAGAGCAACTCGAAGCCGCCATCGGGCAGGGCATGCCTATCCGGCAAGTCCAGGGGATCGTCTCGCGGCCCTGACAGCACCGGGACGCCCGGCGCCCGAGCGACGATCGCGGGAATTAGTTCCTTGAGGTCAGCACAGTAAACTGAAGGATTATTGAAACTATTTTCGATACTGTAACGATGCGCGTACAGGCCGCCCCCGCAGGCCCGCACGACCGGGCACGCACGGCACGTCTGGCACAGCGACGCGAGGCCGCCTTGACGGCTGACCACGCCGGTGAATGCCGCGGCCTCATCGACCGAGTGCGAGAAGATGTCCATCCCGGTTTCCGGTGCCCCATCAAAGGCCGTCTTGAGCGAATCCGCTTGTTCCCAGCTGCCGTTGGTCTCGATGACCAGCAGGTCCACCGGGTCGAGGCCCGCGGCCTCGCTACCGCTTGGGCGCCCCTCCCAGGCCTCGAGCAGCGAGTCGAAGAACCGGATCGGAAACGGGCGGCCGTCGGCCAGCCATCGGGCATGAATCTGGCCGAGCCAGGCCGCGTAGGACGTATCGGCATCCGCCGGGCGGTACGGCGGATGTTCCCAGGTGGCGTGCGGCAGCAGCAGGTCGACGCGCGGCGGCGCCTCAGCCCGGAGCGCGTCGTAGACGGCGGTCGAATCATTCCGCAGGTCGACCGTGCACAGGATGCCCGCGTACAGGTGCCTGTACTCCGGTCGCCTGAGCAGGGACAGGGCCCGCCGGACCTGAGGATAGCTACTCCGCCCGTCGGCGAACAGCCGGTGGAGGTCGTTGGCCGCGCGATCGCCGTCCAGCGACACTCCCACCTGAACGGTGTAGTCGGCGAACAGCGCGCATAGTCCCTCGTCGAGCAGTACGCCGTTGGTATGGATGCGCAGATCCAGCCGGGCCACTGGATCGATCGACGACCGCAGCGTGCTGAGAATCCCCCGCAGCCTGTCGCGGCCGAGCAGGAGCGGCTCACCGCCGTGTAGCACGACGTGGACCGTGCTGAGCCGATGGGCCTCGGCATGCTCTCTTATCCGCCGCGCCGCCTGGCGCGCGATTGCCTCGGTTATGAACCTGGGCTTGGCCCGCCAGCTCTGGTCAGCGTGTTCGTACACATAGCAGTGGTTACAGGCAAGGTCACACCGGCTTGCTACCTTCAGTACATACTGACTTATAGAAACCGGCATTCGGTCGTCTCATATAGCGGAATTGAACATCATAGCCGGAACGGCTGAAATCCTTTTCTGGCTACCTACAGTTCGTGAGACTACTCCAGTCACAGCTTTTTCACCCGCAGCGGCGCGGCTAGCAAGCTCCCCTAGCCCGGTGCCCCGTAGATCGGGGATCCGGCTCAGCTCGGATGCGCTAACGATGGGCCAAGCTCCAGAGTCCACTGGGCCGCCTCCTCCCCCGTAATGGGTAAGGCATGTCCTTCTCTGTCAGATTAAGTGATTACTGGAGCCTTGTCATCAGCCCGCAGAGTTTTTCGCCGGCGACAAGCCAGCCGACTGCGGTTCGCGCGTCAATCATGGCGCGTCCCGCGGCTCCCTGGCGCCTTGGCCAGCACGCTCATGGACACCCTAGGTGACCGGGCCGAGATCTGGCCGCACCGTGATTTCAGCGGCTCTGCTCCCTCTGCTCCCACTATTCCCACTGTCACGGGCAAGACCGCTGCCGGCGATACAGGCCTCGCAAGGTCTGGGCCCGCTCGTTTCCAGGCCACTTCGCCGGCCAGCGCTTCCTGGCAGCTACCCGGACCGGACTCACAGCGGCAGGTGACGGACGGGCTTACCAACGCGAAGGCCCGCGATGGCATTGCGTCATGTCTCACCTCGCCGCTCGCCCCGGCCCGCCAAAGATCAGGGCGAGCCTAATAAATGATCTTCCGCCGAAGGGCCAGGTGAGAGTACAATATGAACTTAATATCGGGCGGTAAAATTTAGTTAAGCGCAAGGCAATCGAGAGGTAATAAAGGTGGTGGAAGGCGAAGGCGAACCTCTCAGATTCGATCTGGGCGATGATTACAGGGAAGCCGTTAGCTTTCATCCCTGGTTCGCCATGCGCGGGGAGCGCGCCGCCCGGGCCGCTGTCGCCTTCACCACATCACCTGATTGGCTCCGGGACGCGGAAAAGCTGGCCTTGGTAGCAGTCGGCGACGACACCGCGCTCGCCGCGGCCGTCGCCGCCCGCAAAGCAGAAAACGCGGGCTCACGCAGGGGAAATAGAAGCGAGGCGCTGCTCGACCTGTGTGCTGGTGTAGGCACCAATGGGGCCATGGCGGCACGTCTAGGATTCGATGCGCTGTCTCTTGAATTCTCAAATATTCCGCATCTGATTGGCAAGGTACTTTACGATTTCGCGGTATCCATGGGCGCAGCGGACGGACGCGGAATCACGGGCTCCTGGCAAGGTTATGTAGCTGAGGTGGGGGGCTTCGCCGATGCGGTATGGCGTGGTGCTAAAGAACGGCTGAAAGAATTGTTCGAGGAGGACGTGGATATCAGGGTATGGGTACGATTTACCGATTGCCCGTTCTGCGGGACTCCGGTACCTATGGTCTCCAATGCCAGGCTTTCAGACAAGGTCGCACTCAATATAATTCCTGATCCAGGCATTACTAGCGACAGCGGATCCCCGTGTTTCGGCCTCCTGCACACAGAGTTTCCAGATCTCAGGGGAACCTTTACCAAAGGATTCTGCACCTGTCCCAATTGTCGCAATCGCTTCCACTTCCGGGGGCATGACCTGATTTCTCTCCGCTCGGTTCCTGTCGCTATCCGGATGCGGAACACGGGCGTGCTGAGTGAAATTGATTCGCCAGATGCTTATGTCCATCGGGTTGAAGCGGCGTCATACGATTCGCTGGCTGCTTCTTCCCGGCGCCTGGGCAATCGCGTAATCCTTCCTGGCAGCCAGCCCATATTTCATGATATCCGGGGTGAGCCTATAAGAGCGCGTGACGCGTTCTTGCCGCGGCAGCGCGCTTATTTCGCTGCGCTAGCCGAGTCCATGAATGCCGAATCCGCGCTGCTCGCCAAGCGCACCATGCTTACCGGCGCACAGCGAACGGCCGTTCGCATCGCCGTCGCCCTCCTGATCAGCGGTCAGGCCGACTTCGTCAACACCTGCATTCACTCATCCATCGACAAGCCGCACCCGTCTACCTCCGCTGGCCCACTGCGGCTTGGGGGACTGTTCACCGAGGTGGGCGGATTCTGGCTCGAGCGTTTCTGGCAGGCTCGCCTCAGCCACCTGCTCGGCTTGCTGCGAGAGAGTTCTTCGGCAGCACGCCCGGCCCGGGCGATCAGGGCGAACGCGAACGCCATCCCGCTCGGTGACGCCGCGGTGTCGGCCGTGATATGGGATCCGCCCTACTATGACAACATCGACTACGACACGGTGGCCGGACATTACCAGTCCGTTCTGGCCGCGGTGGTCCCGGACGTCACCGGCGAGCCTGTATTCCGGCCCCGGTTGCCCCGGGTAGAGCGGACCAGGCGCTATGAAGATGATTTGGTCCAGCAAGCCCGCGAAGCGCGGCGGGTGGTCACTCCTGATGGCAGCATCGGCGTCTTCTGGCTGGCCAGCGACCCCACCGAACTGAAGCGCTTCCTCCGGCTTATCGGTCCCGCCGCGCTGCGGCTCGTGCACGCTGTGCGGCTGGATACGATCCGGCCGCCGAGAGCCGCCCCGGCCGACCAGCAGACCTACCTGCTGGTGCTGCAGCCCATCCCGGCGGCTGCTCCCGAGGTCGGCGTCGATGCGGAGAAGGTCCTTTCCCTCGCCGCGGATGGCGCACTGTCCCTCTACGACGGGCTTGCCGACCTGTTCGAATCAGTGCTGGAGCCTGAGGAGCTTGACGAGCTGATCACTGAAGAGCACAGTGGCTCCGCACGGCAGCGGCTTGCCGGGTTCCTGGCCAGCCAGCGGGAACTTGAACAGCTTCTCATCGAGCTCGGCAGGCCGAGCTTGCTCCGTGAGCTTGTGCGTCGCGGTGCGAGCCGCGATGATCTGCGCGCGATCGACAGCAGGGGACTTGCCCAGCGACTGCTCGCCCTGCTCGGGTTCGCGGTCGCCAGGCCGGTGCGTTTCTCGATCCGCGAGGCGCTACGCGACTGCGACAACGCCGCCCGCCGACTGGAACTCGCTGACTCGGCCGCTGCCGTACGCGAGGCGTTTCTCGCCGGCGTCAATCGCATCGAGGGCATTTTGCGGTACACCGTGTTCGCCTGGGCTTATCTCGAATGTGGCGATCAGTGGAAAGCGGTGTTCGAGCAGGTCGTCAGCTCCGCAATGACCTCGTACCCGGGGCCTGAAAGGCTTTCCTTCGGGCATCTCCATGTCCTCTTCACCAAGCTTCCCATGACTTTCGTCGCTAGCGACCAAGAACCGGGAAAGGACCTTTTCACCAAGATAGGACAGGCCCTGAAGAAAGCCAAGGTCAACGAAAAACTCTCGAACCTTGTCCATTGGCGCAATGGTGTCGTGCACGAGAAGGAATATGTGACGTCCCTTTCAGTTCCCCAGTTTCGCCAGAAATGCTCGGTCGCGCTCACCGAGGCCTCAGCAGCTCTTGCCGAAATCGACAGTCAGCGTATTCTCCCAGTGACCGTCCGTCCGGAAGAAGAGCGCCGGGATCGTTATAACCGGCGTGTGCTGCGACTGCTGGATCCTGACGATGCCGACATCGAAGTCTACGTAGGCAGCCAGACGGACCTTACAGAGCCCCTGATCTACTTCGCATCCGAGAACAACGGCCGGCGCGACATCAATCCAAAATTCGTGCGAGCGTCTGTCGTTGAAGCCCTGTCCGGCCTCACCGGGGAGGATTCCAGGGCGGGCCGAATATAAGCTAATATCAGTGTTTTTCGCTGGAGGCGGAGCGGATGCCTGGTCCATATGTGCGGCTGGCGGCGGAATCATGCTGATCAATATCGAGGACGTCGTCGACGGGGCGCTAGTCAATGCGATCGCACTGGCCGGGCGGAGGATTAGCATAATGCCCAGCGGGCTGCGCGGCCGTCGCCGGGCAGATGACGTGTCGGCCGCTCGCTGGCTTGAGACCTACTCCTTTACCAGGACGCTGCCCGACCTACCCGACTTGTCCGAAGATCTGGCGCTGAGGCTCGCCGAGGTCCTCGAAGGCGTTGAGTTCCAGGCGGCTCTGCAGGAACTGCTGGCGGCCCGGCTGACCGACGCTCCCGAGACCGACGCGAGCGCGGCCCGGCGGGTGCTCTTCGTGACCCTCATAGCGAACGCGGCCGACGCGGCCCCGGTCGCCGACGTGCTCGCGGGTTATTACGATGACCAGACCTCCGCCCTCGTGGCCCGGCTTGAAGCCGACGACCCTCCGTTGCTTGCCCAGATCCGCAGCGACGCCTATTCCACCCGCATGATCAATGTCCTCAACGCGATCGAGCGGCACACCGCCGCGCTGACGACCCGGCCGGCCCCGCGGACCGAGGATAGTTTCCTGTCCGGTTACCGCAGTCACGTGATCACCCGTCACGGGAAACTGGAACCCCCGGACTTCGACCGCCGACGCCGGGTACCGATCGCGGACATATACGTCCCGACGATCATCACCGAGGACCCGCCGCCCGGATGGACGACCCTTGGCCGCCCGGTTGCCCAGTCCGCCTTCGACATTTATGAACTGGCCGGACAGCTTGACAGGTCCGTGCTACTCGGCGACCCGGGCGGTGGCAAGACCACGGCCGCCAACGTGCTGATGCACCATTTCGCCAGCGACGAGCGGGGGCGCGTGCCCTTCCTGGTGACTCTGCGCAGCTACGCGTCAGGCGATCCCCCGGAACATTCCGTGGTCGGATACATCGAGCACGTGCTCACGACCTTCTACCAGATCCCCCCGCCGGCAGGTCTGGTCGAGTTGCTGCTGCTGACCGGTCGCGCGGTGGTGCTCTTCGACGGCCTTGACGAACTGCTCGACACCCGCAGGCGAGCCGACATCACCAGCCGGGTGGAGCATTTTTGCATCGAGTACCCGCTGGTCCCGGTGCTGGTCACGTCCCGGGTGGTGGGCTACGACCAGGCCCGGCTCGATGACCGCCAGTTCACCTGCTACCGGCTCGGCGGCTTCGGGGATGCCGAAGTTACCCAGTACGCGGAGAAATGGTTCCGCCAGGACGCCGACGCGCGACCGGATGACGCCGACACCTTCCTGGCCGAAAGCGCCAGCGTCCGCGACCTGAGGTCCAACCCTCTGCTGCTGTCGCTGATGTGCATCTTGTACCGGGGCGAGGGATCGCTCCCCCGGAACCGCGCCGAGGTCTACGAGCAGTGCGCGGACCTTCTGTTCCGGCGGTGGGATGCGCGTCGCCGCATCCATCAGGAGCTACGAGCCGGGCACCTGGTAGAGCCGGCGCTGCGCAACCTCGCCTGGCGGTTGTTCGCCCGGGATCTGCCCCAGCCGACCATCACCGAGCGCGCGCTTATCGACGCCACCGCGAGGTTCCTGCATGGCCGCGGTTTCGAATCCGAGGACGACGCCCGGGCCGCGGCAGGGGAGTTCGTCGAGTTCTGCCGAGGCCGGATGTGGGTGTTCACCGAAGCGGGCAGCACCGCGACCGGAGAACGGCTGTATGCCTTCACGCACCGCACCTTCCTCGAATACTTCGCCGCCGCTCAGATGGCCTTCGGCAACGACAGTCCGGAGCAGCTCGCCGCCGCGCTCATTCCGTACATCGCTCACAGTGAATCGTGGGTGGTGGCCGAACTGGCGTTGCAGATCAAAGACCGGACCAGCGATCGCGGCGCGCCGCGCATCTACGCCGCACTGCTGAGGGAGCGCCGCGGCCAGTCACAGGTCACGCTGCATTTCCTCGCTCTGTGCCTGCGATCGGTCGACCCATCACCCCAGCAAGTCCGCGAGCTCACCCGGCAGTTGTTCACCGCGACTTGCGAGGCCGGATTGGAGATGGGTGCGGACCCATCGCTACGCCTGGCGTGGCGCGAGCTGACCTCCCATCGTGGCACCTACCACGACGTGATCGTTCGCGAGATCGACACCGCCGTGGCCTTGGCGGTCGGCTCCGGGCGCACGGACCTGATCGTGAGTAGCCTGCGCCTGATCTTGTCACTGAGCGACGCATTTCCGCCCGCGATGCAGCGAGCTGGCCACCCGGACCAGGAAGCATGGACGATCCGCGCCGACTCGTGCCTCACCGCACACGGGCCGGCTGCGATCGCCGCCGCCCGGGCCGACGCATACATACGGCACGGCGCCGTCCACGCCGGTTTGATCACCGTCAGGCAGGCGATGGACATGCCGGGCGGCCCGATTGTGCTCTTCCGGCCGTCTCAGGGCGTCTTCCGGGAGCGCGCCCCCTACTTCGGACCCGTGCTTTCCGCGCTGGGCCAGGGGTGGCCCGCTTTCGGTCAGACGGTAGTGGTGGCTGATCTCGAGGCCTTCGGGGCGTACCTGATCGACCACCGCGAACCGCCGTGGCTGGATATGAGCGCCTTCGATGTCACGATCCTTCTCCCCGACTCCGAGACACCGCTGGATGCGCCCGATCGTCGGCCGAGACCCCTGAGCCAGGTCGCGTATCTCGGCGCGGCGGTCTTGCTGCTGATCATGGAGGAGACGCGATTGCTCCCCACGCAGGCCGGCAGGCGGCTGGGGCCGCTGCGCCACCTGGCCCCGTACCTGACTCGGCGCCGGGGCCTCGGCCGGCCCACCGAATTGCCCAGCCTGATGGTGCCGGAAGAGTTTAAGCAGGCCTTCCGCGATTGGGCCGAGGGCACGATAGACGCAACAAGCCACTGACCTCGCTGTCCGGGGGCTGAGCCTCTCCGCAGATTAAGCGCCGGCGCTCTGGGCGCCGTCGATGTGCAGGATCTCGCCGGTGACGAACGGGGCGGATTCGACCTGACTTTTATCAGGCTAGTGCGCACCTGCCGGGTTACTTGATGAGGGCACGGACAGCCTCGGCCACCTCGTCCAGCGGTATGTCCTTGAGCAGGTAGCCGCTGGCGCCCGCCCGGATCGCCTCGAAGAGGTCTTCCTCCTCGTCGCTGATCGTCAGCATCACGATCTTGGCGGACGGGGCGACCTCCCTCATCTGGCGGGCGGCCTCGATGCCGGTGATCTTCGGCATGCGGATGTCCATCAGCACTACGTCCGGGAGCGTCTCGCCGGCCATCTGCACCGCCTCGGCGCCGTCGGACGCCTGGCCGGCGAGTTCGATGCCGTCCTCTTCCTTCAGCACCATCTCGAGGCCACGGCGGAACAGGGCGTGATCGTCCGCGATCAGAACCCGGATCGGATCTACGCCGGCCCTAGCCCCCTGGGACCCCTCGGTCACGGACGCTCCTTCCGCTGCGCTCGTTCATTCTCAGAATGGGGCATATAACTCTATTTCGCGCGGGGCGCCCCATAGCCTTCTGCCGGAAGGGCGTCCCGGTGACCGGGCCGCCCAGGCCGAGGCCGAGTTCCATCTGCCCGGCCGCGAGCCGCTGCCGGGCAGCGGCCTTCAGCGCCTCAAGCTCGGCGTCATCGTGTGCGGAGCCGATGTGCTCGATCTTCCGCGACCCGCGCCGGAAGGCGGTGATAGAAGTCAGGTCCGGGGGCTGAACCTCCCCGCAGATTAAGCGCCGGCGCTCTGGCCGCCGTCGATGTGCAGGATCTCGCCGGTGACGAACGGGGCGGATTCGAGGTAGAGAATGCCTTCCACCACGTCGCTGACCTGGCCCACGCGCCCCATGGGATGCAGCTTCGCGAGCTCCGCGAAGGCTTCCGGAGGGTTCAGCGGCGTCTCGATAACGCCAAGCGAGACGGCGTTCGCCCGGATACCGCGCGACGCGTATTCGATCGCCAGCGACCTGGTGGCGGCGACGAGACCACCCTTGCTGAGCGTGGCAAGCAGCGCAGGCGAGGTGGAGTGCGCGTGCTCGACCATCGTGGTGGAGATGTTCACGACGTGCCCGCTGCCCCTCTTGAGCATCTCGGTGATGACGCGCTGGGTCACCAGGAAGAAGCCCGTCAGGTTGACGTTCACCACCAGCTGGTAATCGTCGAATGTGTAGTCCGTGAACGGCTTGCCGATGAAGACCCCCGCGTTGTTCACCAGCGTGTCGATGCGCCCGAAGCGCTCCAGCGCTCCGGCGACGATACGGTCGGCCGTCGCGGGCTGGGAGACGTCCCCCTCCACGGTCAGCACGGCCTGGTCGTCGGACGGCTTGATGGCCCGGGAATTGGCGACAACCGCCCAGCCTTGCGCGCGGTACCCGGTCACCAGGCCGGCTCCGATGCCCTGCGAGGCGCCGGTGATGACCGCCACCCGCTGACCGGTCCCGCTCATGGCCGCTCCGCCTGAGCAGTGGCCGGCCTGCTCCCCGGGGCCGC
>Ga0187807_1000060_pt1 | contig 26418 bp, 22 predicted proteins | sample NC_wetland_sal_i_4_FD_132432 | JGI IMG/M metagenome (GOLD analysis project Ga0187807, IMG submission 132432) | Wetland sediment microbial communities from Neuse River Estuary, North Carolina, USA - ASW_2 | ecosystem: Environmental > Aquatic > Freshwater > Wetlands > Sediment | place: USA: North...
CGGACCCTGCCGCGATCACCGAGCCCATCGCGCCGGCCTCGCTGATGCCCTCGTGCAGGATCTGCCCCTGCTTCGATTCCTTGTACGACAGCAGCAGGTTGCGGTCCACCGCCTCGTACGTCTGGCCCATCGGCGAGTAGATCTTCGCGGTCGGGAACAGCGAGTCCATGCCGAAGGTGCGGGCCTCGTCCGGGATGATCGGCACGAACCTGTCGCCGATGACCGGGTCCTTCATCAGGTCCTTGAGCAGCCGGACGAACGCCATCGTGGTGGCGATCGACTGCTTGCCCGATCCCTTGCGCAGCTCGTCGAAGATCGAGTCCGGCGGCTGCGGCAGCGGCTTGGCGCGTACTACCCGGCGTGGGAGCACGCCGCCAAGGGCGGCCCGCCGCTCCTTCATGTACTGGATCTCGTCGGAGTCCGGGCCGGGGTGGTAGTAGGGCGGGAGTTCGGCTTCCAGGTCGGAGTCGGGGATCGGCAGGTAGAGCCGGTCCCGGAACTCCTTGAGCTCGGCCACGGTGAGCTTCTTCATCTGGTGCGTGGCGTTGCGCGCCTCGAAGTCCTTGCCGAGCGTCCAGCCCTTGATCGTGTGCGTGAGGATGACTGTCGGCTGGCCCACGTGCTCGCGCGCGGCCTTGAACGCGGCGTACACCTTGTGGTAGTCGTGCCCGCCGCGGGACAGGCTGCGCAGCTCGTCGTCGGACAGGTGCTCGACCATCTTGCGCAGCCGCGGGTCGGAGCCGAAGAAGTGCTCGCGAATGTACGCGCCCGACTCCACGCTGTAGGTCTGGAACTGCCCGTCCGGCGTGGTGTTCATCTTGTTGACGAGCACGCCGTCGGTGTCCTGGGCGAGCAGCGGGTCCCAGTCGCGGCCCCAGATCACCTTGATCACGTTCCAGCCGGCGCCGCGGAAGTACGCCTCGAGCTCCTGGATGATCTTGCCGTTGCCGCGCACCGGGCCGTCCAGCCGCTGCAGGTTGCAGTTGATCACGAAGGTGAGGTTGTCGAGCTCCTCGCGGGAAGCCAGGCCGATAGCACCAAGCGCCTCAACTTCGTCCATCTCCCCGTCGCCGCAGAACGCCCACACGTGCGACCGTGACGTGTCATGCAGCTCGCGGGCCAGCAGGTAGCGGTTGAACCGTGCCTGATAAATCGCGTTCAGCGGGCCTAGGCCCATGGACACGGTGGGGAACTCCCAGAAGTCGGGCATCAGCCGCGGGTGCGGGTAGGACGGCAGCCCGCCCCCTGGGTGCGACAGCTCCTGGCGGAACCCGTCGAGCTGGGTCTGGGACAGCCGCCCCTCGAGGAACGCGCGGGCGTAGATGCCCGGGGCGGCATGCCCCTGGAAGAACACCTGGTCGCCGGACTCGCCGTGGTCCTTGCCGCGGAAGAAGTGGTTGAACCCGACCTCGTACAGCGACGCCGCGGACGCGTATGTGGCGATATGCCCGCCTACGCCAAGGCCCGGCCGGTTCGCCCGGGACACCATGATCGCGGCGTTCCACCGGATATAGGCCCTGATGCGGCGCTCGACGTACTCATCGCCAGGGAACCACGGCTCGCGCTCGGGCGGGATCGTATTGATGTAGTCGGTGCTGCGCAGGCCGGGTACCCCGACGTGCTGCTCGCGCGCCCGCTCGAGCAGGCGCAGCATGAGGTAGCGGGCCCGGCCGCGGCCGCGGGTGCGGGTGACCGAGTCGAAGGAGTCGACCCACTCCCGTGTCTCATCCGGGTCGATGTCCGGGAGCTGCGTGGGCAGCCCGTCGCTGATGATCGGGTAACGCTGACGTCCGGAAGCCACGGGTGTAGCCTCGCCTTCCGCAGTTTGGCGGCTGTTGGCCGCGATCGTTCGACTAGCTTGTCCAGACCAATCGTCGTACGTCTTGGCCGGAATTTCATCTCTACCCAAACGGTAACCGGGCCGGCCAACTCGAACGGTGCGGGGGCGCGGAAAACCCCACCAGGAAGCGGCCGGGCCACGATTCCGGAGCGGCTCTCGCGCCGGTCCATGTACTGGTTCCCCTAGGCGGCGACCAGCAGGTGTAACGGAAACCGGCATCATCGGTTACGGTACGTGTCGGCACGCGTCATCGTGGTACCCGCTGGCGTCTGCCGGGAAGATCAATATATGGCGGCGGTTTGCAAGCCTGGGAAGATTGCCACTTGCGCACGGGCCCGACCCAGTGTGAACTGTCCCAACAAGAAGTACTGACGCGCCACCGCCGCCAGGCGGCCGGGGACGCGGGGAAGGACTGGGGAGGAACGTCAGTGAGCGCGACCGCGCGCCAGGCGCAGGATGAACGCGGCCAGGCCGAGCGGCTCGGGATCAAACCGGGCCAGGTGGTGCAGGAAATCGGCTATGACACCGATTGCGACGAGCAGCTGCGCGGCGCGATCTCAGCTATCGAGGGCGTCGAGCTAGTCGATGAGGACTACGACGATGTGGGGGTCGATGTGGTCCTGATGTGGTGGCGGGACGGTGACGGCGACCTCGTGGACGCGCTGGTCGATGCGCTGACGCCGCTGGCCGATGGGGGGTATATCTGGCTGCTTACTCCCAAGACGGGCAGGCCGGGCCACGTCGAGCCGAGCGACATCGGCGAGGCGGCGCCCACCGCCGGACTAGCCCAGACGTCCAGCGTGAGCGCGGGCCGGGACTGGTCGGGATCACGGCTGGTGGCACCTAAGGCCCGCCGCTGATTCTCTTTCGTTATCCCTGTTTTGGTTAGCCAGAACGGGCGGTGGCGACTCGGCGTGCCCTCGGGTGGCACACTTAGCGGTAGCAAGCCTTCGCGCAGTGTTCCTTGTGCACAGCTCCTTGAGAGGATCAGGCATGGCAGTTGAGATCGGGGACGAAGCCCCGGACTTCGAGCTTCCCGACCAGCACGGCACCCCGGTGAAGCTGTCGAGCTTCCGCGGCCACAAGAACGTGGTGCTCGTGTTCTACCCGCTGGCGTTCAGCCCGGTGTGCAGCAACGAGCTGTGCGGCATGCGCGACGACTTCCCCGAGGTCAGCCGGGACGACGTGGAACTGCTGACGGTGTCGGTGGACTCCTTCTTCACGCACCGCGCCTGGGCCGACGCGGAGAACTTCCAGTTCTCCCTGCTCGCCGACTTCTGGCCGCACGGCGCGGTCGCCAAGTCCTACGGCGTCTTCGACGACGAGCGCGGCCTGGCCGTGCGCGGCACGTTCGTCATCGACAAGGAAGGCATCGTGCGCTGGAAGGTGGTCAACCCAATCCCGCAGGCGCGCGACATCGCCGACTACCAGAAGGCGCTCGCCGCCCTCGCCTGATTTCGCTCGCCCCTTCGACGGGAGGGTTTCGAGGTGCCGTGTTACCGGTGCGGCACGCGGCAGGTGGATCCCGAGGCCGGGAAAAGCAGCCCGTGGCGCCGGGGCGTGGTGCGCGAGCACCAGGTGCTCGTCTGCCCCGCCTGTGTCCCGGCCGCGGCCGCGGACCTTGAGCGCTGCACCCGTTGCGGCAGCGCGCACCTGATCAGGCGGCTGGACCAGGTCGAGTGCCTGGACTGCCGCCTGATCAGGGACGCCGAGCCGGAATCCCCGGCCCCGCGTCCCGCGGGCCCGCCCCCGCCCGCCGGCTCCGCCGGCCCGGCCGCGTCCGCCTCCGCTGTCCCTGCCACGTCCGCTCCTGGCACTCACGCGTTCGGCGCGCGCGGCGCGCCGAACGGCGACCTGGCCGCCGAGGTCGCCCGCGCCCTCGACAAGGTCCTCGGCCGCCGCTAGCCCGCGCCCTAGCCAGGTAGCCCGCGCTTTGGCCCGCGCCCTAGCCAGATGAATGTCGCATTCAGCTGCCTATGGCCAGCTACATGAGACATTCAGCTGCCTCGCTTCACCACTCGGCGGGCAGCGGCGGCACCGCGTTCGCCCTGGCCACCTGCGCGTAGAAGGCCGAACTCGCCTTCGGGATCCTGCGCTGCGTGCCGAAGTCCACGAACACGATCCCGAACCGCTTCTGGTACCCGTACGCCCACTCGAAGTTGTCGAGCAGCGACCAGACGAAATAGCCGCCCAGGTTCGCCCCGTCCCTGATCGCCCGGGCCACTGCGTCCAAGTGCAAGTGCAGGAACCTGATCCGCTCCACGTCATGGACCACCCCGTCCGGGTTCACGTAGTCCTCGGCGGCGCAGCCGTTCTCCGTGACGAACAGCGGCAGGCCCGGCGCGTCCTTGGACAGCCGCAGCAGCAGCTCGTAGAGCCCATCGGGGTCGACGAGCCAGCCCATCGGGGTCTGTTCCATGCCGCCTGGCCGGTACTTGACGACGCCGGGGATGCCGGGCAGCGGCGGCTCCTCGCCCTGCCTGAGGTTGTCTGGGTCCCCCGGCCGAAGGTGGATGGGCTGGTAGTAGTTGACGCCGAGGAAGTCGATCGGGGCGGCGATCGTTTCCATGTCGCCGTCCGCGATCAGGCTGGCGGGCGGCAGCACGCCGGGCAGCGCGTGCTCGGGATACCGGCCGGACAGCAGCGGCTCGAGGAACAGGCCGTTGACGGTGGCGTCGGTGATCAGCCGCGCCATCTCGAGCGCGGCGGAGCCGTCCGACGCCGGGTTGCCCGGATGCCCCGCGAGGCGCACTGGCGACAGGTTGAGCGTCACGCCCACTTCGGCTCCGGACGGGAGCGCGGCGCGCAGCGCGGCGGCGGCGAGGCCGTGGCCGAGCAGCAGGTGGTGCGTCGCCGCCGCTGCCGCCGCGTTGTCGCACAGGCCCGGCGCGTGCACGCCGATGCGGTATCCGTTGTGGCTGACGACCAGGGGCTCGTTGAGCGTGATCCACCGCGCGACCCGGTCGCCGAGCGCCTCGCCGACGACCGACGCGTAGTCGGCGAAGCGCAGCGCGGTGTCGCGTGCCGCCCAGCCGCCGTGGTCCTGCAGCGCCTGGGGGAGATCCCAGTGGAAGAGCGTCGCCGCGGCGGCGATCCCGCGCTCGCCGAGCGCGTCAAGAAGTGCCCGGTAATAGTCGAGGCCGGCCTGGTTGACCCGGCCGGCGCCGTCCGGGAGCACCCGTGGCCACGAGATCGAGAACCGGTAAGCGCCAAGGCCGAGCGAGCGGAGCAGGTCGGCGTCCTCACGGTAGCGGTGGTAAGAATCGCAGGCGACGTCCCCGTTGTCGCCGCCGCGTACCTTACCGGGCGTGTGGCTGAACGTGTCCCAGACCGAGGGGCCCTTCCCGTCGGCGTCCGGGGCTCCCTCGATCTGATACGCGGCCGTCGCCGCGCCCCAGGTGAACCCCGCGGGAAATGCGAGCGGTTCGCCAGGCGACGCTCCGTTAGTCATGAAACCTCCTTGACGTGACCCTTTGCGGGGTTTAGCGTAAGCGCTTACATCAGTCCTTGTAAACGCTTACATTTGCGGCAGGTTACAGCGTGGTAACGCTCTATGACGTCGCACGCCATGCGGGCGTGTCGATCGCGACGGTCTCCCGTGTGCTGCACGGGCAGGGCCCGGTGCGGGACAGCACCCGCGCCCGGGTGCGCGCGGCGATCGAACAGCTCGGGTACGTGCCGGATGGCGCCGCGCAGAGCCTGGCCAGGAACCGCAAGAACGTGATCGGCCTCGTCTGCGTGGAGCACACCGGGCTCAAGCCGAACCAGTACGACATCGAGTCGATGAGCCTGCTGTTCTACGACGAGGTGATGCGCGGCGTCGAGGCGCGGATCCGCGAGCGCAGCTGGTCCCTGATGATCACCTTCCTGCGCGAAGACGAGAACCTCGGCACCACGCTGCCGGAAGACGAGCCGGTGCAATCCCGGCTGCTCACGCTGTCCGGCAAGGTGGACGGCCTGCTCATCGGCGAGGGAGTGGTGCCGCCGTCCGTCATCGCGGCGCTGGCCAGACGGCTGCCTGTGGTGATCGTGGCCGGCGACACGGCCATGCGCGGCGCCGACGTGGTGTCGGCGGACAACTGGTCGGGCGCGCACGCGCTGGTCACGCACCTGGTCGCCGAGCACGGCAGGCACCGGCTGTTCCACGTCGACGGCCCTGCGACGGCGCCGGACGCCCAGGCCCGCCGGCTGGCCATGCAAGCGGTTATCGACGCGCACCCGGGCACGGTGCTGACCGGCTCGTTCAGCGGGCGGTTCACCGTGCACAGCGGGAGCGAGGCTGCGGAGCGACTGCTCGCCGACGCCGCGAGCGCGAGCGGCGCCGACGGCTCGCTGCCCGACGCCGTCGTGTGCGCGAACGACCAGATGGCGATCGGGCTGCTCCGCACCCTCACGGCACGCGGCATCCGGGTGCCCGACGACATCGCCGTGGTCGGCTTTGACGACATCTTCCCCTCCAGCCTGTGCGACCCGCCGCTAACCACGGTGCACCAGCCGATGCGCGCTATTGGCGAGCGGGCCTGCGACCGGCTCATCGAGCGGATCGGCGATCCGTCGCTGCGGCCGAAGGTCGAGGTGCTCCCGACTGAGCTCGTGCTGCGGTCGAGCTGCGGCTGCCCGCCTGGCACGGCGGCGCGGCGCGAGGTAACCCTCATCTCCCCCCTAAAGAAAGGCAGGTCGCAGGCATGCCGTTTATCCTCCGCCGGCTTGCCTTCTACGTGGTGGCGGCGTGGGTCGCGCTGACCCTTAACTTCTTCATCCCGCGCGCGATGCCTGGCAACGCGGTGCAGGCCATCATGAGCAAGTTCCCCAACCTGCAGCCGTCCGCCTACAAGGCGCTCGAGGCGATGCTCGGCGTCGGGCACCCAGGCTCGCTGTGGAACCAGTACTTGTCCTACCTGGACGACGTGTTCCACTTCAACTTCGGCACCAGCGTCGCCGACTATCCGGCGAGCGTCTCCTCGCTGCTCGCGCAGTCGCTCCCGTGGACGATCATGCTCGTCGGCACGGCGACGGTGATCGCGTTCTTCGTCGGCACCGGCCTCGGCATCCTGGCCGGCTGGCGGCACGGCGGCTGGCTGGACCGGTCCCTGCCCGGCCTGATGTTCCTGCAGGCCATTCCCTACTTTTTCCTCGCCCTCGTGCTGCTCGACCTGCTCGCCGTCAAGCTGCACTGGTTCCCGATCGGCCAGGGATATAACGGCCAGACGGTGGTGCCCGGATGGCACTGGGACTTCATCGTCAGCGCCATCGACCACTCGCTGCTGCCGGCGCTGACGATCGTCCTCACCTCGGTGGCGGGCTGGATGCTGCAGATGCGCAACGTGATGATCACGACGATCGGCGAGGATTACGTGGTCGCCGCGCAGGCCAAGGGCCTGCCGAGCCGGCGGATCATCTTCACCTACGCGGCCCGCAACGCGCTGCTGCCGCAGCTGCAGGGGTTCGGCCTCGCGCTCGGCTTCGTGGTATCCGGCGCGCTGGTGATGGAGATCGTCTTCTCCTACCCGGGCATCGGGCAGCTGCTGCTCACCGCGGTCAGCTCCAACGACTACCCGGTGACCGAGGCGATCTTCCTCGCCATCACGTTCGCGGTGCTGATCGCGAACCTCATCGTCGACCTGGTCATCGTGTTCTTCGATCCGCGCGTGCGGGCAAGGGAAGCCGCCCGGTGAGCGCCCTGCGAGATTTCTGGCGGCGCCTGCCTCTCAAGGCGAGGATCGGCGCGGTGCTCATGGGCGTGTTCATCCTCGCCGCGATCATCGGCCCGCAGGTGACGCCCTATGACCCGTCGTACCAGAACCCGTCGCCGAGCCTGTCGCTGCAGCCGCCGTCGGCCGCGTACCTGCTCGGCACCACCCAGACCGGCCAGGACGTGCTCTCCCAGCTGCTCGTCGGGATCCGGCTGACCCTCGAGCTCGCCTTCTTCGTCGGGGTGATCGCCACCACGCTCTCGGTGCTCGTCGGGGTGACCGCCGCGTTCCTCGGCGGCATCTGGGACGAATTCCTGATGCTGATGAGCAATGTGTTCCTGGTGATTCCGCAGCTGCCGCTGCTGATCGTGCTGCTCGGCTACCTGCCCCAGAAGGGCCAGCTGCCGACCATCGTGGTGCTCAGCGCGCTTGGCTGGCCGTGGGGAGCGCGCGTCATCAGGGCGCAGACGCTGATGATCCGCAACCGCGACTTCATCGCCGCGTCCCGCGAGTCCGGCGAGAAGTCCTGGCGGATCATCGCCTCCGAGATCATCCCGAACGAGGTCAGCCTCATCGCGGCCAGCTTCGTCAACACCGTCCTGTACGCGATAGGCACCTCGGTCGCGCTCGCCTTCATCGGGCTGGCCAACCTGAACAGCTGGTCGCTCGGCACGATGCTCTACTGGGCGCAGGGCGCGCAGGCCCTGGAGCTCGGCGCGTGGTGGTGGTTCCTGCCGCCGGGCATCGCGATCGCGCTCATCGGCACCGCGCTTGTGCTGCTGAACACCGGCATCGACGAGCTTGGCAACCCGCGGCTGCGCAGCGCGCGCGCCACGGCGAAGGTCGCCGGCCGCCGGGTCTGGGACACCGACCCGACGCCGGTGCTCGCCCAGCTGGCCGCCAGCCGCGGCCGGGTCGCCGCCTTCCTGCACTCGTTCTCGCGGAACTCCCTCCTCGACGAGACCCCGGCGGGCGGTGCGCGCAGATGAGCCCGGTCCTTGAGATAGCCGACCTGTCCGTCGCCTACCGGACGGCCACCGGTGACGTCCGCGCGGTGCGGGACGTCAACCTCAGCCTGGACGCCGGCGAGGTGGTCGGCCTGGCCGGCGAGAGCGGTTCGGGCAAGTCGACGCTCGCCTACGGCGCGTGCCGCCTGCTCCGCCCGCCCGCGCTGATCACCTCGGGCAGTGTCCGGTACGCGGGGCGCCGCCGCGGCGGGCCGGTTGACATCCTCTCGCTGCCTAAAGACGAGCTGCACAAGATGCGGTGGCGGGACATCGCGATCGTGTTCCAGAGCGCGATGAACGCGCTCAACCCGGTGCTGCGGGTCAGGGACCAGCTGCTCGACGTCATCCACGCGCACCTGCGGCTGCCCAGGGACGCGGCAGCGGAGAAGGCGGCCGGGCTGCTCGACCTGGTCGGCATACCGCGGTCGCGGCTGCGCGCCTACCCGCACGAGCTTTCCGGGGGCATGCGGCAGCGGGTCATGATCGCGATGGCGCTGGCCGTCGACCCGGAGATCGTCATCATGGACGAGCCGACGACCGCGCTCGACGTCGTGGTGCAGCGGGACATCCTCGCCCAGATCGTGGAGCTCAAGGAGGCGCTCGGGTTCGCGATCCTGTTCATCACGCACGACCTGTCGCTGCTGCTCGAACTGGCCGACCGGATCGCGATCATGTACGCAGGGCAGCTGCTGGAGGTCGGCACCGCCGAAGAGATCAAGCTCGAGCCCGCGCACCCGTACACCAGGGGCCTGCTCGCCTCGTTCCCCTCGCTGCGCGGCGCGCGCCGCGAGCTGGCCGGCATCCCCGGATCGCCGCCGGACCTGCGCGACCCGCCGCCCGGCTGCCCGTTCGTGCCGCGCTGCGGCTACGCGATCCCGGCCTGCTCTGACGTGGACATGGCGCTCGCCCGGGTGCCGGGCACGCTCGACCCGCAGCACGTGACGGCGTGCCCCATCGTGAGCCTGAGCAGCCCCGAAAGCAGCGCGGAAGGGGTGCTGTCATGACCGAACCAGTCCGGTCGGCGGCCGCGGACCGCGGCCCGCTCACGATGGCGGCGGCCGGCCTCGGCAAGGACTACAAGCTCGGCCACGGCGCGGTGCTGCACGCGGTCAGGGACGTCTCCTTCGGCCTGTACAAGAGCGCGGTCGTCGCGCTGGTGGGGGAGAGCGGCTCGGGCAAGACCACGGTCGCCAGGCTGCTGGCCGGCCAGGAGCGGCAGACCACCGGGACGGTCACACTCGACGGCAAGCCGGTCGACGTCCGCAGCCGGCACGCCTTCAGGCGGTACAAGAGCTCGGTACAGCTCGTCTTCCAGGACCCGTTCGCGTCGCTGAACCCGGTGCACACCGTCGGCTATCACCTGGCGCGCCCGGTGAAGCTGCACCAGGGACCTCGTGTCGACGTGCACAAGCAGGTCATGGCCCTCCTTGAGCAGGTCAGGCTCACGCCGGCCGCGCAGTTCCTGCCGAAGTTCCCGCACGAGCTGTCCGGCGGGCAGCGCCAGCGCGTCTCCTTCGCCCGGGCGCTGGCCGCGCGCCCCACCGTGCTGCTCGCCGACGAGCCGGTGTCCATGCTCGACGTCTCCATCCGCCTCGAGATGCTGAACCTGCTCGACGACCTGTGCAAACGGCTCGCGCTCGCGATGCTGTACATCACCCACGACATCGCCTCGGCGCGGTACTTCGCCGACGAGATCCTAGTGATGTACGCCGGGCAGATCGTCGAGCGCGGTCCGGCCGAGGAGATCACGCAACAGCCCGCGCACCCCTACACCCAGCTCCTCGTCGCATCCGCGCCCGACCCCGACAACCTCGGCAGCCTGTTGCGTTCGAGCAACATCGCCCCGGGGGGACGACCCCCCGGGACCCCCCCGCGCACGGGGGGCTCCTCGCCCCCCGTATCCCCCTCGGGATGCCCGTTCGCCACCAGGTGCCCGCTCGCCGACGACAAGTGCCGGCGCGAGAACCCGGCCCTCCTGCAGATCACGCCCGTGCGCGCGGCTGCCTGCTGGCGGCTGCCCGTAGCGGCCCCGGCGCTAGCCGGCGGCCCAGTGTCACCGCCCACCGCGTTACCCCCCTCACCGCAACACCCGAGAGGAAACCGAATGTTGACGACAAGATCCTTCACTAGCAGACGGGTGCTGGCGGTCGCCGCCGCCGGCCTCCTCGCCGCAGGACTCGGCGCGTGCTCGTCGAGCAACCCGAGTTCCTCCAGCTCCAGTTCCGGCAGCTCAAGCACCAGCGGTTCGTCGCAGACGCTGGTTATGGAGAGCTCGCCGGAAACCACCATCACGCAGGACTTCAACCCCTTCGTGTCCACCGCCGCACCGCAGGGCATGGGCGCCACCGGGCTCATCTACGAGCCGCTCATCCAGTTCGACCTGGCCTCCCCGGCCATCAACTATCCCTGGCTGGCCACCAGCTACTCGTGGGGCGACGGCGGCAAGTCGATCACGTTCACGATCCGCCAGGGCGTCAAGTGGAACAACGGCACCGCGATGACCCCCGCCGACGTCGTCTTCACCTACGAAGAGTTGAAGAAGTTCCCGGCGATCAACCTCAGCGGCCTGACCATCAACAGCGTGACCTCGTCCGGCAACACCGTGACGGTCACGTTCCCGACGTCGCAGTACATGAACCTGCAGAACGTCGCCGGCGTGGCGATCCTGCCCAAGGCGGTCTGGTCCACGGTGGGCAACCCCGCCACCTACACCGACGCCAACCCGGTCGGCACCGGCCCGTACATGCTGAGCAACTTCACGTCCGAGGGCTTCACGCTGACCAAGAACCCCGACTACTGGAAGCCGGTCCCGGTTTCCAAGGTCTACTTCCCCGTCTACACCTCGAACACCGGCGCGCTGACCGCCCTGTTCTCCGGGCAGATCACCTGGACCGGCAACTACATCCCCGGCCTGCAGAAGAACTTCGTCGACACCGCGCCGGCCTACCACCACTTCTGGGAGGCCGCGGGCGGTACCAACAGCATCATGCCTAACCTCACCAAGTGGCCGACCAACCAGCTGCCGGTGCGGCAGGCGATCAGCGAGGCCATCGACCGTACCCTGATCGCCTCCGAAGGCGAAGCTGGCCTGGAGAGCCCGGTGCTCAACTCGACCGGCCTGACCCTCCCCACGTTCGCCGCCTGGTCCGGTCCGGTCGCCTCGATGACCAACTCCGCCACCGCGGACGCGGCCGCCGCCAAGGCGACGCTGGAGAAGGCCGGCTACAAGCTGGACTCCGCCGGCTTCTTCGCGCTGAACGGCAAGGAAGTCGCGATGACGCTCATCGACCCGTCGGCGTACACCGACTACGCCCAGGATGACGCCCTCATCGCCCAGCAGCTCCGGGCCGCAGGCATCAACGTCACGTTCCAGGGGCTCAGCGTGAACGCCTGGAACGCCGACGTCGCCGACGGCGACTTCCAGCTCACCTCGCACTGGTCCAACGGCGGCATCACCCCCTACAACATGTACGAAGGCTGGCTCGACAGCTCGCTCGCGAGCGGATCGTCGGCCACCGGCGACTACGAGCGGCTCAACGACCCGACGATGAACGCCGACCTCGCCAAGGTGAGCGGCGACTCGACGGTGTCCGCCCAGGCCGCCGACCTGGCGCCGATCGAGACGTACGTCGCCCAGAACCTCCCGGTCATCCCGACCACGACCGCGGCGGACTGGTTCGAGTACAACTCGCAGCACTTCACCGGCTGGCCCACCCAGCAGAACCCCTACGACAGCGGACAGCCGTCGGGCACGAACAACGGCCCGGGCACCGGGAGCGACGAGGTCGTCATTCTTCACCTCACGCCCCGGTAACGGGTAAAGACCTGAAATACTAGGTCTAGCGCCACAACTGACCGCACCGGCCTGGCCCGCCACCCCCGGGCTAGGCCGGTGCCTTTTATTCCGAACGATCGCACCCGACTCCCCGCACCAACCCGCTCGCCCCGACCGCGCCATCGCCCCAGCGCGCCCCCGGCGGCTGTCGCCCAGGAAGCCCATGATCGCGAAGACTTATTTCGGCGCGAAAACATTTGGCGCGTTTTTGATCGAATTCTCTCCGCGATAAAATTTGTTTTCGCGATAACTGTGGCGGTGGCGCACTACTGCGGTTGAATTACCGTCCTGCGTCCAGCGCTGCCCGGACGATGCTGTCGGTGTCGATCCCGTGGTATCGGTACACGTCGTCAATGTCGCCGGACTGGCCGAACGACGTCACCCCAAGCGTCACGCACGGCACCTGGTTTACGAGGCCGAGGAACGCCAGCGTGTGCGGATGCCCGTCGAGCACGGTCACCAAGGGAGCGGCCCGCGAGGCCGGGAAGGACTGCTCCAGGATCCACGACGGCGCGTCGCCGGTCCCCTGCCGCGCGCGCAGCGCGCGGAACAGCAGTCCCGGGCTTGTCACGCACACCACGTCGGCCTCGACACCAGACGCCGAAAGCCGCGCCGCCGCCGCGAGCGCCTCCACCACCATCACCCCCATGGCCGCGATCGTGACGTCGGGCTGGCCATGGCTCAGGCCGGCCGGCCGCAGCGGATACGCGCCCGCTACCACCTGCCGCCGCCGCCGTTCCCGCGCCGCCGGATCGGCGGGCACCGCGGCCAGCGTCTGGTCCACCGGCCGGGTAGACAGCCGCAGGTACGCCGAACTGCCGCCCGGCCTGCCGAGCAGCCCCAGGCACGCGAGCAGCGTCCACTCCAGGTCGACCGCGAACGCGGGCTCGTAACTGACGCAGCCCGGCTGCTCCAGGCCGATCGACGGCGTGATGACCGACTGGTGCGCCCCGCCCTCGGGCGCCAGGCTCACCCCGGACGGCGTGCCGACCAGGATCGACTGCCCGCCCGCGTAGATACCGAACGACCAGGGCTCGAGCGCCCGCCCGACGAACGGGTCGTAAAGCACGCCGATCGGCAGCAGCGGCTCTGCCCACCGGGACCAGGTAGCGCCGAGCTCGCCGAGCAGCCCGGCCAGGTTCGTCTCGGCGATGCCAAGCTCGATGTGCTGCCCAGCGGACCTCTCCCGCCAGTGCACGATCGTCTCGGCGTCGTCGGCGAACCAGTCCCGGCGGTCGGCCACCGACCAGACGCCGACCTTGTTCACCCACCCCGCGAGGTTCGTCGACAGCGAGACGTCGGGGCTGACGGTGACCACGCGCCGCGCCACCGCCGGTGCCGTCCGGCTCAGGTCGAGCAGCGCCCTGCCCAGCGCCGCCTGTGTGGTCATCGTGCCGGTGGGCGTCCGCCCGAGGTCCGGCGGCACCGGAGGCGGCGCGACCACAGGCGCCGCGGCGCGGTGCAGCCGCCGGGCGGCGTCCGAGCAGAGCAGCGCCGCCGCGCTGCCCGGCATGAACCGCGCCCACGGGTCCGCGGCATCCGCGCCCAGCACGCCTGCCAGCTGCGTCATCTGCGCCGCGGTGAGCAGCGCCGAATGGTTCTGCGGGTGCCCCTGGGTAGGCAGCCCGTACCCCTTGACTGTGTAGGCGAAGATCACCGTCGGGCGCGTGTCGTCGATGGCGGCGAACGCCGCGTCGAGCGAGGCGAGGTCGTGCCCCGCCAGGTTGCGGATCGCGGCGAGCAGCGTGGCGTCGTCGAGGCCGCCGACGAGCCCGGCCACGGAGGCGTCCGGGGCGCCCGGGCCAGGGAGCCGTTCCCGCAGCTCCGCCGGGCCGCAGCGGAGCAGCCGCTGGTACTCGGGGTTGGACATCTCGTCGATGCGCCGCCGCAGCCCCTCTCCTCCCGGCCGGGCGAACAGCGAGGTGAGCAGCTGGCCGTACTTGAGCGTCAGCACCTGCCAGCCCGCCGCGGCGAACATGCCCTGCAGCTTGCCCGCGGCGATGTTCGGCACCACGCGGTCGAGCGACTGCCTGTTCAGGTCGACGATCCAGGTGATCTCGCCGAGCTCGGCCACGCCGGGGTCGCAGATCGCCTCCCAGACCGCGCCCTCGTCAAGCTCGGCGTCGCCGACCAGCGAGTACTGCCGCCCGAACCCGGGTCCAGCGCCCCCGCCGCCGTCGGCCGCGAGACCGGCCACGTACCGCCGCGCCACCGCCCCCCAGATCGGCGCGGTCGCGCCGATGCCCACCGACCCCGTCGAGTAGTCGACCGGGTCCGGGTCCTTGGCCCGGCTCGGGTAGCTCTGCAGCCCGCCGAACTCCCGCAGCGTGGTCAGGTACTTCTCGTCAAGCTCGCCGAGCAGGTAATTGATCGCGTGCAGCACGGGCGACGCGTGCGGCTTGACCGAAACCCGGTCGGCGGGCCGCAGGTGCCTGAACCACAGCGACGTCATGATCGACACCAGCGACGCGGATGAGGCCTGGTGCCCGCCGACCTTGAGCCCCGACGGGTTCGCCCGCACCCGGTTAGCGTGGTGCACGATCGCGGTGGACAGCCAGAGCACCCGCCGTTCGACCTCGCGCAGCGGGTCGGTCCTGGTGCGCTCCTGTGTCTGCGTAACGGTCATGCTCTATGTTTGCCCAGCCAGCCGCCGAGATCGCGCCCGTCCGTAATGTATGGAATGCGTGAGTAAACCGGTTAGTCCTGGGTAGCCGGGCCGCATGACTCTTCTCGCCATCCTCGCGTGGCTCATCACGGGCCTGGTGATCGGCGCGGTCGCGCACCTGCTCGTACCCGGCCGCCAGCGGATCGGGATCCTGCTCACGATCCTGTTCGGCATCTGCGGCGCGCTGCTCGGCGGCATCATCACCGCCGCGCTGCTCGGCCCCGGCCACCTGATCATCGCGTTCATCGTGTCGCTCGTCGTCGCGGCGCTGCTGATCAGCGCGGTCTCACATCCACGCTCCCAGCGCTACTTGTATCGCCGGCCGCGTCGCCGCCTGCTCCGCTGAAATCCATTTTTATCCCGAACGGACCGTGCCGCCTGCCCAGCCGTCGTCGCCGCTCTCAGTCGGCGAGGTAGATCGCGGTGCGATAAGTGCTCGGGTCGCCCGCGACTGCCAGGGCCAGGTGGGCCACGTCGGCGCGGGCGACCCGCAGGCCGCGCCGCAGGTTCAGGTCCTGGCGGGTGCGATAGCGGCCGGTCAGCGGCTTGTCGGTGAGCTGCGGCGGGCGCAGCACGGTCCAGTCCAGTCCGCTGGCGCGGACCACGCCCTCCATAGCCACGAGGTCGGCCCACACGGCCCTGAACACCGTCCGGCCCAGGATGGGCTTGGCCAGGTAGCGGAGCACGGGACCGTCGCCCGCGTCGGCGTAGGGGCCGCTGGCGCTGACGATGACCAGCCGCCGCGAGCCGGCGACCCGCATCGCCTCGGTGATGGCGCGGGCGCTATCGGCGCACAGCGTGGCCGGGCCCGTCTTCCGCTCCTGCCGCCTGCGGCTGTGCCCGAGCGCGGAGATGATCGCGTCCCGCCCTGTCACCGCCTCGGTGATGTCGCCGGAGCGCATCACGTCGGCGGTCACCACAGCGAGGTTCGGGTGCGACACCGGCAGCCTGGCCGGATCCCTGACCACCGCGACGACCTCGTGCCCGGCGTCAAGTGCCTGGCTGACCACCTGGGACCCGGTGCCGCCACTGGCGCCGAAGACTGTCAGCTTCATCTGCCGCTTCTCCCTCCGTGGGGCGTATCGTGCACTCTGTAGCTCGTACATCATGGAGATAATATCATATGGATTCCATACCACAAGGAAACCAAGACAACTCGGGAGGCCAGCCTGCCCGGGCGGCGGCGGACGGTCCCGGCGGGCGCGGGGAGAACGGCCAAGCCGGCCAGCAGGGCCGGCGCGGGGGAAATGGCCGCGGCGGATCCCGGCGCGGAACGGCAGCCGTCCGGCAGGCCATGCGCGCGATGGTCACCCAGCTCTCCCTGCTCAATCACCAGGTCGGCGGGCACCTCGAGCTGCGCCCTGGCGACCTGTACTGCCTCGACCTGATCGACAGCAACGGCCCGATCAGCCCGACCGCGCTGGCAAAGATGGCGGGACTGCACCCGGCGACGATGACCGGCGTCCTTGACCGGCTGGAGCGTGGCCGCTGGATCGTGCGCGAGCGTGACCCGGCCGACCGCCGCGGCATCATGCTCCGCGTGCTGCGCGAGCGCGGCGCGGAAATCCTGCGCCTCTACTCCGGGATGAACGACGCCCTCGACCGCATCTGCGCCGGCTACACACAAGCCGAGCTCGCCCTGATCGCCGAGTTCCTCACCCGCGCCACGCAGGCCGGCCGCGCCGCCACCGAAGACCTGGCACGCTGAGCTGCCCGCTCGCCGCCGCGCGGCCGGCACGTTTAACGCCGGTCATGACCGGTAGCGGAAGCTAGGAAACGGCGACACAGGAGGAACATCATGGACAAGAAGATCCGCGACATCATGACTGCGAACCCGGTCGGCGTGTACGCCGACCAGACGGTGGGCGACGCGGCGCGGGTCATGCGCGACGCCGGTGTCGGCGCCGTCCTGGTGGTCAACGGTGACTCACTCGGCGGCGTGGTGACCGACAGGGACCTGGTGGTCCGTGGCCTGGCCGAGGGCTTCGGCCCTGAATCCGCGGTGGGTCCGCTGTGCAGCGCCAAGCTTGTCGGCGTCGACGCCGAAGCCGACGTGTCCGAGGCGGAGCGGCTGATGCGGGAGAACGCGGTGCGCAGGCTGCCGGTCATCGACGGCGGGCAGATCGTCGGGGTCATCTCCCTGGGCGACATCGCCGTGGCCGGCGACGCTGACACACCGCTCGCGGCAGTCAGCCGGGCGCAGGCCAATACCTGACACCCAGGCACGACGTCCGCGCTTCGGAAACGTGCGGCATCGCTCGGCATCCGGTCCAGCCTCTCGCTGCCGCTGGTCGCCGACGGTGAGCCGGTCGGCGCGCTCAACCTGTACTCCAGGCGGCCGGGCGCGTTCGGCGAGGCTGAGACCAGGCGGGCGGAGAAGTTCGCCGGGCACGCCTCAGGCGCGCTCACGCTGGCGCTGCGGATGGCGTCCTGCACGGACCTCAACGACCAGTTGCGCTCGTCGATGGTATCCCGCGCGATCATCGACCAGGCCGTGGGCGTCATCATGGCCACGGAGCACTGCGCGCAGGACAAGGCGTTCGCCATGCTGCGCAGCGTGTCCCAGAACACCAACGTCAAGCTCCGAGACCTCGCCGTCACGATCGTGACGAGGGTGAGCGGCGAGCCGCCGAAGGCGCCCAGCTTCGAGGACGGGTGAGGACCATGGCGAATACGCGGATGCGCGGCCCGGACACCGACCACGGGCAACGCCTGTTCTCGGCGCAGTGCTCGGTGGCGAAGCTGTCGTTCCGCCGCACGGATGTGCCGGCGGTGCGCCGCTTCGCGGCCGAGTTCGGTGCCCGCACCGGCATGGGAACCGCCCGGCTCGCGGACTTCGTGCTCGCGGTGAGCGAGGCGGCGGCCTGCGCGGTGAGTCATGGCCCGTGTACCGCCAGGCTGCGGTTGTGGGCGGCGGGGGCGCGGGTATTCGGCGAGGTATGCAGCGACGGCATGCTCCTGGGGGACGGGCCGCGCGCTGTCGAGCAGGGAGATGCGGCGGCACTGCGCCGCCGCCTCCTGCAGCGGATCTGCGATCACGCTCGCGTCGAGGCCGGCCCGTACGGGGTGACGGCGCGGTTCTCGTTTTCCATTGCCTGACCAGGCCCCCGCTCTGGTCAGGCAAACCTGTTACCTGACCAGGCCCCCCCTCTGGTCAGGCAGCGACGCCAGCGCGGCGTCCACGCTCGGGTAGATGTCGATCAGCCGGTCGATGCCGACAAAGGCGAACACCCGGAGCACCTGCGGGGCCACTGCGGCCAGCCGCATGACGGCACCATTCGCCGTCGCCCGGCGGGCGGCGCGGATCAGCGCGGTGACGCCAGCCGAGTCGCAGAAGGTCGTCAGGGTCATATCCGCTATCAGGGCGAGCGCACCCTGGTTGAGGACCGAGAGCAGCGCCTCGCGCAGATCATCGGCGACAGTCAGATCGATCTCCGCGGGCAACCGGACCATCGCGGTCCGCGCCGACCACAGCACGGGGAAATGTTGCTTGGACACGCCGGACACCACCCTTCGGGGCTGAGGGTGGGCCGCATCTCCGGACCCATAGATGGTCGCGCCTATGTGAGGCCGCGCACCGTAGACAAGCATTATGGCCGTCCCGCCGGGCCCGCACAAGCCGCCGGGAAATCGCGAGTCACGCTGGCCTCCGGCGCCGACGTTTCCGGCGCGGCACGCGGGTAGTGGATGAACCTCGTCACCCCGGGAGGTAGAGGTGAGCATTACCGCGGAAGCGGCGGAGAGTTTCGCCGAGCTGGTGCTCCCGTATGCGCGGCAGTTGCATTCTGTCGCGTTGCGGCTGACCGGGAACCAGGCTGACGCCGAGGACCTCGTGCAGGAGACCTACGCAAAGGCTTACGCGGGGTTCGACAGCTTCACGCCTGGTACCAACCTGCGTGCCTGGCTGCACCGGATCGAAACCAATACCTTCCTCAACAGCTACCGGGTCCGCCGCCGTCGGCCTGAGGTCCTGTCCGACTCGCTTGAGACGGTTGCCGTGCAGCGCGCGAGCGTCAGTTCGGCTGAGGACGCCGCGCTCGCCCGCATGCCTGACCGGGACCTGGCGGAGGCGCTGCGCGGGATGCCAAGCCATCTGGCCGCCACCGTCTACCTGGCGGACGCCGAAGGGTACAGGTACGCGGAGATCGCCGAGATCACCGGCGTGCCGCTCGGCACGGTGATGTCCCGGCTGCACCGCGCCCGTAAACGGCTGCGCGACCTGCTCGCCGACCGACTGCCGGCAGGCCCCAGTCAGCAGTCTCAGGCGGCCTAGGGGCGACTGCGATGACGCATACCCAGGACACAACAGGAGGAAGACATGAGAATCGGCTCCATCGTGCTGGTGATCTGGCTGGTCATCGGGGCCATCGCGGCCGGCCAGCGCGGCTACTACAACTCGCTGCCGAGCTGCGCCGGCGCCGGAACCGTGATCGTGTCCTGGCCGGGCCGCTCAACTACGCCGGGGCCAACCCCAAAGTGTCCTGCCATTGACGTGTAGCCCGGGTCCGGCGGGTGCGTGACCTGCCTATTACGCCAGCGAAACTGCTGAGCGACTTATGCTGCTGATAGGCGGGGACCGATCGATGCGGACGGGAGGTATCAGTGCCGGCCGAGGATCTTGGCCACGAGGCCGCTGACCTGGTCAGCCTCACCAATGGCGAGGCGAAGTCGCTGAACAAGCTGGCCGAGATGGCGGTCCGCCAGGTCCCGGGGTGCGCGGCCGCGCACGCGACGATCTGGCGGGACGGCGAGCTCGCCGAGATGGCGGCCACCCATCCGGACGCGGCGGCACTGGCCGACCTGGCGATCAGGACAGGGCGCGGGCCGCTGCTAACCGCCGTGCGGGAGGGCCGGCAGGTTGACTGCCCGGACACGCTGGCGGAGACCCGCTGGCCGCGCTGGGCCGAGGACGCGCTGCGCCGCGGTGTCCGGTGCTCCGTGCACATGGTGGGCCAGTTTCCGCCGGCGACGCTGGTGCTTTCGCTGTTCGGGGTGCGTCCAGGGCTACTGGTCGCCGACTCGATGCCCATGGCGGAGATGCTCACGCGCTTTGGCGGCACGGTGTTCGCCAACACCATCGCCTATGGCGAGGCACAGCGCACCGCGACGCAGCTGAAGGACTCCGTGGCCGCGCGCGCCGTGACCGACCAGGCCAAGGGAATCCTGATGCACGCGCTCGGCTGCGACGCCGACGAGGCGCTCAGGCATCTGCGCCGTGAGTCGCAGCGGCGGCACATCAAGGTCACCGAGGTCGCGGCCCAGATCGTCGCGACATCTGCCTCGGCTGGCCGCAATACCCGTCAGCGCTGACCCGCGCGGGGGTTCGGTAAACCTGATCGCGCGTCCTGGCCGCTTGCCTGGGCACGTTCTGCGACTAGCGTGGGCAGCGGGGATGACGAGGCGGTGCGGGCAGTGGTCTGGTGCCATATTGTTCTAGCGCTTGATTGTTTTAACGCGGGCAGGGCCGCGGCGAGTCGTGCCGCGGTCCACGCTCAGACCGACGTGCGGGAGTTACGGGAAGATGCCGGAGGGACGGCCGATCGAACCCCTTGCGGACGTGGCGGAGCGGCGCGACGCGCTCCGGCACGCTGCTGGCATGCCAGGGGCCGATGCCGCGGCACTGCTCGACGCTGCCCTGACCGAACTCGACGGTGCCATCGACACGCTCGCCGGCGTGCTGGCGACCGGCGCGGAGGGTGTTCCGGCCGCCGACGGCCCCCCGGAGGCCGTGCGCGCGGAACGGCGGCTGCTGCACGCCACCTTCCAGGAGACTCCGGTGGCGCTGTTCCTGCTCGAGCAGGACGGCACGATCCGCCGGGCCAACAACGCGGCGGCGGCGCTGATCGGGTCGCCCTCGGGCTACGCGACTGGCAAACCGCTGACCGCCTTCCTCGACATGCCGTCCAGGGCGGCGGTGCGGACGCAGCTTGCCGCCGTCGCGCGGACAGGGCAGCCCAGGCGGGCACAGGGCCGGCTGCTCACGCCGGACGGAACGCTTGAGGTCACCCTGACCGCCGCCGCCATCGAACTGCCTGGCGACCCGCCGCTGCTTGTGGTCACCACATCAGGCGCGGGATCCGCGGCGGCGCCCGGTGCGGCCAGGCCTGATCGCGCGGGCGCCGCGGCACAGGACAGCCGCGCGATCCAGGCCATGACGCGACGGCTGGACATGGTCACCTCGGTGACCCGGCTGCTGCTCGACAACAGCACGTTCAGCGAGGCTGTCACTATTCAGCGGTGCGCGCGGCTGCTAGCCGGGGATCTCGCGGACTGGGTCGTGGTCGACGTCGAGCGCGACGGCCGGCTCCGCCGGCAGTTCGCGGCCGGCCCGCGCGACAAGCAGGCGGAGGACTTCGCCCGTGCCGTGCGGGAAACCGATCCCGGGACCGATTCGCTGCCCTGGCAGGTGCACGCCGGACACCGGTCCGTCCTGCTGGCGCATGCCGACGAGCCGGGGGCGCTCGGCGCGGGACCTGGCGGCGTGCCACTGCTGATGAATCTGGGAGCCACCTCGCTGATCTGCGTTCCGATCTGGGACGGCACCACCAGCTACGGCGCGCTGACGCTCGCCCGGCTGCCCGGCAAGGGCCAGTTCGACATCCCCGACCTCAGCCTCGCCGAACGACTGGGGGAGCACCTGGCCACCGCGATAAGGGTGGACCGGATGTTCCGGCACCGCTCTGAGGTGGCCGAGGCCTTGCAGGCCAGCCTGCTGCCCGCCAGGCTGCCCGACGTGCCAGGCCTCGAGTTCGCGCCGGCCTACATCGGCGCCACCCAGTCGCAAGAGATCAGCGGTGACTTCTACGACGTGTTCCAGCACGGGGACGGCTGGGCCATCGCGATCGGGGACGTCTGCGGCAAGGGCCAGGATGCCGCCGCCATGACAGCGGCGGCGCGGCACTCCATCCGGGCCCTGGCGAACGTGCATCCCGAGCCGGATGACGTGCTCGCCGCCGCCAACGAGGTGCTGTTCGCCGGGGACTACGGTGAGCGCTTCGTCACCGTCAAGCTCGCCTTCCTCAAGCGCGAGGGACGCCGGATGAGCGTGCGGCTCGCCAGCGCCGGCCACCCGGGTCCCGCCGTGGTGCGGGCGGACGGCCGGGTCGAACTGCTCGAAGGCGACGGCCTCCCGGTCGGCCTGTTCGGCGATGCCCGCCCGGACCGCTCGGACCTGGAACTTGGCGTGAACGATCTGCTGCTTTTCTACACCGACGGGGTGACCGACGCTCGGAGCGCGGACCAGGAGTTCTTCGAGGATCGTCTCATCGACGAGCTGGCCGCGGTCGCCGGGCGCTCGGCGGCTGAGACCGTGCGAGCCGTCCAGGAACTCGTCACCACGTTCTCCCAGGGCGAGCTCAGGGATGACGTCACGATGCTCGCCGTGAAGGTCGGCCCGGTCAGCTGACCGGCCGACCTTCACGGCGGCGGTCATGGCCGCCAAGGGGTCACGGCTCCTCGTACACGTCCTCGATCACCTCGGTCTCGCCGTTGGCGGGCGGCCAGTAGCCGAGCCTGGTGTCCGGGTCGTCGTCGATCGGGTCGGTGAGCAGCGTCGGCCGCGTCGGCAGCCCGGGCCCTGATCCGGGAGGTGCCGGGGCTGTAGGCCGCGTACGGAGGAACCGCTGCCTCCTCGACCTGGCGGCCGTCCGGGTAGATCCGGGTGCGCCGCACCAGCCGCCTGCCCAGCCAGCCGTACGTGCGCCTAGGAGTGAGCAGGCCGATGACGCCGATGATCATCATGACCCAGCCCGCGGTGTGCAGGTTGAAGACGGAATCATGCTGCCGCGGGTTCAGGCAGCGTCGAGCAGCCTGCTCCGCAGGTGGCCGAGGGCCCGCGCGAGCAGCCGGGACACGTGCATCTGCGAGATGCCGAGGCGCGCGCCGATCTCGGCCTGCGTGAGGTTCCCGTAGTAGCGCATGACGAGGATCCGCTGCTCGCGCTCGGGGAGTTCGTCCCAGTGCGTGGCGACAGCCTCCATGTCGATCGTGTGCTCGACCTCGACGTCCTCGTCGCCGAGCACGTCACCGAGCTGCGCGGGGTCGTCACGATCCGACAGCGGCGCGTCCAGGGAGTAGGCGCTGAAGACCATGTCCGCCTGTCGGGCCTCGAGCAGCTCCTCGCCGCTCACGTCGAGCCGCGCGGCGAGTTCGTCCTCGGTCGGCTGGCGGCCGAGTACGTGAGTGAGCTCCTCTGTCGCCTTGCGCAGTTCGAGCAGCAGCTCCTGCGCGGACCGGCGGACATGAACCTGCCACCGCTTGTCGCGGAAATGCCGCTTGATCTCGCCGCTGACGCATGGTGCCGCGTAGGCGGTCAGGCTGTTGCCGATGGCCGGATCGTAGTTGTTGATCGCCTTGAGCAGCCCGACGTAACCGACCTGCATGAGGTCTTCGGTCGGTTCCGGGCTGCCACGGTACTGCCTGACGCAGGAGCGGACCAGCTTCTCGTGCCGCTTCACCAACAGCTCGCAGACGGCGGCTCGCTCCTCGCTCCCGCGCGGCAATGCGCGGAAGCGGCGCAGCAGCTCGTCGTCGGGCAGTCGCCCGAGCTCCTCGCGGAAGCCGGGGCCGCAGATCGTTTCCTTCGTCATGGTCGTCTCCGGGGGCAGGGAAATGACGGGCGAAGGCTGGTGTGCCCGCACCAGGACAACTAAACATGACCCTGTGTGATCTGCGTCACTGTGTTCGCCCCGCTGCTGCCCTGCGCGCACCGCGGTCAGGGGCCGGACAGCCAGCGCTCCATGCAGCCCAGCAGTTCCTCGGTGTCGACAGGCTTGGTGACGTAGTCGCTGGCGCCGGCGTCAAGGCTCTTCTCGCGGTCGCCGGGCATCGCGCGGGCGGTGACGGCGATGATCGGCAGCAGCGCGAACTCCGGCATCTGCCGGATCGCCGTCATCGTGGCGTACCCGTCAAGCCCGGGCATCATGACGTCCATCACGATGAGGTCGGTGTTCCCGGCGGCGAGCAGCGCGTCGATGCCCTGCCGCCCGTTGGCCGCCCGGGTGACTCGCATGCCGTGCAGCTCGAGCGTGCTGGTGATCGCGAACACGTTCCTCGTGTCGTCGTCGATCACCAGGATGTGCTTGCCGCGCAGGCGCGGGTGGCTGCTGCCGGCCAGGTCCGCTGCGGGCATCATGGCCTCGGTGACCAGTGCGGGCACCTGACCTGGCTGCGCCGCGGACAGGTGCAGCGTGATGCGCTCGCGCAGGTCGTCGAGGGATGGCAGCAGCTCGAGCGACGGGTGGCCGGATCGCAGGGCCGACAGGCGTTCCCTTGTGGCGCCTTCCTGGCGTCCCGCGGCATGCGCGAGCACGGGTATCTCGAGCAGTTCCGGCTTGTCCTTGAGCTGCTCCAGGAAGTCCAGGGCCGACGCGAGCCCGAGGTCGACGACGACGCACCGGAACGGCTCGGCGGCGAGCAGGGCGACACCCTGACCCGGGCTGCTCGCCGTGCTGACCCGCACCGTCCCGTTGATGTCGGCGAGGTCGGAGATCGCGCTGTGCGCCAGCAGCGTCAGCAGTCCGCCGCCCGTGCTCTCGAATACCAGCACGCTCCTGCCCGGCGCGGCGGATCCGGCCGGGTCGGGCTCGCCGTCGTCGTGCTCGGCCGCGGCGCCGGCCGGCTGCGGTTCGTCCACGTGGGTCGCGGCGCTGTCTAGGCCGTCGAGGCGGGCTAGCCTGTCCAGGCCGTCAAGCCCCGCCAATATGCCCGCCGCCCCGGCCCTGGCCCCGGGCCCGGCAAGCACCGGGTCCGCCAGCGGAATCGGCGGCGTGTCAGGCAGCACGGCCGGCACGCGGAGGGTGAACGTGCTGCCCCTGCCCAGGTCGCTGTCGGCGGTGATCTGGCCGCCAAGCAGCGCGCTGACCTCGTTGGCGATGGACAGCCCGAGCCCGGTGCCGCCATACCTGCGGCCGAGCGTGCCGTCACCTTGCTGGAAGGCGCCGAAGATCGCCGCCAGGCTCTCCGGCGCGATGCCGATCCCGCTATCGGCGACAGAGAACGCCACCACGGCGGGATCGCCTGCGGACGCCCTGACCCGCATCGCGACCTGGCCGCGGTCGGTGAACTTGACCGCGTTGGACAGCAGATTGCCGAGCACCTGGCGCAGCCGCTGCCGGTCGGTGACCAGCTCCGCCGGGGCCGACGGCTCGATATCCACCGTGAAATCGAGCCCCTTCTCCGCGGTCAGCGGCCCGAACGTGGTCCGCAGGTCGTCCACGAGCGCGGCGAGCGGGAACCGCTCCGCGTTCACGTCCATCCGGCCAGCCTCCACCTTGGACAGGTCGAGGATGTCGTTGATGAGCTGCAGCAGGTCCGATCCCGCCGAGTGGATGACCCGGGCGTACTCGACCTGCTTGGCCGTCAGGTTGCGGCCCGGGTTCTGGGCGAGCAGCCGGGCGAGGATGAGCAGGCTGTTCAGCGGCGTGCGCAGCTCGTGCGACATGTTCGCGAGGAACTGCGACTTGTACTGCGAGGCGAGCGCGAGCTGGCGCGCGCGCTCCTCGATCTCGGCCCTGGCCCGCTCGATCTGCGCGTTCTTCGCCTCGATGTCCTGCTTTTGCGTGGCGAGCTGCGCGGCCTTCTCCTCCAGGTCGGCGTTTGACAGCTGCAGCTCCTGAGAACGAGCCTGCAGCTCCGCCGCCAGCCGCTGGGACTGCTCGAGCAGCGCGTCGGTGCGGGAGTTGGCGATGATGGCGTTCACGCTGATCCCCAGCGTCTCGGTGAGCTGCTCGAGGAAGTCCATCTGGATCTTCGTGAACTTGGTGAACGAGGCGAGTTCGACCACGCCCATTACCTGGTCCTCGAACGTGATCGGCAGTACGGCCAGGTTGGCCGGCGGCGCCTCGCCGAGACCGGAGGAGATCCTGATGTAGCCCTGCGGGATGTCGTCGACCACGATCGCCCGCTTGCTCTTGGCCACCTGGCCGATGAGCGACTGGCCGATCCGGTACTGGATAGGCGCGTCCTTGTCGGCGCGCAGCCCGTACCCGGCGATCAGCCGCAGCCTGGTCTCGCCGCCGGAGTCCTCGGCCAGGAAGAACGTGCCGTGCTGCGCCCCGACAAGCGGCGCGAGCTCTTCCATGATCAGCTCGGCGACGACCTCCAGGTCGCGGTGGCCCTGCAGCATCGACCCGATGCTCGCCAGGTTGGTCTTCAGCCAGTCCTGCTCGCGGGACGCCTGCACGGTCTCGCGCAGCGAGACGACCATCGTGTTGATGTTGTCCTTGAGCTCGGCGACCTCGCCCTGCGCCTCCACCGAGATCGACCTGGTCAGGTCGCCCGTCGCGACGGCGCTCGTGACTTCGGAGATCGCCCGCACCTGCCTGGTGAGGTTCCCGGCCAGCTCGTTGACGTTCTCGGTCAGCCGCTTCCAGGTCCCG
>Ga0187807_1000061_pt1 | contig 26254 bp, 19 predicted proteins | sample NC_wetland_sal_i_4_FD_132432 | JGI IMG/M metagenome (GOLD analysis project Ga0187807, IMG submission 132432) | Wetland sediment microbial communities from Neuse River Estuary, North Carolina, USA - ASW_2 | ecosystem: Environmental > Aquatic > Freshwater > Wetlands > Sediment | place: USA: North...
CATGCGCAGCCACTTGGCCTCACCCCTTAGGCCGGGGAGAGGTGTCCTGATCCGGAGCGTCTCTCGACGGTTGGGATCAGTGGCCTGTGTCCGTGAAGACGCCTCACCGAACGAGGTGTCTAAATTGACCAACCCAAGGATGCCCCGTCTTGTTCCGATCTGTCAAACCGGGCTCGCTCATAACGCGCTCACGGATTGCACGCTCGCGGCTAACACCCCGATAACACCCCGATAACACCCCGAGACCGGGCAGGACCTCCGCGCCTGGCAGCTCGGCGAGGAGCCGGCCCGGCAGCCACAGCTTGGACCCGCGGATCCCCGAGCCGATGACGACGGGCACGTCGCCGAGCTTCGCCACCGCGGCGTCCACGAGCACCGGCCACTCCGGCGGCAGCCCGATCGGCGTGATCCCGCCGTACTCCATCCCGGTCAGCGACGTGACCACATCCACCGGCCCGAACGACGCCTTCCGCACCCCCAAGTGCCGCCGCACCAGCCCGTTGACGTCGGCGCGCGTGGTCGCCGTCACCATGCACGCGGCGTAGGACGTCTCGCCGCCCCGGCGGCCCGCGATGACGACGCAGTTCACCGACTCCTCGGGCGGCACGCCGTACCGCTCGCAGAACGCGGCCGTGTCCGCGAGCGCTGGGTCGATGGCCGCGACCCGGACCTCGCCGGCGGGCGGCCAGGCGCGCAGCGCCGCGTCGACCGGGGGAGCGAGCAGTGACGGCGCCGCGAGCGCGGGCTGAAACGACAGGCTCATGCCGCCATCCAACCAGACCCCGGCGGGCCGCCCGGCCGGCCCGCCGGCCTCCGGGAACAAAACCGGGATAAGATTAGTTCGCATCAAGCAACTAACTTTTGACGCGCCTGACGCGCCTCGTCTCGGAGGAACTCAAGCAGTGCCGTCCGCCCCAACCGCCGCCCCGCCCATCGCGCCGGCCGCCCAGTCCGCACCCGGTCCGCGCTACAAGTGGATCGCCCTGTCGAACACCACGCTCGGCGTGCTGATGGCGACCATCAACTCGTCCATCATGCTGATCGCCCTGCCCGACATCTTCCGCGGCATCGGCATCAACCCGCTCCAGCCGGGCAACACGACGGTCCTGCTGTGGATGCTCATGGGCTTCCTGGTCGTCACCGGCGTGCTCGTGGTCAGCTTCGGCCGCCTCGGCGACATGTTCGGCCGCGTCCGCATGTACAACCTCGGATTCGCGGTGTTCGCGCTGTTCTCGATCCTGCTGTCGGTCAGCTGGCTGCAGGGCACGGCGGCCGGCTGGTACCTGATCGCGATGCGCATCTTCCAGGGCGTCGGCGGCGCCATGCTGATGGCCAACTCGGGCGCGATCCTCACCGACGCGTTCCCGGCCAATCAGCGCGGCCTCGCGCTCGGCCTCAACCAGGTCGCCGGCATCGCCGGCTCGTTCATCGGCCTGGTCCTCGGTGGCCTGCTCGGCCCGGTCGACTGGCGTCTGGTCTTTCTCGTCTCGGTCCCGTTCGGCGTGCTCGGCACCATCTGGTCCTACCTCAAGCTGAAGGAACTCGGCGTCCGCAAGCCCGCCAAGCTCGACTGGCTCGGCAACCTGACCTTCGCCGCCGGGCTGATCGCGGTCCTCGTCGGCATCACCTACGGGATCCAGCCCTACGGCGGCCACACGATGGGCTGGACGAACCCGCTCGTGCTCGGCCTGATCATCGGCGGCACCGCCGTGCTCATCGCCTTCTGCTTCATCGAGACGCGGGTGGCCGAGCCGATGTTCCGCCTGTCGCTCTTCCGGATCCGCCCGTTCACCGCGGGCAACCTCGCGTCGCTGCTGTCCGGCCTCGGCCGCGGCGGCCTGATGTTCATCCTGATCATCTGGCTGCAGGGCATCTACCTGCCGATGCACGGCTACAACTTCGCGGACACCCCGCTGTGGGCCGGCATCGCGATGCTGCCGCTGACGGTCGGCTTCCTGCTCGCCGGCCCGATCTCCGGCTACCTGTCCGACCGGTTCGGCGCCCGCCCGTTCGCCACCGGCGGCATGCTGGTCGCGGCCCTCTCGTTCGGCCTGCTCGAGCTGCTGCCCGTCGACTTCACCTACTGGCAGTTCGCCGGGGTGCTGCTGCTCAACGGCATCGGCATGGGCCTGTTCGCCTCCCCGAACCGCGCCGGCATCATGAACAGCCTCCCCGCCGACCGCAGGGGCGTCGGCGCGGGCATGGCCGCGACCTTCCAGAACTCGTCGATGGTCCTGTCGATCGGCATCTTCTTCTCGCTGATCATCCTGGGCCTGTCGTCGGCGCTGTCCGGCCACCTGTTCGCCGGGCTGACCGCGCAGGGCGTGCCCGCCGCGGACGCCACCCGGCTGGCGCACCTGCCGCCGACCGCGGTCATGTTCGCCGCGCTGCTCGGCTACAACCCGATCCAGATGCTGCTCGGCCCGGTGCTGACGAAGCTGCCGGCCAGCCACGCCGCCTACCTGACCGGCCACTCGTTCTTCCCGAGCCTGATCGCGGGGCCGTTCCAGCAGGGCCTTGACGTCGCGTTCGACTTCGCGATCGCCGCCTGCCTGATCGCCGCCGTCGCCTCGCTGCTGCGCGGCAAGCGGTACGTGCACGAGGTGCACGGCGCCGCCGCAGTGGCCGAGCGGGGCGCCGCAGTGGCCGGGCTAGCCGCGCCGGTGCGGGTCGGCGCCGCGGACCCGTCCGACAATGATCCGGAACGTACCGTTGCGACTCTCGACCCCGCCACCCGCACCTGACCGGTGCGCTGACCAGCGGGCCTGCTGCGCCGGTTAATCGCCGTGCCCGTCGTTAATTGCCCCGCCTGGGATTGTTCCGCCTGGCAGACCGTGACGGCCGCGTTGTAGGGCTCGACGCTGCCGCCGGCCCGGGTCACCACCAGCACCGGGGTGATGTACCCGGTGCCGAGCCGGTCTCGCTCCTCTTCCGACGGCATCCGGGCGATGACCTGGTCGCCGGGCCGCAGCATCACCACCTGCGAGGCCGGCGTCGCGGCCACGAACGTGCCGACGCCCGGCCTGGTCACGACCAGGCCGGCCTTGCGCAGCTCCTCGACCGCCTGAGCGCCGGTGAGCCGGTTGACGCCCCATTCCTGCTTCATCTGGTTGCCGCTCGGGATCTGCGCCCCCACGGGCAGGTCCCCGCTGATGATCCGATCACGGATAATGCGCGCGATCTGGAGATATACCTTCTCTCCCGACTCGTAGTCGACGTGGACGTGTGCCGCCGCGTTTTCCGTCACCTGGGCCCCCCGCGGAAGTGGATCGGCATGCCTGTTGAGTTGGCTAGACAGCTAGACAGGCCGCGAGTATCGTTGGCTCCGCGCTCGACGACAGCGGATTCCACCCATCCGGCTACGGAGCGTATATGCGTGCCTTTCTCCCGGGTATCCGGGGGGGTTCCCGCGGGACAATGCGCGCGCGGGGTCGGCCCCCTGCCAGATTTTCCTGGCAGGGGGCCGGCCCCGTATACCCTGATATCAAAATCCCCCGGAAAGGGACCAGCAATGGGCGTGATATGGGGAGATTTCATCGAAGAGCAGGAGCGGCTGGCACGGGGCATTGGGATCCGCTCGCGGCTCATGTACTTCTTGCGTGGCCTAGGTGACCGCTTGCAGGCGCGGGTGCGGCCGTGACCACGCCATTGGACGCGCCGCGCGTCGCCTATCTGTTCACCGCGGCGATGGCCGACAATACCCAGCAGGCCGGCACTATCGTGCCAGCCGACGACATGAGCGCCGAATGGGGCGGCTATGACCAAAGCGCCCAGCAGGATATCCTGGCCGCCCTCGGCGCCCATACCCGGCACGCGCTCAGGATGCTCCGCGACAAACTCGGCGCTGAAATCGAAATGGACTGGGACAGCACCGCGCGAGTCGTGTGCTCCGAGGCACTCGGCGCGGCCCGGGAGCTCGTCAGGCCCGAGCCTGGTGAGTGGATACTGCCGGAATGCGCGCATTGCAGAGAAGTGGTCGCTAAGGCCATGTGCAGCCTGCAGATCCAGGCATATTTCCGGCTGGGGTTCACTCCAGCGCGGATCGCCGCGATGTGCCGGCAATCGGCCGACGAACCAGAGGCGGCTGCGCATCCCTGAATTAATGTCAGTCATTCCAGTGCCATGTCGAGCGCGCAATCGATGCGCACAGTGAATGTGCCGTGTTCGCCACGGCTGACGGCTGAACGGACTCGGGCGAGAGCGTACCCGAAGCCGGGGTGCCGCGCACGCTGGCCCGGCCTCGCGGACAGCGTGTCGCCGTACGCAATTGCGTCAAGCATTTGCGCTACCGGCGCTCCGGGTCATTCCCCATCTCGCGGCGGATAAGCGGCGCATTTCAGCCCGGGGCATGGACTAGCCATGAGGTCCAACCGCGACGTCGTCGCCGATGCGTTCCACTCCTTTGCGGCCGGCACCGGGTACGTCGGCCCTCGGCAGACCACGACAAGGATGGGGTCCTGGCGCTCGCGCCGAGGCTCGCCGAGGGAGTGGCGCCGTGGCGGGACCAGGAGGAGGCGCTCGCCGCCGGGCGCCGGTGGCTGGAAGACTCGCTCGCCGCCGCGGCGGCGGGGAAGGGCACCGTGCTGGTGGCCGCCAGCCGCGGAGAAATCGTGGGGATCATCAGCGTCCGGCCGAGCCGGCACTTCACCGGGGAGCGCGACGGCTATATCGGCGAGCTCGCGGCGGCCGGGGACTGGGCGCGGGACCACGGTCTCACTAACCTGACGCTGCACACGGGGGCGTTCAACACCGGCGCGCGTGCCTTCTACGCCGCGCTCGGGTTCGCCGAGGAGGAGGTGCGCCTCACCCGTGCCGTGCCGCCCAGGGAGTTACCTGGATGCCTGCACCTGGCGAAGCAACCGCTCGTTCGGCAGGGTGGTCTTCTCGAGCAGCAGCTCGATCGCGTGCTGCGTGTCCAGCGCGGCGAGCGCGCGGCGCAGGCTGACCACGGCGGCGTGCTCGTCGGGGCTCATCAGCAGGTCCTCGCGGCGGGTGCCCGACGGGACGGGGTCGATCGCCGGGAAGATCCGCTTCTCGGCTAGGTCGCGGCGCAGCCGCAGTTCCATGTTGCCGGTCCCCTTGAACTCCTCGAACAGCACGTTGTCGAGCTGGGAGCCGGTGTCGATCAGGGCGGTGGACAAGATGGTCACAGACCCGCCCTCTTCGAGGCAGCGCGCCGCGCCGAGGAACTGGCGGGGCGGCTGCAGCGCGGACGCCGCGACGCCGCCGGTGAGGGTGCGGCTGCTGGCGGGCGCGGCCAGGTTGTAGGCGCGGCCGAGCCGGGTGAGGGAGTCGAGCATGACGACGACGTCCCGGCCGAGTTCCGCGAGCCGCTTGGCGCGCTCGATGGCTAGCTCGGCGGCGCGGACATGGTCGCCGGGGGACTGGTCGAAGGTGGAGGCGATGACCTCGCCGCGTACCGAGCGGCGCAGGTCGGTCACCTCTTCGGGCCGCTCGCCGACCAGCACGAGCATGAGGTGAACCTCGGGATAGGCGGTCGCGATCGCGTGCGCGATCGTCTTCAGGACCGTGGTCTTGCCGGCCTTCGGCGGGGCGACGATGAGGCCCCGCTGACCCTTGCCGATGGGCGAGATCAGGTCGATGATCCGCGCGGTGGGCGACGGGTCGCCGTCCTCCAGGCGGAACCGCTGGTTGGGGTAGATGGGGGTGAGATCCTCGAAGCGGGGCCGGCGGCCGGCCTGGCCGGCGGGCAGCCCGTTGACGACCTCGACGCTGACCAGCGCCTTGCCCTGCCTGGCCGTGCCCTCGATGAGGTCGCCCTTGCGCAGTCCGAACTGCTTGAGCTGGCCGTGGGTGAGGGGGACGTCGCCAGGGGAGCGGAGGTAACCGGCCGTCCTAAGATAGCCGCGCCGGTCGTCCGCATCGACGATGCCCGACACGAGCGTGACCGGGGCCGGCTGCGTTTCCGTGGAAACGCGTGGTTTTTCTTCTGTGATTGTGGTCATGGGTCTCCTCTCGAAGGAGAGTGAATTAGCGCAGGCTGAAAAGAGCCGCTGGCAGGGCGCGTTCAACGCGCGTGGAACAGCCGCTCAGCTGCGCCGATGCCTGATTGTTGAAAGTGACCGCGAAAGTTCAGATCTTTCGCTGCCGCGCCTTTCAGATATGGCGCTTGAGATTCGCCGGGCCGCTCAGATGGGCACCAGCCGATGGCATAACCGTACCCGACAACGCCCGCCGATACCAGCCGTATTCCCGCGGCGCGGGCCGGATCACATCGGCCGGGCGGGGTTGCCGCCCCAGCGTTCGTGCGGTGGCACCTTCTCTCCCTTCATCAGTCATCCGCTAGCACGGTGAAAGGCGCCACACAGGGTTCTTGAACGGGGTGCCGTTGAACAAGCCGGCTGGGCCGGCGCCGGGATCTCCACCTGCCGGCTGACTCACGGTTTCCGTCTCGCGGGCGAGGCGGCGCGAGAAGTGCCCGTGGTGCACTCTGGGTAGATGCCGGACTCTCCGGCGCCGTAAGCCGGCATTGCGCCGGCGTTCCGCTGACGCTCTACTGATTGCTGGAGGCCCCATGGACGGGATCGGCGCTCACCTGCCTGGCGGGGGCCATGCCCCGCCGGCCGCCGCGCGCACGGACACGACGGCGCCCGTGAGCCCTGGCGACCGGCTACCGCGGCTGGTGTGGGTCATCGCCGCGGTGTTCACCGCGCTCGAACTGGTGCTCAGCGACCGGTACGGCTTCCAGCAAGACGAGCTGTACTTCCTGGTGGCGAGTCACCACCTGGCGTTCGGGTACGTAGACCAGCCGCCGCTCGCCGTGCTGCTCGCCCGCACGACGGACATCTTCGGCACCAACCCGACCGCGATCCGGATCCTGCCCGCGCTGGCGGGCGGGGCGATCGTCGTCATCGCGGGCCGGCTGGCGGCGCTGTTCGGGGCGGGCCGCACCGGGCGGGTGGTTGCCGCGCTCGGCACCGCGACCGCGCCGGTGCTGATGGGCGCCTGCCACATCGGCAACACCACGCCCTATGACCTGCTGGCGTGGGCGCTCGTGCTGCTCTGCGTGGCCACGGCGCTGCTGCGCGACCGGCCGCGGTGGTGGCTCGGCGCTGGCGCCGCGGCCGGCGTGGGCCTGGAGAACGAGTACCTGCTGACCACCCTGATCGGCGCGCTCGTCATCGGCATCCTCGTCACGTCCGCGCACCGCCGCGTCCTCGCGGCGCCCTGGCCCTGGCTCGGCGGCCTCATCGCGCTGGTGATCTGGGCGCCGAACCTCGCCTGGCAGTTCGCGAACGGCTGGCCGCAGCTCACCATGGCGAACCAGCTGCACCAGCAGAACACCTCGACCGCCAATTACATCGCCGGGCTGCCGCTCCAGCTCCTGTACGCGGGCCTGCTGGGGGTCCCGCTGGTCATCGCCGGCTTCGTGCGCCTCTACCGGGACCCGCAGCTGCGGTTCCTCGGCGTCGCCGCCACGCTCGTCGTGGTGTACGTGCTGGCCTGGGTGCCGGGTAAGACCTACTACTCCGACGGGCTGCTGCCCGCCGTGATCGCTGCGGGATCGGTCCCGGCCGAGCGGTGGCTCGCCCGCGACCGGGACTTCCGCTTCCGCCGGCGGCACTGGCTCGTCGGCGCCGGCCTGGTGCTCACGGTCCTTGTGATCGTGCCGAACGCCCTGCCCGTGGTCCCCATCGCCTACGTGCACAAGATCCCGCCCGACAAGACCGTCAACGACGGCATCGGCTGGCCCCAGCTCGCCGCCGCGGTCGCCGCCCAGGACGCGGCGCTCACCCGCGAAGGCCAGGCCCCGACCTCCGTCTACACGGCCGCGTACGCCGAAGCCGGCGCACTGCTCCTCTACGGCGGCCCGTACCACCTGCCGCCGGTCGTCTCGGCGCACAACTCCTTCGCGACGTGGGGACCGGGCACCGCCGCCAACACGACCGTGCTCGTGGTCGACGCGCTCGGTCAGCTAAGCCAGTACTTCGCGAGCTGCCGCCAGCTGACCGTCTTCAACCCGCCGGACCAGGTGCAAAGCGACTGGAACAACATCCCGATCGGCGTCTGCACCGGCCCGGTAGCTAGCTGGCAGACCCTGTGGCCGCACCTGAAGCATTACGACTGACCAGCCAGCCTGACGATTGCGCAATCGACCTGCTCCACGGGGACTACGCAGGCTAGCGGTGCCAGATCCGGGCCGAGGCGAGCGCCGCGCCCTCGGCGAGGGCGGCGAGCTTGGCCCAGCCGAGTTCGGGATGGATGCGCGAGCCGAACCCGCAGTCGGCGCCTGCCATGACGTTCTCCCGCCCGAGCCGGTCGGCGTAGCGGGTGATGCGCTCGGCGACCAGTTCCGGGTGCTCGACCTGGTTGGTGGCGTGGGTGACCACCCCCGGGATGAGGATCTTTCCCTCCGGGAGCTTCATGTCCTCCCACAGGTGATACTCGTGCTCGTGCCGGGAGTTGGCCGCCTCGACCAGGTATGCCCCGGCCTTGACCCGCAGCATGATGTCGGCGATGCTCGCCAGCGGCACGTCGTTGGCGTGCGGGCCGTGCCAGCTTCCCCAGCACAGGTGATAGCGGATCCGGTCCTCGGGCAGGCCGTCCAGGGCGTGGTTGAGCACCTCGATGCTGTCGGCGGCGTACCGCCGGTAGGCGTCCAGGTCGTATTCGGGGCTGCGGTCCCACGCGGCCGGGACCCAGGCGTCGTCGACCTGGAGCACGAACCCGGCGTCGATGATCGCCTTGTACTCCTGCCTGATGGCGTCGGCCAGCGCCCGCATCAGGTCGTCCCGGCTGGCGTAGTACTCGTCCGCCATGCCCACCTCGATGCTGGCCGGCGCGACGACCGGCATGAACGCCTCGGTCGCGGGCCGCTCCCGCAAGGCGGCGGCCAGGTTGGCGATGTCGCGCTGCACCGCGTCGGCGCGGTAGCGGATCGGCCCGGTGACTACCGGCTGGGTGACGTTGGCACTCCAGAAGTAGCTGTCCTCCATGTAGCCGAACAGGCTGGCGTTCGCGTCCGCCCATGCGTAGAACCCCGGGAACTGCTCGCGGTCACGGCCCTTGAGCAGCGGTTCCCCGCTCTGGCTCCAGTCCCGCCCCTCGATACCGTCCATCCGGTCGCGGACGTACCACATCCAGATCGTCTTGCCGAACTCTCCGTCGTCGACGACGTCGATGCCGGTGTCCTCCTGGCGGGCGACGACGTCCGCGACGGCGGCGCGGAGCTGCGGGAGCACCTCGGGCGCCCATTCGCCGTGTTCCGCCATCGCCGCCGATAGCCCCGCGGGCCGCTGCAGCGCGCCGACGTGGGTGGTCAGAATCCGGTCGATGCTCCGTTGCATCGTCCCTCCCGTCCCAGATAGCTCTTTAGGGCTGCAAGGGAAGGCTAGCGGCCAGAAAAGCGTTGGCACTATCCGGGTCTTGTCCGCTACTCTTTTCCGCCGGTGAATCAACCTTCTGTCACGCTGCCCGCGCTCGCCGACCTGCGGCGAGCGCTGCCCGGGCTGATGCTGCACGACCAGCATCGGCTCGCCAGGCGCATCGACCGGGCCGGCAGCCTGCGCGACGACGGCGCCCGCGACAAGGCGGTCACCGAAGTGGCCGCGGACATCGCCAGGGCCATGCGGCGAATCGCCACCCGCCGCCAAGCGGTCCCAAAGATCAGCTACCCGGACGAGCTGCCCGTCAGCCAGCGCAGAGACGACATCGCCCAGGCGATCGAAACCCACCAGGTCGTGATCGTGGCCGGTGAGACCGGCTCCGGCAAGACCACGCAGCTGCCCAAGATCTGCCTCGACCTCGGCCGCGGCGTCACCGGCCAGATCGGCCACACCCAGCCGCGGCGCATCGCGGCCCGCACCGTCGCCGAGCGCATCGCCGAAGAGCTCAGCACCAGCCTCGGCACCGCGGTCGGCTACAAGGTCAGGTTCACCGACAAGTCGGGCGACAACACGCTGGTCAAGCTCATGACCGACGGCATCCTGCTGAACGAGATCGCCAGCGACCGCGACCTCACCCGGTACGACACCCTGATCATCGATGAAGCCCACGAGCGCAGCCTGAACATCGACTTCATCCTCGGCTACCTCAAGCAGCTTCTCCCGCGCCGCCCTGACCTCAAGGTCATCATCACCTCCGCGACGATCGACCCGGAACGCTTTTCCGCCCACTTCGACAACGCGCCCATCGTCGAGGTCTCCGGCCGCACCTACCCGGTCGAGGTGCGCTACCGCCCCATCACCGACCCAGAGCAGCGAGGCACCGAGGACCGCGACCAGATCCAGGCGATCAGCGACGCGATCGATGAGCTCAGCGCGAACGGCCCCGGCGACATCCTCGTGTTCCTGTCCGGAGAGCGCGAGATCCGCGACACCGCGGACGCGCTCAAGGGCCGGAACCACCTCGACGTCCTCCCGCTCTACGGTCGGCTGTCCGCCGCCGAACAGCACCGTGTCTTCGAGGTCCCCGCCAATCGCACCACGCGCAGCCGCCGCGTCGTGCTCGCCACGAACGTGGCCGAGACCTCGCTCACCGTCCCCGGCATCCACTACGTCGTCGACCCGGGCACCGCGCGCATCTCCCGCTACTCGGTGCGCACGAAGGTCCAGCGCCTGCCGATCGAGGCCATCTCGCAGGCCAGCGCCAACCAGCGCAAGGGCCGCTGCGGCCGCGTCGCCGACGGCATCTGCGTCAGGCTGTACTCCGAAGACGACTTCAACTCCCGCCCCGAGTACACCGACCCCGAGATCCAGCGCACTAACCTCGCGTCGGTCATCTTGCAGATGGCCGCGGCCCGCCTCGGCGACGTCCGGAAGTTCCCGTTCGTCGACCCGCCCGACCCGCGCAGCATCACCGACGGCGTGCGCCTGCTCGAAGAGCTCAACGCCATGAAGAGCGACCGGCTCACCGAGTTCGGCCGCAAGATGGCCCGCCTCCCCGTCGACCCCCGCATCGCCCGGATGATCCTCGAATCCGACGCCCAGGGCTGCGCCCGCGAAGTGCTGGTCATCGCCGCCGCGCTGTCCATCCAGGACCCCAGGGAACGCCCCGCCGACAGCCAGCAGGCGGCCGACACCGCGCACCGCCGCTTCGCCCAGCCGGAGTCGGACTTCCTCACGTTCCTCGCGCTGTGGGACTACCTCGCCGAGCGCCAGCGCGAGCTGTCCGGTTCGGCCTTCCGCCGCATGTGCCGCGCCGAGTTCCTCAACTACCTGCGGGTCCGCGAGTGGCAGGATCTGCACGCCCAGCTGCAGAGCCTGTCCGATGATCTCGGGCTGAGGACTCAATCATCATCATCAGAACGGGCCCGTGTTCACACCGCCCTGCTCGCCGGGCTCTTGTCCCATGTCGGCATGAAGGTGGTGCTGCCCACCGGGCGCCCCGGCGCTCCCGCGGGGGAGCGGGGCCGCCGCCCGCTGCCCGAGTACCTGGGCGCCCGCGGCACCCGGTTCGCGGTCTTCCCCGGCTCCGCGCTGGCCCGCAAGCCCCCGGACTGGGTCGTCGCCGCCGAACTCGTCGAAACGTCCCGGCTCTGGGGGCGCATCGCCGCCGCGATCGAGCCGGAGTGGGTTGAACCCGTCGCCGCCCACCTCGTCAAGCGGACCTACAGCGAACCGCGCTGGTCGAAGAAGCGCGGCGCCGTCGTCGCGACCGAGAAGGTCACCCTCTACGGCGTCCCCATCGTCGCCGACCGCACGGTCGACTTCGCCCGCATCGACCCGGCCACCTCCCGCGAGCTGTTCATCAGGCACGCCCTGGTGGAAGGCGACTGGGAAACCAGGCACCACTTCTTCCGCGACAACGCCAAGCTCCTCGCCGAGGCCGCCGAACTCGAACAGCGCGCCCGCCGCCGCGGCCTCGTCGCGGGAGAGGACGCATTGTTCGGCTTCTACGACGCGCGCGTCCCCGCCGACGTCGTCTCCGCCCGGCATTTCGACGCGTGGTGGAAGAAGCAGCGGCACGAGACGCCCGGCCTGCTCACGCTGACACTCGATGACCTGCTCAGCGCGGAGGCGGCGGAGCTGGACTCCGCCGCCTACCCCGAGGTCTGGACGTCGGCCTCGCCCGGCACCGGCGGTGACGGCCGGCGGACCCTGCCGCTGTCCTACGCCTTCGAGCCCGGCACGGAAGCCGACGGGATCACGATCGACATCCCGCTGAACACCCTCAACCAGGCCCGCCCGGAAGAGTTCTCCTGGCAGGTCCCCGGCCTGCGCCACGAACTGGTCACCGAGCTGATCCGCTCCCTCCCCAAAGACCTGCGCCGCCAGCTGGTCCCCGCCCCCGACGTCGCCCGCGAGGTCCTCGCCCGGCTCGACGGCGCCGTCCCGGACGGCGACATCAGGGACGGGCTCTCCAGGGAACTGCTCCGGCTGCGCGGGGTCCGCGTGCCTGCCGACGCGTTCGACTTGGACAAACTCCCATCCCACTTGCGCATTACGTTCCGTATAGTCGGCGATGGTCGGGTGCTCGCCACGGGTAAGGACCTCGCCGCGCTGCAGCGTCAGTTGCGGCCAAAGCTGCGCGCGACCCTGTCCGCCCGGGCGAGCGCGCTGACCAGGACCGGACTGACCAGCTGGGACTTCGGCACGCTGCCGCAGGTGTTCACCGACGGAGAGGTCAGGGCTTACCCGGCGCTCGCCGACAACGGCGAGACCGTCGACATCCGGTTGTTCGAGACGGCGGACGCGGCCCGCGCGGCGATGCGCGCGGGAACCCGGCGGCTGATCCTGCTCGGCGTCAGGTCGCCGGCCAAGGACATCGCCGCCCGGCTGACCACCGCGCAGAAGCTGGCGCTCAGCAACAACCCGCACGGCGGCGTCGCCGCCCTGTTCGCCGACTGCGTCAACTGTGCCGCCGACGGGCTGATCGCCGACGCAGGCGGCCCGGCCTGGGACGCCGCCGGCTTCGCCAGGCTGGCCGACGCCGTCCGCCCCAGGCTGCACACGGCCACCGCCGAGGTGGTGGCGCGCGCCGAGGAGATCCTGCGCGCCGCGCACACCGCCCAGGTCCGCCTCGGCGACCTGCGCAGCGCGGTGCTCGAGCCGGCCGCCGCCGACATCCGCGCCCAGCTCGCCGGACTCATCTACCCCGGGTTCCTGAGCGCCGCCGGAACGCGGCGGCTGCCCGCGCTGGCCCGCTACCTGCACGCGATCGAGCGCCGCATGGACAAGCTGCCCGACAACCCCGGCCGCGACGCCCAGCAGATGGCGGTGGTGCACCGCGTCGAGGACGCGTACCAGGCGGCCCTCGCCGCGCTGCCCGGTCCCGCGCGGTCCGGCGACGCAGCGCAGGAGATCGGCTGGATGATCGAGGAGCTGCGGGTCAGCCTGTTCGCGCAGACGATCGGCACCCCGGTACCGGTGTCCGAGCGCAGGATACTGACAGCAATCGAACACCTCAACTGACAACTGCCAGCACGAGCTTGCCGCGCACGTGGCCGTCCTCGCTGACGCGGTGCGCCTCGGCAACCTCGGCGAGCGGGAAGGTCTGCGCGACCGGGAGCACCATTGGCGAACGCACGCGCCAGGTGCGGTCGTTTGGTCCCTCATAGGGGACCAAACGGCGGACATTTGTTCGTAACGATCTTGATCAGGGACGTCAAGCGCCAGCCTAGGCGTCGCTACCTTCACGAGATGTGGTCAAGAGCCCAGACCCGCGCCCGCGGTCGGCGACCGGATCGGCCCTGAGTGGCTCCCAAACGGGGCATAGGTGGCTGGACTGCAGGTTTGCCAGCGGCTAGGTCGTGCCCGGAAGCATCACAGGTTCGTGACTGTACGGATGCTCTACCTGATGTTCGTTAGTTCCGTATAGTCGACGATGGTCGGGTGCTCGCCGCGGGTAAAGACCTCGCCGCGCTGCAGCGTCAGTTGCGGCCAAAGCTACGCGCGGACCTTGTCCGCCCGAGCGAGCACGCTGACCAAGACCAGGCTGACTATTCGCGCAGACGATCGGAACCCCGGTACCGGTGTCTGAGCGCAGGGTAATGACAGCAATCGAACATCTCAACTGACAACTGTTTGCCATTCGAACGGCACCGGCGTGTCGTTCGAACTTTGTCCTACTCGAAGTGCTACCTTCCTCGTGCAAGTAGCACGCTCATCGCCCGACGGCCGGCCCGGCCGTGAGCACGACCCGTGAATGAGGAGGAAGGCACCGTGACCGGAACAACGCCCCCCGTGAGACGCCGGCTGCTCGGCGCTGCGTTGCGCAGGTACAGGGAGAACCTTGGCTACGGACTCGACGAGGCCGCCCGGATCCTGGAGTGCGACCGCTCCAAGATCAGCCGGATCGAGACCGGCCAGCGCGGCATCCGCGCCAAGGAACTGCGCGAGCTGCTCGCCGAATATGGCGTGCCGGACGGCGAGCAGGCGGCCCTGCTCGCCGTCGCGCACGGCGGCAGGGAGCACGGCTGGTGGCAGGAGTACCCAGACGTGCTGTCCGAGACCGGCCAGGACTACGTGATCATGGAGGCGGCCGCGACCGAGATCCTGGCCTACGACTCCCACCAGATCCCGGATCTGCTCCAGACGGGAGCGTACGCGCGGGCGGTGGCCGCCGCCGACCCGGCCTGCGCCGGCGACGAGCAGCAGGCACACGCCGTCGAGGTGAAGCTGATCAGGCAGCGGATGGTGCTGGCGGAGCGCAGCCCGCGGCTGGAATTCGTGCTCGCCGAGGCCGCGCTGCACCAGGTGGTCGGCGGGGCCGCGGTGATGCGCCCGCAGCTCGCCCGGCTCGCCGGCCTCGCCTTGGCGGGTTCCGGCCATAGCGGCGCCAGCCTGTCGCTCCAGGTGCTGCCGTTCGCCGCGGGCGCGTACGCCGCCGGGTGCGGGTCGATGGCGATCCTGCGATTCGCGGATGCGCCGGGGCTCGGCGTCGTCCATCTGGCCGGGGCCGGGCTGTCGGGCGGGGTCAGCCTGGCGGATCCGGCGGACGTGGCCCGCTATATCCGGGCCTTCACCCAGCTGCGTGCGGCGGCGCTCACCCCGGCGGCGTCGGCGCGCCTGCTCAGCGACATGGCGAGGGATTAGCTGGCCAGATCGGGCAGCTGGCCGGCGCCCGGTGCGGCCCCGGGCGCCGGCCAGCCGCCGGGCTTGTTCGCGGGTTCAGTCCGTGTCCGGGGTGCCCGGTCCTTCCGGGGCGGAGGCGTCGGGTACCGGCGTCCGGGGTCGCGGGGCCTGCATCGCCTGTACGGGGAGCGAGAGTTGCTTGTTGACGCTCTCGAGCTTGGCGATGAGGTCCTGGATGTCTCGAAGCTGACGGTCGTCTCGCACTCGGGCACCTTCGTCGCGATCGCTTGCGGCCGGCACGCCGTTGCCGGAAATCATGGAACAGAACTCCCAAGCGGGTGGGGGAGCCGGATGGCGAGGGTCACTCTACCGGCGCCTGACAAGGCTTATCTTACGGCCATTTAGCAGATTTGTCACCGCGCTAGGCGCGATATGCGCGATATTCGCGAATCTGCCACGCTGCACTGGGCGGCGCGTACGCAAGCATATAACGGCGCGGTCATCATTTGGCACGCGTCGGCTCGCGCGTGTCGCTCCCTGGCATCAAGTCGCAGGTCAGGCTGGCTGCGCGGGCTGCGATCGATTGCAATCAATTCAGCCATCATATGCAAATGCACAGATGTCATGCACGCGTATAAAGAAAGTGCGTATGCACGTGCATTAGCCGCATCGGGCTGCACAAAACGTCCTATTCGCCGGATTACGGCATGGTCAGCGGCGGGCCGCGCGCTGGCCGTGGGCGCGCATGGCTTGTTCCATCTCCTGCGGGGTCAGCGCCGGCGCGGGCAGTCGCGTCGCGCCGTCCCGGGAGGGTCGCAGGCCGTCGATGATCAGCGCGAGGTAGCGCCGCCACAGGTCCGGCTGCACGGGGCCGGCGTACTCGGCGGCCGCCGACAGCATGAAGGCGATCATCGGCACGTCGGTCGCGCTGAAGTCCTCGCGCAGTTCGCCCGCCGCCTGGGCCCGCTCCACGAGCTTGGTCACCACGGGGCGCATCTGCTCGCGGGCGTAGGCGACCCGGTCCCTGCCGTAGGTGGCGAACATCATCAGCTGCCGGAAGCCCACGTCCGCGGCCATGGTCCGCGCCGCGTACTCGAGGAAGGAGATCAGCCCCTGCCACGCGTCGGGCGCCGCGCACGCCTCCTCGGCGACCTCGACCATCGTGTCGATGCGGTCCGCGAACAGGTCGGCGACCAGCGCCTCTTTGTCGGGGAAGCGGCGGTACACCGTGCCCACGCCGACTCCGGCCGCGCGGGCGACGTCGTCCAGGGTGGCGTCGAGGCCGCGCTGGGTGAACACCTCGGCGGCGGCTTGCAGGATGCGCCGCCGGTTGCGCTCGGCGTCACGGCGCAGCGGCCGTTCGCCCTTGCACCCGCCAGGCTGCTCCTCGCCGCACGATGTCATGCCTATAGACTACCCGCAGCGGAGGTGATGTCTCCGCTTCGTGTTATGCTGGGCTGTGTAAGCGGAGTTACGTCCTCCAGATAGGCGGTCGACATGTCCGAAGCGAGCCTCCCCGCGCAAGGCGCGGGGCAGTTGGCCTGGACCGGCGCGCAGGCGGAACCCGACCCGCGGCGCTGGCTGGTCCTCGTCGTTATCGCCGTCGCCCAGCTCATGATCGTGCTCGACCTGACAGTGATGAACCTCGCGCTGCCGTCGGCGCAGAACGCGCTGCATTTCAGCAACGTGGACAGACAGTGGATCGTGACGGCGTACGCGCTGACGTTCGGCAGCCTGCTGCTGTTCTTCGGCCGTGTCGCCGACCTGATCGGGCGCAAGGTCATCTTCCTCACCGGGCTGACCGGCTTCGCCGCGGCCTCCGCGGTCGGCGGCGCCTCCGTCAACTTTGAGATGCTGGTCACCGCCCGCGCCTGCCAGGGCGTGTTCGCCGCGATGCTCGCGCCGGCCGCGCTGTCGCTGCTGACCACGACGTTCAGCGACCCGAAGGAACGGGGCAAGGCCTTCGGCGTCTACGGCGCCATCGCCGGCGCCGGCGCCGCGGTCGGGCTGCTGCTCGGCGGCGCGCTGACGTCGTACCTGTCGTGGCGCTGGTGCCTGTACATCAACCTCCTCTTCGCCGGGGTCGCGATCGCGGGCGGAGCGCTCCTGCTTCATCGGCAGCAGAAGACGCCGGGGGCCAAGCTGGACATCCCCGGTGTGCTGTTGGTGTCCGGCGGCGTGTTCAGCCTGGTCTACGGGTTCTCGAACGCCGCGCTGCACGGCTGGAGCGCACCGTCCACCTACGGGTTCCTGGCCGCGGGCGCGGTGCTGCTCGTCCTGTTCGCCCTGTGGCAGGGACGCGCCAGCCACCCCCTGCTGCCGCCCCGGGTGGTGCTCGACCGCAACCGCGGCGCGGCCTACCTGGCGATCCTCATCGTCGGGGCCGGCATGTTCGGCATCTTCCTGTTCCTCACCTACTACATGCAGGAGAGCCTTGGGTACTCGCCGGTCATCAGCGGAGTGGCCTTCCTGCCGATGGTCGGCTGCGTCGCCGTGGCCGCCAACGTGTCCAACATCGTGCTGCTGCCGAGGATCGGCCCCAAGCCGATCGTCATCGTCGCCATGGTGCTGCTCGCCGGCGCGCAGGTCTGGCTGACCCGGATCGGGGTACGCGGCGACTACGTGGGCGGCATCCTCGGCCCGCTGCTTGTCACCGGCGTCGGCATGGGCTTCATGTTCTCGACCGCGATGAACACCGGCACGTACGGGGTGTCCCCGCGCGACGCCGGCGTGGCGTCGGCGTCGGTGAACACCGGCCAGCAGCTCGGCGGGTCGATCGGCACCTCGCTGCTGAACACGATCGCGGCGAGCGCGACGACGGCGTACATCACCAGCCACCTGGCGGGCCTGCACGCCCGCCCGACCCCGGCGACGGTGCACGCCGTTCAGGCGGCCGGCCTGGTGCACGGCTACACCACGGTCTTCTGGTGGTGCGCGGCGATCTTCCTCGGCGGCGCGGTCGTGTGCGGCGCGCTGATGCGCCGCGGCCCGCTGCAGGGAATGGCGGCCGGTCCCGGCGAGGTCCCCGCCGCGGCGGTGGCCGGGGCGAGCGCCGAGACGAGCGCCGCGGTCAGCTCTCCGGATTGACGCGCTCCCCAGCCTGAAGGCCGGAGATTCAGCCCGTGCCGCTTCACGCGGCACCTCTGCGGCTTCCCGCTTCACCGGCAACTGCCAGCGCAAGCACCGGTCTTACATCGCCTCCGCGGGCGTTTGGAGCCTCCCTGCGTCCCAGGGCGGCTATGTTTCTCGCGGCGTTGACATCCCGGTCATGGACGGTCCCGCAACGTGCTGCAGGTCCATTCCCGGACGTCCAGGGGTTTCGGGCCGTCCAAGGCGCCGCAGGCCGAGCAGACCTGGCTGGTGGGCGGGGCGGTTCAGTTCTCCGGGGCGGACCGGTGCAGGACCCTGCGGGCGGGGTGCGGGCGCCGCTCCGCCTCCTCCAGGGCGGGCTCGGTGAGCTGGGGCAGCACGATCGTGAAGCGGGTCATCCCCGGCCGGCTGGTCACCAGGACGGCGCCGCGGTGGGCGGCGATCACGGCGTCCACGATGGCCAGCCCGAGGCCGGTTGACGTCCCGTCCGCGGTGCGCGAGCGGGCGGTGTCCGCGCGCGTGAACCGCTCGAACAGGTCGGGCAGCAGGCCGGCCGGGATGCCGGGCCCGTCGTCGGTCACGGTCAGCACCATCCGCGGCTCGGCCGGGACGTCGCCGTGCCGTACCGATTCCGGACCGGCGCCGGGCTCGCCGGGGGGCAGCTGGCCGCTGACCGCGACGGTGACCGTGGTGCCGTCAGGGGTGTGCCGTCCGGCGTTGCTGAGCAGGTTGGTGAGCACCTGGTGCAGCCGGTGCTCGTCGCCGCGGACCAGCACCGGGTCGTCGGGCAACTCGAGCATCCAGCGGTGACTGGGACGCGCGACCCGGGCGTCGCTCGTCGCGTCGATTGCCAGCCGCGTCATGTCCACCGGCTCGCGGTTCAGCGGGCGGCCCGCGTCGAGCCGGGCGAGCAGCAGCAGGTCGTCGACGAGCACGCTCATCCTGGTGGACTCCGACAGCACCCGGCTGAGCGCGTGGGTGACCGTCTCCGGCGACTCGCCGGGATGGAGCAGGCCGAGTTCGGCGTAGCCGCGGATGGCGGCGAGCGGGGTCCGCAGCTCGTGGCTGGCGTCGGCGGCGAACCGGCGCAGCCGCGCCTCGCTCGCCGCCCGCCGCCGCAGCGCCGTCTCGACGTGCCCGAGCATGCGGTTGAAGGCCAGCCCGAGCTGGCCGGTCTCGGTGGCCGGGTCGGTGTACCTGACGCCCCGGGGCAGCGCGACCTCGCCGGACTCCAGCGGCAGCTCGGCGACGTGCGACGCGGTGGCGGCCACCCGGCGCAGCGGGCGCAGCGACAGGCGGACCCACAGGGTGCCGAGCACTCCGGTGAGCACCATCACGGCGCCGAAGACCCCGGCCTCGGCCAGCGCGACGTCCTTCAGCAGGTCATGCGTGCCGCTCAGCGACAGGCCGGTGACATAGGTCCCGTTGGGATCCTGGACGACGGTGAGCTCGTAGTCCCCGCCGAGCGAGGTGAGGTGCCGGGTGACCGGCGTCGGCAGCGCGGGGCCGCCTTGCTGGGGCTGCGGGCACGGCGTGATGGTGCCCAGCGTTGTCTTGTCCGCGGCCGTCAGCGTGATCTGATGGGGCACGAGCATGGCGCCCCACTGGCCGTGCCGCATGTACGCGACGAACGTCCCCTGGCCGAGTCCGTCGCAGTTCATCGAGCTGATCGGGCTGCCTGTCGCGCCAGGCCCGGGCCCCGCGTGGTCGTCACTGTCGTGGTCGCCATCGCCGTGGCTGCTGGGATTGAACCAGGAGTCCAGGCAGGTGTTCGCGACGCTGGTCGCGGCCTGGAGCTGGTCGCCGAGCTGACTGGTCAGCGCCCGCTGGACCGCGAAGTACGTCACCGCGCCGACCAGCGCGGCGGCGGCGGCGAGCAGCGCGACCAGGCCCGCGATGAGCCTGCCGCTCAGCGTGCGGGGGACCGCCCGGGCGATCCCTTTCATCAGCCAGCCGGCTTCAGCACATACCCGACGCCGCGGACGGTGTGGATGAGCGGCTCACGGCCGGCGTCGATCTTCTTGCGCAGGTAGCTGATGTACAGCTCGACCACATGGGCCTGGCCGCCGAAGTCGTAGTTCCACACCCGGTCGAGGATCTGCGCCTTCGACAGCACCCGCCGCGGGTTGCGCATGAGGAAGCGGAGCAGCTCGAACTCGGTCGCGGTCAGGTCGACGAGCTCGCCGCCGCGGCGCACCTCGCGGGCGTCCTCGTCCATGCTCAGGTCCCCGACCGTGAGCGAGCCCTCGCTGGTCGCCCTGGCCAGGTTGGCCCGGCGGAGCAGCCCGCGCAGCCGGGCGAGGACCTCTTCGAGGCTGAACGGCTTCGTCACGTAGTCGTCCCCGCCGGCGGTCAGCCCCGCCACCCGGTCTTCCACCGCGTCCCGCGCGGTCAGGAACAGCACGCAGATGTCGGGCAGCTCGGCGCGGAGCCGGCGCATGACCTCGATGCCGTCGAAGTCGGGCAGCATGATGTCGAGCACGACCGCGTCCGGCCGGAACTCGCGCCCGGCCCTGACCGCCTCCGCGCCGTCGCCCGCGGTGCGCACGCTCCAGCCCTCGTAGCGCAGCACGCTGGAGAGCAGTTCCGCCAGGCTCGGCTCATCGTCGACCACCAGGACCCGCACCGGCGTGCCGTCGGCGTGCTGGGTGCCCGCGCCGCGGCTCAGCGGAGCGGCCGTCCCGGCCGCCCCCGGCGCCCCGCCCGCCGCCAGGCCGCCGCCAGGCTGCGCGCTGCCGTTCATGGTCGTGCTGCCGCGTGGGTAGTCAGGCATCTGTCGTCTCTCACTCAATAGCCGGGCCGCGAGGTCTTCCTCTCAGGATGCCAAGGCCAGGGACACGATCTTGTGTGGATAACGTATGGATTTCCTCTGAGCTTGCGCACCGGCGCGACTCAGATGCCGAGCAGGCGGGCGAGCTTGGAGCCGTGGCCCGCCGGGCGCGCTCCGGCCTCGAGCAGCAGGTCCGCCGCCGCCCGCTGCAGGTCCGGGGCGGGTTCCGGCACCTCGACCTCGACCTCCCGCCAGCGCAGCGGCTGGCTCGCGGCCCCTCCCGGCGCCTCCGCGAGCCGCCGCGCGGTCACCACGTCGTCGGCGATCTCCGCCACCACGTGCCCGTCGCCGGCGCGCAGGGTAACAACGGTACGTTCCGTATCAAGGGTGGCGATCGGCGCGAGCGGCAGGGCGTTGGTGACCTCGGCCACCCGCGACGCGAGGCGCGCGGGCACCACGTCGCGGGAGTCGCCGAGGGGCTCGCGCACCTCCCGGCGATCGGCTCCCTCGGGCAGCTTCAGGTGCCAGCCCTCGTCCGTGCCCCCGGTGCGCCTGCGGAGCGTGATCTTGCTCGCCGCCAGCCGTGTCCCCGGCGTGTCGAAGTAGGTCGCGGCCAGGTGGTAGGTGACCGGGGGGTCCGCCGTCACGCCGCTCAGCGCGCCGAAACCGGGACGCGCGAAGTCGTCGTCGACATCGAATTTCTGCTCGATCTCCAGGTAGTCCGCCACCGTCGCCTCCGTCCGCTCTGCTGTCAACAGTATGCTGCGTCCGTGAGAACACAGCCGGGCCTGCTCAGCAGGCGCCCGGCCAGCGAGCGGGACCAGGCCGCCGGCCGCGCGCTGCTGATCGCCGGCGCCGCGGTGGCCGCGGTGGCGGCCGCCGCCTACCTCGCGGCGCTGGCCGCCCACCCGATGGCCGTCACGCTCAAGGGCTTCGACCTGGAGGTCTACCTGGGCGGCGCGCGCGAGGCCCTGCACCACCCGGCTGACCTCTACTCCTGGATCTACCAGGGCCACCCGGGCATCCAGTTCACCTACACCCCGTTCGCGGCCCTGGTGTTCGCCGCGGGGCTCGCGATCCCGTTCACGGCGCTGATGGCCGGCGTCGCCATCGTGTCCACGGTCGCGCTCGTGGCCGCGGTCTGGATCGCGTTCCGCGAGCTCGGCTGGCAGGGAACGGCGCGGCTCGGCGCCACCCTGCTGGTGTCCGGCCTGGTGTTCTGGACCGAGCCTGTGCAGCGCGGGCTGTTCCTCGGGCAGGTCGAGCTCGCGCTCATGGGCCTCATCATCTGGGACCTGTGCCAGCCGGACAAGCGGCCGTGGAAGGGCGCCGCGACCGGCATCGCGGCCGGCATCGACCTGATCCCGCTGGTGTACATCGCCTACCTGGTGGTCACGAAGCGGTTCAGGCAGGCGGCGGTGGCGATCGGGGCGTTCGCCGTGACGATCACCATCGGCTTCGCCGCGCTGCCGCACCCGTCAGTGACCTGGTGGCTGGACGGCGACTTCTGGCAGGCGGGCCGGACCGGCTTCGTCGGCTCTCAGCAGAACCAGTCGCTGCGCGGCATCATGACCAGGCTCATCGGCTCGGTGAACGGCGCCTACGCGCCGTGGATCGCCGTCGCGATCGTCGTCGCGGTGGCCGGCCTGGCCGCCGCGGTGCTGCTCGACCGGCGCGGCTACCGGTTCGCCGGGCTGATGACCGCCGCGCTGACCGGGCTGCTCGTGTCGCCGATCAGCTGGGACCATCACTGGGTGTGGATTGCGCCCGGGCTCGCGGTGATCATCGACGCCGGCGTCCGCGCGCGGACAGGCATCGTGCGAACGGCGTGGTATCTGCTCGCGGCGGTGGTGCTCGCGCTGTTCGGCGCGTGGCCGGACTTCTGGTCCCGGACGGCCGGGCTGCTGCAGGGCGGGCTGATCAACTACGCCCCGGCCACGTCCTTCGCGCACGGTGACAACCCCGGCTACGCCGAATACCACTGGCACGGCCTGCAGCTCCTGGCCGGGAACCTGGAACTGCTGGCCGGCCTGGGCCTGTTCACCGTCCTGCTCGGCACCGTGATCTTCTTGGGGCTTACCCGGCGTCAGCGTACCCGGCGGCCCATGTCCTTGGCGGAGTAGCCGCCGAGTTCTTCCACCGCGGCCTTGAAGCGATCCGACCGCAGCAGCGCCCACAAGGGCGCGAGCTGCGGAGACTCCAGCGCGGCCGGAGCGACGACGAGGTCATACGGTTCGGTGGCCAGCGGCACGAAGCCGAGCCCGAACGCGTGCGCGGCAGCCATGATCCCCATCCCCGCGTCGGCCCGCCCGGACGCGATCGCCGCCGCGACCGCCAGGTGCGTCGGCTCCTCCCGCGCGTACCCCTCGATCGAGGAAGCCGCGAGGCCCCGCTGCGCGAGCATGACGTCGAGCAGCACCCGCGTCCCCGCGCCGCGCTGCCGGTTCACGTACCGGACGCCGGGACGGCATACATCAGGCAGCCCGGAGATGCCCTGGGGATTGCCGGCGGCCACGATGAGCCCCTGCGACCGCTCCACCAGCCGCACCACCGCCACATCGCCAGCCGCCGCCCCGAAAACCCGGTCCACGTACGGCAGCGTGTACTGCCCGGAAGCCGGGTCGAGCAGGTGTGAGCCGGCGATGTGGCACAGGCCGTCGCGCAGCGCGACGAGCCCGCCGAGCGACCCGACGTTGGACGACGCGAGCGTCACCATCGGGTCGTCGGCGCGCAGGAACGAGGACGCCAGGTCGAGCACCATGTCATGCGACCCGATCGCGACGATGGTGCGCGCGATCTCGTCGAGCCCGCGCAACAGGTCGACCGGCACGGACGACCCGGCGTGGTGCCCTTCCACGCCGGCGGGCACGACGAGCAGCCCGTCGGCGCGGACCAGGGACGTCAGCACCCCGGCGCCGCGCGGCAGCGGCGTCGCCACCAGGGACCCGCCGACGGAGCCGAGCCGGACCCGTACCCAGTCGTCCATGCCGAGCGGCGAGGCGAGCTTGCGGGCCAGCCTCGCCGGAGTACGCGGCCGCTGCCGCGGCGGCGCGCCGGACAGCTCCGCCAGCAGCGGCGCCGCGAAGATGTCGAAGGTGAGCGCCGCGGACACCGGGTAGCCGGGCGCGCCGAGCACCGGCGTCCGCCCCACGACGCCCAGCACCACCGGGTGTCCCGGCCGCACCGCGACCCCGTGCACGGCCAGGGTCCCGGCGGACGCGACCACCGCCGCCGTGTAGTCGTCCCGCCCCGCGCTCGACCCGGCGATCACGATCAGCAGGTCGCATTCGGCGGCGGCGTCCCGCACCACGGCGGCGATCCGCTCCGGGTCGTCCGGCTCGATCGGCAGGCACCGCGCCTCGCACCCGGCCTCGCGCGCCTGCTCGGCGAGCATGAGGGAGTTGGTATCGAGGATTTCCCCCGGCCCGGTCTCGGTGCCGATCGGCCGCACCTCATCCCCGGTCGGGAGGATGAGGACAAGACCTTTCTTCCGAACGGACAGGTGCGTTGCCCCCGCGGCCGCCGCCGCCGCCAGGTCGGCGGCGCGCAGCCGGTGTCCCTCCGGGAGCAGCAGCTCGCCGGCGCTCACGTCCTCGCCGATCGACCGGACGTGCTGGTACGGGGGAACGGCGGCGCGCAGTTCGGCGCGGCCGGCGTCGTCGTAGTGGACGTGCTCGCGCATGACTACCGCGTCGCGGCCGTCGGGCATCGGGTCGCCGGTGTCCACCACGTCGTAGGCGTCCTGCGACAGCCAGGCCGGCGTGGTCTCGCTCGCGCCGAGCGTGTCGGCGGACCGGACCGCGATGCCGTCCATGCCCGCGGCGTCGAACGGCGGGGAGGACCGGACGGCCCACACGGGCGCGGCGGTGACGAGCCCGGCGGCCTCGGTGACCGGCACCGTGACGGCGGGCAGCCGGTCCGGGCAGCCCGCGGCCTCGCGGGCGGCACGCCACGCGTCCAGCGCCTGGGCGGCGGGCACGTCGCGGATGAACGGGCTGTTCGCCGGCCTGTCAGGCATACAGGGTCACGTCGACCACGCTACTCGCGTCGAGCCCGGTCGCTTCTTCGGGAATCACGATGTAGCCGTCCGCCGCCGTCAGGACCGACAAGAGCGCCGAGTGCCCGAACACAGGGGTCGCGACGCCGTCGCGCACCGTCACCTGCACGACGTCGAGGCGCCCGGTCGCGGAGGCGAGATCGCGCGACAGCCTGGCCCGGACCGAGGGCTCGGGCGGCGGCACGGTCCAGCCGCCGACGAGGCGGACGACCGGCATCCCGATCAGCCGGAACACGACGAGGGCCGAGCGCGGGTTGCCCGGCAGCCCGATGACGGGCACGCCGCCGCACTCGGCCAGCAAGGTGGGCTTGCCCGGCTTGATGGCCAGCCCGTGGCACCAGATGCTGGGCTCGCCGAGGCGGCGGACGGCGCTGGCGGTCTCGTCCCTGATGCCGACCGACGACCCGGCGGAGATCAGCAGCAGGTCGCTGGCCGGCAGCGCGTCACGGAGGGCTTCCTCGAGCGCGCCCGGGTCGTCGGGAATGATCCCGGCGAAGACCGGCTCGCCGCCCGCGTCCGCGACCAGGGCGGCGAGCGCGGACGCCGTCGCGTCGCGCACCTGGCCGGGTTTCAGCTCCGCCGTGTCCGGCGCGACCACCTCGTCGCCGGTGGAGAAGATCGTCACCACCGGCTTCTTGTGCACGGTCACGGACGTCACGCCCGCCGCGGCGAGCATGCCGAGGTCCTGCGGGCGCAGCGGCCGCCCGCCCGGGATGATCTCGTCACCGGGCCTGGCGTCCTCATCGGCGCGCACCACGCCGTCGGCGGGCGCGACCGGGCGGACCACCTCGATCGTGCCGGGCATCACCTCCGCGGTGTACTCCACCATCACGACCGCGTCCGCGCCGGGAGGTATCGCGCCGCCGGTCGGCATGGCGACCGCGGTGCCCTGGGTGACCGCCGTTTCCGGCTCGGCGCCCATGCGGACGGCGCCGGTGACGGTGAGGTAGCCAGGCAGGCCCTCGGACACGCCGTAGGTGTCGGCGGCGCGGACGGCGTAGCCGTCCACGGTGGAGCGGGCGAACCCGGGCAGCGGGTGCGGGGCGGTGACGGGCTCGCTGGGCACCCGGCGCAGCGCGCCGCGCAGCGGGACGGTCTCGGTGCCGGTGCGGCGCCCTGGCCGGAAGCCCGCCAGTGCCTCGGACACCGTCCGGGTGGTGAAGAACTCGCGCCCGGCGGCGTCAGCCATGGTCCTCGGCGAGTCGCAGGACGCTCATGACCGGCCCGAGCGCGACCTGGCCGAGCCCGCAGATCGAGGTGCGGCGCATCACCTCGGCGAGGTCGCGGACATCGCCGTTCACGTCGCCAGGGCCGCCGCCCGCGGAGAGCAGCCCGTCGAGGATGACGTGCGCCTTCGTCGAG
>Ga0187807_1000062_pt1 | contig 26196 bp, 23 predicted proteins | sample NC_wetland_sal_i_4_FD_132432 | JGI IMG/M metagenome (GOLD analysis project Ga0187807, IMG submission 132432) | Wetland sediment microbial communities from Neuse River Estuary, North Carolina, USA - ASW_2 | ecosystem: Environmental > Aquatic > Freshwater > Wetlands > Sediment | place: USA: North...
AGGGCCGGATCATCCCTGCTGTACTGGCTGGCCGGCGCGGCGTGCGCCTCGATCACGACGACCTTGGCCCGCAGCCGCGCGGCGACGGCGGCGACATCCTTGATGTCGACCGGGATGAGCTTCCTGGCGATGTTGTCGCTGTAGAAGTACAGGTGCGTGGCGGTGGGTGTCACCTGGGCGAAGCCCTGGTAGTGCAGGATGTCGCACGACCCGGCGAGGTTCTCCAGCTGAGTCCGTGACGGGTTGATGACGATCGGCTTGCTCAGCTCCAGCGGCGCGGTCACGGCCAGCTCGAGCTTCTTCGCGAGCTGGTCGGCGGCCGGCCAGGCGATCTCGTCGTTGTACGCCGACATGACGGACGGGTAGCTGAGCTTCTTCGGGTCCGGCTGCACGATCAGCGCGGTCACGGTCGCCGAATCGCCGGCGGCGGGAACGGCCACAGGTCCCTTGTCGCCCGGCATCACACGGGCGAGCGCGAGCTTGGTGTCCAGGCCGAGCGTCCCGCCGCCGGTACCGGCGGCCTGCGCGAGTTCCCACGGCAGATCCGCGAGGTCGCACGCGGGGTCGGCGATCAGCCGGATGGTCAGCTCGTCCGCGGTTTCGTACCAGTTCCGGTACATCTCCCCCACCCGCTGGTGCAGCAGCGCGGCAGCCAGGATCTGTCCCACGAGCTGCAGGTCCTCACCGCTGGGCGTGCGGTGCCCGCGGGTCCACTGGAACACCGCCCGCGTCACGTTCACGCCAAGGGCCTTCAGCCGGATGGTCTCGCTGTGCGGGCCGTTCTCGTCCTGCGCGTGCACCGACCATTCCTCGAGGTCGCCGGTCAGTCGCAGGTCGAAGCGTCCCGTCGTGCCGCGGCGCTCCCGGCCGATCGCCCGCAGTTCGTCGTCGCCGCGCTCGCTCCACCACTGCCGTGCCGCCTCGGGAGGCCGGTCGTAGGCCCCGCGCACCTGCGGGAACGCCGCCACCGCCAGCGCTATCGGGATCACCCCGCCGCCAGTGCCGGGCATGGTCTGCAGGCCCTTGCGGTACCGGGTGATGCCGACGACGGTGCCGGTTTCCACGTCGAGAGCCGGCGAGCCGCTCAGCCCCGCCGCCACGTCCGCGGGGCCCTCGACGATGATGCCGGCCAGCGTCTGCTGGTCGGCCAGCCGGGGATGCACGGAAACCGGAACCCGCTCATACTCGCCTGGCTTCTGCTGCGGATCACGCGGGTATCCCGCGAGCACGACGTCGCGGGATACGGTGAAATCCGCCGGGGTGAGCATGTGCAGCAGCACCGCGTATTGCTTGGGATCGGGATTCTTGACGCGCAGCAGCGCGATATCACCCTCGTCCACCGGCAGCGCGCCCGGCAGCACGTCCGCCTGCAGCGTCTGGCTGGACCCGAATGGCTTAATGTCCACGGTCGTCTTTTTCCCGACCACGTGTGTGCAGGTCAGCAGCAACTCGCTGGTAATGAAGAAGCCCGTGCCGGCACCATCGACCCAGGCGATGCAGTCGGCGATGATTCCCTGGTAATAGCCTGGCTCGACGCTCACGGCGGCCCCGCCTTACCCCGCTCAGTCGCCGTGCGCGGGCGCCGCGCCGGACTTAGCCCAGGTGAGCGTCGCCTTCACGGCGGCACTGCCGGACGCCTTGCCGAATACGGTCATCACCCCGCCCGACGTGATCGCGACGCTGAATTGGAGCTCGACCTCCAGCGAGGTTGGCTCCGCTTTCTTCAGCGCGTCCATGACGGCCCTGCTCAGCGTTTCGATCGGCTTGACCAGTGCCGATAGCGGGGCCACCATATCGCGCGAATCGACGAGCGAGCCCTCACCGAAATCGACGGCCGCGATGCCCACCGTCTGGCCATCACCTAGGTCAAGCCTTACGTACGACTCTGACGGCTCCATTTCCGCGCGTCCTCTTCCCCCTCGATTCCCCGCCCGCCCACTTCCCGGGGACTAAGGGAACTGTAGCGCTTTTAGCCGTCCGCGCCGATTCCTAAAATCACTTCTTCCGAACGCAGGCGTGGCGCCTGCACCGCGGTCCGCGACTGTTCCGCCGTCGCGTGGCGCTCACGGTTGCCTCGCCTGATCAGCAGCAGTGACGCCAGCCCGGCGGTCGCGGCCATCACGGCGATCACCACGGTCGCCCGCTGGAACGCGGCGAGCGCTCCGGGGCCCGCCGGGTGGCCGAGCACGGTGACAAGGACCGCGACGCCGAGCACGATGCCGACCTGGCGGGCCATCGTGACCACCCCGGACCCGGTGGCGAAACGGTGCGGCGGTACCGCGGACACCGCCGCGCTCACCAGGGTCGGCAGCGTGAGGCCGACGCCGGTCCCGGTCATCAGCATGCCCGGCAGCATGTGGGCCGCGTAGTCGGGATGCGGTGACAGCGACAGCCGCCAGAACACACCGCCCGCCGCGTACACCGCGCACCCGGCCGCGGCGACCGGCCCGGGGCCGAGCCGCCTGGCCAGCGGGCCCGCGCCCACCGCGAGGAACGGCACGAGCAGCGGACCGGGCGCGACGGCAAGGCCCGTGCGCAGCGCGGACCAGCCCCAGACGTCCTGGCACCACAGTGTGACAAGCAGCAGCATCGCCCCGAACGCGGTGCCGAACAGCACGTTCGCGCCCGTCGCGGTCGCGAAGACCGGCAGGCGCAGCAGGTGCGGCTCGATCACCGGCACCGGGTGCCGGGCGGAGCGCCGGGCAAACAGCGCGAGCAGGACGGCGGCCGCGGCGATCGATCCGACGACCCGCGGCGAGGCCCAGCCCCAGTCGTCGGCCTTGACCAGCGCGAGGGCGAGCGCGCCGACCGCGACGGAGAAGATCGCGGCGCCGATCGTGTCCGGGCGGCCAGCGTCCTTGTCCACCGCGGGCGCGGGCGGCAGCACGCGCACGCCGGCGAGCAGCGCCACGGCGGCCACCGGCACGTTCACCAGGAACACCCACCGCCAGTTCACCGCGACGAGGGCGCCGCCGAGCACCGGGCCGAGCGCGGCCGCCGCTCCCCCGACCGAGGTCCAGGCGCGGATCGCGCCGGTCCGCCTGGCCGGCGCGGCCGCCGCGAGCAGCAGGCCGAGCGAGGCGGGCATGAGCAGCGCGCCGCCGGCCGCCTGGACGATCCGGGCCGCGACGAGCACCCAGACGTTCGTCGCGGCGGCGCAGGCCGCCGAGGCGAGCGCGAACACCACGACGCCGGCCAGGAACGAGGCGCGGCGGCCGAACCGGTCGGCCGCCCGCCCGGCCGGGACGAGCAGCGCCGCGAACACGATCGCGTAGGCGTTGAGCACCCAGGACAGCGACGCCAGGTCGGTGCCGCCGAACGCCCGGCCGATGGATGGCAGCGCGACGTTCACGATGAACAGGTCGAGGTTCACCATCGCGATGCCCGCCGCGACGACCGCGAACACCGCCGCGAACCGCGCGGAGCCGTCGCCGTCCCGCGCCTCGCTCGCGCTCACGCGCTCGCCTCCGGATCGCAGACCTTCCGGCCGTTCCCCGCACCGTTCGCGTTCCCGCCGCCGTCCACGCACCCTCCCAGGCATGCATTCGCCAGTTTGAAAGTCCAACTGGAGCCTAACCTGAGCGAGTTTGATTTCGCAACCAAGTAGACTGGCAGGCATGCGCGACGATCTGCCCGGCCGCCCGTGCTCGGTGGCGGCCACCCTGAACCTGGTTGGCGAGAAATGGTCGCTGCTCGCCGTGCGCGAGATCGCCTTCGGCAACAAGCGCTTCGACATGATCGCGCGGAACACCGGAGCGCCGCGGGACCGGCTCGCCGTCCGGCTGCGCGCGCTCGAGGCGGCGGGCATCGTCGTCAGGCGGCAGTACAGCGACCACCCGGCGCGGTATGAATACGAGCTCACGCAGGCGGGCCGCGAACTGCGCGAGGTGCTCATGGCGATCCGCGCCTGGGGCGACAAGTGGGCCGTGGAGACGCCGCCCGCGGCATTCGGGCACACCTGCGGCGAGGACCTGGACGCGGCGGTCATCTGCCGCAACTGCGGCGCCGAGGTCAACCCGGATGACCTGAAGATGCGCGTGCTGACCCCCGGCTGGTCCCGCGAAGGCCCCTGCTGACCGCTCCCCGAAGCGCCTGCGGCAGCCTCTTGCTGTTATCAGCTGGGTGGGACCCAACCCGCGCCCCGTATGCCCCGTGCGTCCCGTCCGCCTCGGGCCCGTGGCTTGATCGCGAAGACATATTTCTGCACGTAAACATTTGCACGCCATAGCGTGGTCTTCTTTTCGTGATCATGGGCCACGTGTCCGGAAGTTGCAGGGCCACGACCGCCGTTCAAGGCGTTGCATACGCCGGATCACAAGGTGGCAAGATCAGTGGACGGAAGGGGATGACGTTGCCGGAGCGATCAGGGACCCCCGCCGACGATCCGTTCGGTGGCCGGCACCCGACCAGTCACGAACGGCTGACGGGGCTGCCTTGGGATGCGTCGTACCGCGACGGCCCCGCGCCTTGGGATACCGGCCGGCCGCAGCCGGCGATAGTGCGGGTGGCATCCGAAGGCGGATTCGCCGGACTGGTGCTCGACGCGGGCTGCGGGACGGGCGAGAACGCTCTCCACCTCGCCTCGCTGGGGTTGCCGGTGCTGGGCGTTGACGTGGCTGAGACGGCACTGGCGATCGCCCGGGAGAAGGCCGCAGAACGCGGGATCGCGGTTGAGTTCGCCGCCGCTGACGCGCTGCAGCTGGAGCGGCTGGGACGCAGGTTTGAGACGGTGCTGGACTGCGGACTGTTCCACACCCTCGACGGCGGCGAGCGGCCGGGATACGTGGCGAGCCTGGCGTCGGTGACCGAGCATGGGGGAACCCTGTACGTGCTGTGCTTCAGCGACGACGGTCCAGGTACCGGACCGCACCCCGTCAGTCAGGAAGAGCTGAGGGCGGCGTTCGGCCCCGGCAGCGGATGGCGTGTCGCCGCCATCGAACCGGACCGGGTCCAGACGAGATACCACGACGGCAACGGCGCGCCGGCCTGGCTCGCGACGATCAAGCGGATCTGACACTCCAGCCGTACGCCTAGCGGGTCTGGTAGCGCGGGTGCACCGGGTACCGGGGCGGCGGGGAGGCGGCGCGAACCAGCAGGCCGATGGCGACGCCGGCCAGGAACCCGAAGACGTGGGCGAGATACGCCACCGAACCCGCGCCCGACGCGGCGTAACCCGCCGAGTACAGCCACTGCAGGATGAACCACGAACCGAGCACTAGCCACGCGGGGATCCGCACTGGAATGAAGAACAGGAAGGGCACCAGCGACCACACCTTCGCCCGCGGGTAGAGCACGATGTAGGCGCCGAGCACGCCGGCGATAGCGCCGGAGGCCCCGATCAGCGGCTCCACCGAGGACCGGTTCGCGAACGCGAAACCGTAGGCCGCCACGTAGCCGCAGAACAGGTAGAACAGCAGGTAAGGGATCTTGCGGAACCGGTCCTCGACGTTGTTGCCGAAGATGACGAGGAACAGCATGTTGCCGAGCAGGTGCAGCCAGCCGGCGTGCAGGAACATGGAGAACAGCACCGACAAGACGGGCACCTTGTGGTAGGCAGGCCTGCTCACGTAGCAGGTGCCCGGGTTCGGCCCTGGCGTGCCGGTGGCCACAAGGGGAAGCTGCCGGTCGGTGGTCAGCTCGCGCGGGATCGCCGCGTAGCGGTCGTAGAACGCCTGCTGGCTGCACAGTTGCGCCGTGCTCGAGGCGCCGGTGATGGAGGTGTGCGACCCGGGGGTGAGCAGCAGCACCACGACGTTGGCCGCGACCAGGAAGTACGTGACCCAGGGGGTACGGCGGAGCGGATTGAGATCATGGACCGGCAGTACCACACTGCCAACACTACGGGCCCGTCTCCGTAGTACCAGGTATGAACGACTCCATAATCACGCTGGCGCGGATGCGCCACGGCGAGATGATGCGGCAAGCAGAGCAGGGCAGGCTGGCCGCCCGGGTGCGCCGCGCGGCGCGGCGGACAACGCGGACAGCACAGACGGCGCGCATGCCGGTGATCCGGATGCGGCCGACGGTAACGGGAAAGTGAGCGGGCAGCCATGAGCGAGCAAGAGACGGTTCCGGGCCGCGTGGTGATCAAGGACCAGCCGGTCGCGGACTTCAGCCACCTCACGTCGCCGGAGCAGCTGGCGGCGATCGCCCGGATCGAGGACGTGGCGCTGGTCGTCGTGCCGGATGCATTGGCGGCCGCGTACGCGGCCATCCCCTCCTCGGACGTGGCCGCGACCATCTTCGTGCCCGGCGGCGCGAACGTGCGGGTGCACACCGGGTCGCTGGTGGTCGGCGGCGACGGCATCGGCGCGGCCGACGACGTGCTGGTGGTCATCGGGCTGCTGATCATCACCAGCCCGGTGCGCGGCCCGCTGCCGCAGCGGATCCACGTGATCGGGTCGGTGCTCGCCCCGCGGGGCAGCGAGCCGGTCCTCGGGCCTGCCCTGGCGGGCGGCACGGGCGGCGTCAGCTACTACAAGTACGCCGAGGGCCAGGACATCAAGGTGCTCAGCGGTCAGGTGAAGCTCTCCGCCGCCATGCTGGCCAACCCGGCCGGGCAGCCTGATGACATGCTGATCGTCGCGGGACAGGTGACGGTGACCGGTGAGGTCACCACGGTCGGGTACCGCCACGTGATCGTCGCCGGGCAGGTGGCCGCACCGGAGGCCAGCCGGGACGCGATCGAGCCCGCCGTGCAGATCCAGGGTCAGGTCGGCTGGTATAGGGGCGACGACCCGCGGGTATTCATCGGCGACGCTAGCCTGGGTCCGGACTTCTTCCGCCTGCTCGATCATCGCGTCAGCCTGGTCGTATTCGGGGACCTGTCCATCGCCGCCGGTGTCACGGAGACCATGTTGCTTGAGAAGATCGCCGGCATAGCGCTGTTCGGCGACATCACCGCGCCAGCGGAACTCCTCGGTGCGCTCCAGGTCCTCGCGACGGACGTGTTCGGGGAGATCCGGGCCAGCGATGGACCGGCAAGCTGAGTTCCGCCGCCTGTACGAGGCGCACCGCCGCGCGGTACACGCCTACTTCACCGGCCGGACCGGCGACCCCGACCTGTCCGCCGACCTGATGCAGGACGTGTTCCTGCGAGTGTGGCAGCACCTGGACAAGGTGACCGACATGCCGGATGACGGCCAGCGGGCGTGGATCTTCACCGTCGCCAGGAACCTGTCGATCGACACGGGCCGGCACCAGCGCACACAGGCGGGCACCGAGCAGGCGCTGGCTCGTGAGCGGGCAGGCACTGCCGCGTCGAGCGCTCCCGCCAGCGTCGCGGTCATCGACGCCGAGCGCGTGGCGATCGTGAGCGACGCGATCAGCCGCCTTCCCGAGGAGCAGCGGGTCGCGCTCACGATGGCCGCCGCCGGCTCGATGACCAGTGTTGAGATCGGCGCCGCCGTCGGCGTGCCGGCCGGCACGGTGCGGTACCGGCTGTCCCTGGCCCGGCGGACACTCGCCGAGGCGCTCGACCGTTATGATGGCCACGCGGAGGAATCATGAGCCTCGACGACGACATCGCGGCCTGGGCCGCCACCGTCCGCCTCACCGACGCCGACGCGGACGCGATCTTCCAGCGCATCGTCGCAACCCCGGTGCGATCCGCCACCGCCACGCCGTCACTGGCCCCGTCGTGGTGGCGGTCGTTCAACGCCGGCTTCGCCGCCCGGATGGTCGCGAGCACCAGCCCAGCACGACGGGCAGCCTGAAGTCAGCTGCTAGAACAGCGCATCCGACTTTTCCCCGGTGATGCCCCATACGAGCTGCTCGAATGGATCCGGGCTGGGTTTGCGCATGTCGATCATGTGCCACGAGCTCAGGAAAGGAGGAAGCCGCGGAATTCCCGCCCGGCCCTCCAGGATTACCGGGATAACCGGCCTGCCGCGCCTGACGAACTCCTGCAAGATGGCCTCCACCTCAAGTTCCTGCCAGGGCCCGGTGCCACGGTCGCCGATGAACACGGCCGCCGACTTGACAGACCTGATGGTGCGGCGCAATTCCTTCTGCCAACGCATACCCGGGCGGATCTCCCACACGTCAAGCCAGGGGAGGATGCCGCGCTCCTTCAGCCGCTCGCCGATCGTCATGACCTGCGGCTTGTCCCTCGAGTTGTGGCACAGGAACACGTCGTAGTCGCCGGTCTCGATCTTGCCCTTGAGCCGGGTGGCCGCGACACCGCGGTCGCGCTGCTCGTCCGCGCTGCGGTTCATCTCGGACACCGCGGTCTCCGCCGTCGCGGGCGACTCACCGTCGCGCAGCGCGATGACCCCCGCATCGCACATTGGGCAGCGGGCGTTGTGCAGGCCGCGCGCCAGCCTGCCCTCTACGAGGTCGTCAGGGAGAACGTAGCCGCATAGGGCGCAGGACCGGATCGCGCGGCGCACAATCGTTCCCGGCAAGGCGCGCTGCGCCAGGTGCTCCGCGACGTAGGTCTCGAACTGGCCGCGCACCGCGGTCCCCGCCTCCTCGTCGTAGAACAGTGTCAGCTCGCCCCGGCCTTCCTCCAGCTCACGCAGGTGGATGCCACAGGCACCGCCGACCGCGGCGCTGTAGGACGCGGCGTTCTGCCACATCGTCTCGCGCTTGAACAGGCTGGAATGTGCCAGCCGTACGGCCAGGCTGGCGTAGATGCTGTGCAGCGGTCCCTCGAACGCGAACGTGACCTGCCTGCCCGGGATGTCCGGGGCGTCCGGCCGCTCCCTGGTGAACTGCGACGGGAAGACCAGGTCCACCCCCTGGTCGGTGGCCTCCTTCAGCGCGATCTCGTGCCTGAGCAGTTCCTCGACGGTGGCGATCAGCAGCAGCTTCTCCTGGGCCGGATCAGGCATGCGTTCCTCGGCCGAAAGCCGGAAGCGCCCGCCGAGAGCCTCGGCTTCCCTGATGAACCCGAGCCCGTCCGGTTCGTCCTTGGCCGCCTGCACCAGCGCCGACGCGTAGGCGTCGAGCAACTCCGGCTGCAGCAGCACTAGGCCGCCGAAGTGCAGGCGGCGGATCAGGTCCCGGCTCTCCACCCGCCCGATGCAGGTCTCGAAACTGGCCCGCAGCGTGTCCTGGTCGGCGTCGCCTGGCTGCGTCCGCAGGAAGCCGCGGAATAGGTCGTCGGCGGTGCACAGCACACGGCCCTGCTTCTTCTCATCGAGCAGGAACTGCTTGATCGAGTCGAACAGGACGCTCGAGCTGACCATCGGCAGCGCGTCCCAGTCGATCGCGTCCCTGATGGCGTCCGTCAGCTCGGTGATCTGCCAGCCTTCTTTCGCGCTCGTCTCGAAGAACCCGTCTAGGCCAAGGTCGTCGATCATCGCCTGGACGCGCTCTCGCGACACGGCCACTCCCCCGCGGTCGGCCCGCCCGGCGACCAGGTAGGTGCGCAGCGGCACGGCGGTTTCCTCGAGCCGCCGCGCCTGAGCCAGTGCCCGCACCCAGTGCTTGACCCCGGCGAAGGGGTCGGTCTCGCTGCGCGAGTCGAACACAAGAAGGGCGACCGCGATCTCGTTCAGATGCAGCTGGTGCACCAGGCGGTAGCCCGGCTGCCCGGCGAGGTCCCACAACAGCACTTCACGGGTCTGCTTGCCTGAACCCGGAACATCGACCTCGCTGGCGCCGAACGTCCAGACCCGGCGGCCATGGGTGGAATCGGTCGGCTGGTACTCCTGCCCGCTGAGCACGAGGCCGAGCCCGGATTTCCCGACGCCCGTATCGCCGAGCAGGACGACCTTAGCGTTCACGTAACGACGGGAATCAGGGCGGATACTCGCGATACCCAACTGGGCGTAGTCAATCTCGTAGCAGTAAACCTGAAGTGACTTTCTATCCTTGACGGCAAGAAGTGGGAGTGACGGATGAAAGGCGATCCCCCCAATTCCCGATGCGTCACCAACTGGAATCGCTGCAACGCGCTCCCAGTCACGGCAGCGCCACAAGTCTACTTGTGTCGACACTGTTGTTGTTGCTAGCAGATTCCCATTCGGAGAGAATTTCACACATGTGATGCCGACGTTGAAGTCTTCGAGAGTGATGAGTTCTTTGTATGTAGTTAGATCCGAGATCCGTACGGTCCTGTCACGAGACGCAGATGCGGCAAGCTTGCCGTCGGGCGAGATGTCGACAAAAAAAACCGTGTCACTGTGCCCGCGCAACTCTCCGAGCAACCTTAGGTCATCGCCCGCATAAACCCTGGAAATACCACTGCCGCAGGGGGCGATGATCAGCCGCCCATCGGGCGACCAGCAGGGGACATTGGAATAGCTTTTGTCTCGCACTACATTGAGCAATTTTAGGGCCCCAAAGTCCCAGATCTCGAGTATGCTCTCATCTCTTTCGTGCGTGCCTCTGCTCACTGCCAGCCTCGAGCCGTCCGGTGACCAGGCCAACCCTCTTATTTTCGCGCTCTTGCCGACAGCCTTTTCAGGCTGCGAGATAGAAGTTCGCGATCCCGTATGCGACCAGTCCTGTATCTGAATACGACCGCTTGACTTCGCGAACGCCAAGACAGGACGAACGGGATGCCATGCCAGACCAAGTACTTCCGCGGGCTCGCCTTGCTGGTCCAGGACTCGCCGTTGGCTGGTGCCAGTTGACCAGACGACAACTTCTCCAGCGCCGCCCACGGCGGCGAGAAATGACCCGTCCGCCGACCAGGCGATCTCGTAGGCTGCTTCTGGCAGGCCTTCGTAGGTTTGCGTCAGCGACACGCCTCGTACGGCAAGCGCGGACTCATCAGGCGCCGCGACGGAAGGCGCCTCCACGCGTGCAGGTTTTTGCTTCCTTCTTCGCAGTGGCATGCCGCCCCCAATACCGGTGAAGTAAGGAGGGTTAAAGCGTAGCGGGATTTGGCATTAAATGTCGTAGTCGACGGTGACTGCGGGGGTGGCGGGGAGGGATTGGCAGGTTAGGACGTAGCCGGCCGCTAGTTCCTTGTCCTCCAGGGCGAAGTTGCGGCGCATCGTTACCTTTCCGTGCGTCACGCGCGCGCGGCAGGTGCCGCAGACGCCGCCCTTGCAGGCGAACGGGAGGTCGGCGCGGGCGCGCTGGGCGCCATCCAGGACCGGGGTGCCCGGCGGGATGGTGACCACCGTCGCGCGGCCGTCCAGGATGACCGTCACCTCGGCGCCCGGGCCGGGGTGCTCGGCGTGCTCGGCCGGCGGGGGCGGGACGTCCTCGACGTAGAACAGCTCGCGGTGCAGCCGGGACCGCGGCACGCCGAGTTCGGTCAGCACCTCGATCGCTGCCTCTACCATGCCGAACGGCCCGCACAGCCACCAGTCGTCGACCGCGGACACGTCCACGGTGGCGGGCAGCAGGGCGCGCAGCTTCGCCGCGTCGAGGCGGCCGCTGAACAGGTCGACCTCCTGGGCCTCCCGCGACAGCACGTGGACGAGCCGCATCCGGGTGGGGAACGCGTCCTTGAGGTCGGCGACCTCGTCGGCGAACATGACCGTGTCCGCGCGCCTGTTGCCGTAGATGAGGGTGACCCGGGCGCCCGCCAGCAGCAGCGACGACGCGATGGACAGCACGGGCGTGATGCCCGACCCGGCCGCGACGAGCACGTGCTCCCCGGCGGCGGACACATCGGGGGTGAATGTGCCGGCCGGCGGCTGCACGTCGACGATGTCGCCGGGCCGCACCCCGCGCACCAGCCAGCCCGATATCAGGCCGCCCGGCACCTCGCGCACGCCGATGCGCGGCGCGCGGCCGGGCGGCACGCAGATCGAGTAGGAGCGACGCTCCGCGCCCCGCTGGACGGTCAGCGACTGGCCGGGCTTGAAGGCGAACGTTTCGGCCATGCCATCCGGCACGTCGAACGTGATCGCCGCGGCGTCGTCGGTCAGCGGGTCGACGGCGGCGACGGTCAGCGGGTAGAACACCGCGGGCGGCAACTCAGAACTCCTTGACGTACTCGAACGGCTCCAGGCACTCCCGGCACTGGTACAGGGCCTTGCACGCGGTGGCGCTGAACGGGGCGATCTCGCGGGTGGCGGCGGACCCGCAGTGCGGGCAGGACACCGGCGGGCGGGTTAGCGTCAGGGGGACGGGGCCGGCCGGCCGTGCGCGGCCGGGCGGGGCTATCCCGGCGGCGGCCAGCTTCCTTCGGCCTTCGGCGGTGATCCAGTCGGTCGTCCACGGCGGCGACAGCTCGGTCGCTATGTCGACATGGCGATACCCGGCCCGCTCGAGCCGGCGCAGCAGGTCCGCGGCGATCTCGCGCATCGCCGGACAGCCGGAGTACGTCGGCGTGATCGTGACCGTCACCGTGTCGCCGTCCTGGCGAACGTCGCGGAGGATGCCGAGGTCCGCGATCGTCACCATGGGCAGCTCGGGGTCGGGCACGGCGGCCGCCGCCTCGTACGCGGTCACCATGTCGCGTCCGGGTGAGCGCGGGCCACGCTTTGCAGCTCTGCGAGGATGTAGCCCATCGCCTCGGTGTGCGTGCCGTCCCGGCCGGCCTTGCCGGCGACAGTGGCGGCCGGCACGGCCGACGGCCGGGTGAGCGTGGCGGCGGCGAAGACCGCGTCGAGGGCGGCGTCCGCCTCCTTGCCGAGGTTCAGCTCCCCCACGAGCGGCCACAGGGTTTCGACGGCCGCCTGCATCTTCGCGTGCGACAGGTCGGTGCCGTCGCCGAGGCGGATGACCCAGCCGGCGGCGTAGTCGCGGTGGTAGGTGAGCTCCTTGACGGCCTTGGCCGCGATCGCGGCGAGCACCGGGTCCTCGTTCGTGGTGAGCGCCTGGAAGACGGCGAGCCGCCACGCCGAGAAGATCAGCAGCCGGGCGGTCAGCTCGGCGAAGTCGGCGTCGGCGCGTTCCACGAGGCGGACGTTGCGGAACTCGCGCTCGTCCCTGAAGAAGGCGAGCCGGTCCTCGTCCCGACCGTTGCCCTCGGCCTGGCCGGCCCGGGTCAGCAGCATCCGCGCCTGGCCGAGCAGGTCGAGCGCGATGTTGGCGAGCGCGGTCTCCTCTTCGAGTTCGGGCGCGCGGGTGACCCACTGCTGCAGCCGGTGGCTGTAGATGAGGGCGTCGTCGCCGAGCGCGAGGCACTGCCGCGCGAGCGCGGCCGCGTCCACGCCGGCGGGCACCGTGACGTCGATTCCGGCGAGGGGGTCGGCGAAGCCGGTGCCGAACGCCCAGCGGTGGTCGTCGGTGTCCAGGGACAGCGACTCGTAGGCGCCATATTCGTCGAAGTCGGTCATCACATGTGCGGGACGTCGTCGGGGATCGGGTAGAAGGTCGGGTGCCGGTAGATCTTGTCCCCCGAGGGGGCGAAGAAGGGGTCCTTCTCGTCCGGGCTCGACGCGGTGATCGCCGTGGCGGGGACCACCCAGATGCTGACCGCCTCGTTCCGCCTGCAGTACAGGTCGCGGGCGTGCCGCAGCGCCATTTCCGGGTCGGCGGCGTGCAGCGACCCGACGTGCACGTGATTCAGGCCGCGCTTGCCGCGCAAGAACACCTCGAACAACGGCCAGTCCCGCCGGTCAGTCATCGTGACGCCTCCGCAGTAGCACCGCTCCGTTCGGGATAATCCTGATTTTTCATGGCGTGCGCCACAGCCGCCTCCCGTACCCACGCGCCCTGCTCGTGCGCGGCCGTGCGGCGGGCGATCCGGTCGGCGTTGCACGGGCCGCTGCCGCCGATGACCGCCTTGAACTCGGTCCAGTCGACGTCGCCGAAGTCGTAGTGGCCGCGTTCGGCGTTCCAGCGCAGCTTGCCGTCGGGCAGGGTGACGCCGAGCTTTTCGGCCTGCGGCACGGTCATGTCGACGAACCGCTGCCGCAGCTCGTCGTTGGTGTGCCGCTTGATGCCCCAGGCCATGGAGCGCTCGGTGTTCGGCGACTGGTCGTCGGGCGGGCCGAACATCATCAGCGACGGCCACCAGAACCGGTCCACCGACTCCTGCACCATGGCCCGCTGCGCGGCGGTGCCGCGCATCATCGTCAGCAGCAGCTCGTAGCCCTGCCGCTGGTGGAACGACTCCTCCTTGCAGATGCGGACCATCGCGCGGGCGTACGGGCCGTAGGAGGAGCGGCACAGCGGGACCTGGTTGCAGATCGCCGCGCCGTCGACGAGCCAGCCGATCACGCCGACGTCCGCGTAGCTGAGCGTCGGGTAGTTGAAGATCGAGGAGTACTTCTGGCGGCCTTCGATCAGCATCCGCGTCAGCTCGGCCCGGTCGGCGCCCAGCGTCTCGGCGGCCGCGTACAGGTACATGCCGTGCCCGGCCTCGTCCTGCACCTTGGCGAGCAGGATCGCCTTGCGGCGCAGGCTCGGCGCGCGGGTGATCCAGTTGCCCTCCGGCTGCATCCCGATGATCTCCGAGTGCGCGTGCTGCGCGATCTGCCTTATCATCGTCTTGCGATAGCCGTCGGGCATCCAGTCGCGCGGCTCGATCCGCCTGTCGTGGCCGATCGTCGCCTCGAAGTGCTCGCTGAGCTGGGTCTCGCTGTCTCGCATCACACCGTTCCGTTGACTTGGCTGGCGGACTCCTAACACAATAATTACCGTCCGATCGGTCAGTAATCAAGGTGGTGAGGCCGTGGCCCAGCCTGCGGACCCGTTCGCGGGACTGCCCACCAGCGTGGACGAGCTCAGGGCCCTGCAGCTGGGGCGGCTGCGGGCGACGCTGCGTCGCGCGTACGACAACGTCCCGTTCTACCGGCGCTCGTTCGACGCGGCGGGGGTGCACCCCGACGACTGCAAGAGCGTCGCGGACCTGGCGAATTTCCCGCTGACCAGCAAGGCGGACTTGCGCGACAACTACCCGTTCGGGCTGCTCGCGGTGGACCGGTCGCAGATCCTGCGGGTGCACGCGTCCAGCGGCACCACAGGGGTGCCGACGGTCGTCGCGTACACCCGGGGCGACCTGGACCTCTGGGCCTCGGTGGTGGCCAGGTCGATCGCGGTGGCGGGCGGCCGGCCGGGTGACACGGTGCACATCGCGTACGGGTACGGGCTGTTCACCGGCGGCCTGGGCGCGCACTACGGCGCCGAGCGGCTCGGCTGCACGGTGATCCCCGCCTCCGGCGGGGCTACCGCCCGCCAGGTGCAGCTAATCAACGACCTGCGGCCGCAGATCATCATGGTCACCCCGACGTACATGCTGACGCTGCTCGACGAGTTCGAACGGCAGGGGCTCGACCCCGCCGCATCCTCGCTGCGGGTCGGCATCTTCGGCGCCGAGCCGTGGACCGAAGCGATGCGCGCGGAGATCGAGGCGCGGGGCGGCCTGGACGCCGTCGACATCTACGGCCTGTCGGAGGTGATCGGGCCGGGCGTCGCGCAGGAGTCCGTGTCGGCGAAAGACGGGCTGCATGTCTGGGAGGACCACTTCTACCCGGAGATCGTTTCCGCTGACGGGGTGGCGTTGCCCGACGGGTCACGTGGTGAGCTCGTGTTCACCACGCTGACCAAGGAGGCGATGCCGGTCATCAGGTACCGCACGCGGGATCTGACGCGGCTGCTGCCTGGCAGTAGCCACGGTCCGTTCCGGCGGATCGAGAAGATCACCGGGCGCAGCGACGACATGATCATCCTGCGCGGGGTCAACATCTTCCCGACCCAGATCGAGGAGATCGTGCTGCGCACGGCGGGGCTCACCCCGCACTTCCAGCTGCTGCTCACCCGTGAGGGGCGGCGCGACGAGCTGATCGTGCTCGCCGAGGCGTCTTTTGGCCTTGACGAGAGCGGGCGGTCGGCGGCGGCGGCTTCGGTGGTGCGGGCGGTCAACGACACCATCGGGGTGACCGTCTCGGCGCGGGTTCTCGACCCTGGGTCGCTGGAGCGGTCCACCGGCAAGCTCAAGCGCGTCATCGACAAGCGGTCGCCGTGAGCGCTGGCTCTGGCCCTGGCGCCGGCTCTGCCCGGCGCGGGCGGCCGGGGCGTCCGGGGCGTCCGGGGCACGACATGGAGTCGATCCTGCTGGCCGCGGTGGCGCTGTTCACCGAACGCGGCTACGACGCGACCTCCATGGAGGACCTGGTCCGCGCGCTCGGCATCACGAAGTCCGCGATCTACCACCATGTGTCCTCGAAGGAGGAACTGCTGCGGCTGGCCACCGGCCGGGCGCTTGACGGGCTGTTCTCGGTCGCGGCCGCGGTGGATCTCATGCCAGGCCGCGCGATCGACCGGCTGGAGCGGCTGGTCCGGGGCAGCGTGGCGGTGCTCGTGGCACAGCTTCCGTTCGTCATCCTGCTGCTGCGCGTGCACGGGAACACCGCGGCAGAGCGTGACGCGCTCGAGCGGCGCCGCGAGTTCGACCGGTTCACCGCCGAACTGGTGAAACAGGCGGTCGCGGACGGCGACCTGCGGCCAGACATCGACCCGGTGGTTACGGCGCGGCTGCTGTTCGGCCTGGTCAACTCGGTGTCCGAGTGGTACAGGCCGGGCCGTGGCTTGGGGTCCGGCGTTACCGGCGGGGATGGCGACCTCGGCGACGCGATCTGCAAGCTCGCGTTCGATGGCCTGCGGGCTCCGTAGCCGGCCAGGATGGGGTCATGTCCCTCGACCGCGAGATCTTGTTCCGGCTGGCCACCAGCCAGCGGCTGGAACGCGCCGTCCGCGCGGCACCACTGGGTACCAGCCAGGCCTGGCGAGCCGCATCCCGGTACGTCGCGGGGACGACGGCCGAGGCGGCGCTGAAGGCGGCACGCAAACTTCACGAGCGGGGCGTGGGCACCAGCATCGACCAGTTCGGTGAGATGGTTCAGGACGCCGCGACCGCCGACCAGATCGCCGCCGACTATGTCAAGCTCGCCGACGGCGTCAACGCGCTGCCGGCGGACGCCTGGCTGTCGGTCGACCTGTCCCACATAGGGCTGGACGTCGACCCGAGCGGCTGCGCTGACCGCCTGGCCGCGATCGCGGGCAAGCTGTCGGCCGGGCGGCGCATCCAGGTGGGCGCGGAAGACTACAGCCGCGTCGATGCCGTGCTGACCTGCGTCGAGACCGTCGCCGGACGGGGGCTGGCCGGCGCGCTCGGGGCCACGGCACAGGCCAACTTCCGCCGCACGCCGCAGGACCTGGAACGCCTGGTGGCGGCCGGCGTCTACGTCCGCCTGGTCAAGGGCGCCTACATCGAACCTGACGACCGCGCCCTGCCGTTCGGGGAAGCCACCGACATCGCATATCTGAGCTTGGCGTACCGGCTCGCCAGCACCGGCGCGCGGTTCGCGCTTGCCACCCATGACGGCGTGCTGCGCGAGGCCCTGATCGCGGGGCTCGGGCCGTGTCCCGTGGAGCAGCTGCTCGGAGTCCGGGCCGACGTCCTCGACGACCTCACCGCGCGCGGCATCCCGGTCCGCGTGTATGTGCCGTTCGGCGACAACTGGTTCCGTTACTGGATGCGGCGGCTGGCCGAATCACGAGGCGGGCGGTAATCGGCTGGCTAGCGTCGCGCAGTGGGAGGCCTGGAAAACCCCTCGGATAGATACCCCACACGGGTATTTACCCGGCCAGATTCCATGATCGCGTAAAATTCGCACTCTATAGCGGTAAAAGGTCTTCGCTAGGATAAATCTCTTCACGATCATGAAGATACGGCTGGGGCTATTCACATGTTAAATCCGGAATTTCATGGTTTGATACCCTGCGGGTCCTCATTGCGCCTAGCAGGTCGGGTCGACGGGCGCGACACCCGCTAGGCCTGGTCGGCGCCGGACAGGATGCGGGCGGGGTTGCGGATGAGCATGGTGTCTATCTGGTCCTGCGGGACGCCGTGGTCGCGCAGGTAGGGCAGTACATCCTGGCTGACATGCAGGTAGTGCCACTGCTTGAGGTCGTCTAGCGAGCCGGGCGCGAACCAGTCGATGTAGCAGCACGTGTCGTGGGACAGCACCATCCGGTCGGCCAGGCCGCGTCGGCACAGCTCGACGACGAGGGCTGACCGGTCCTCGAAGGTCGCGAAGTGGTCGATGCCGAAGCGGTCCATGCCCAGGGTGAGTCCCGCCTCGGCCATCGACTGCAGGTAGTCCGGGTCGGCGACGGCGTCGCCGCTGTGGCCGAGGACGACGCGGTCCAGGTTCGCGCCCTCCTGCTTCAGGACCTCGAGGATGGCCGGACCGTGCTTGCTCGCCGAGTGGGTGTGAATGGTGACCGGCGTGTCCGTCTCGACGTGCGCCTGTGCCACGGACCTGAGCACTCGCTCCACGCCGGCGGTCAGGCCCTTCTCGTCGACCGCGCACTTGAGCATCCCGGCCTTGACACCGGTGTCGCCGATGCCCTCGGTGATGTCGCGGACGAAGAACTCGGTCATCACCCGCGGCGGGCGGCGCCAGAAGAACAGCGGCACCTCATCGAAGGTGTAGCAGCCGGTCGCTACCACGATGTTCAGCCCGGGGACCTGTTCGGCGATTCGCTTGACGCGGGATACGTTACGGCCCTGGCCGATCACGGTGACGTCGACGATCGTGCCGATCCCGTGTTCGGGCAGTTCGCGCAGGCGCCGCACCGCATCGGCGACGCGGGTGTCCTCGTCGCCCCACTCCTGCGGGTAGTTCTGCTGGACGTCCGCGGTCAGCACGAACACGTGCTCGTGCATGAGCGTACGGCCGAGGCCGGCCGCGTCTACCGGGCCGAGCACAGTCTGAACCTGATGAGTCCCAAGCGACATCGCACGCGCCCCTTCCACACCGGAATCGTCCCGCACTTCGCCCGGTGCCGACAGGTGATAGTGGCACCAAGCCGGGATGCCGGCTTCGTTGGCCGACCACGAGCCGCATGGGCTGGTGTGCGCATGATGCCGCGCTTATCTCTGGCGGCGGACGACGAGCACCGCGGAGTTCACGTGCGGCGGCGGCAGGAACGCGCGCCGCGGCAGCGTGAGGCCGACGGTCAGGCTGAACCTTCGCGCGGCACCAGAAGCGTACTTGCGCACCACGGCACGCTGCAGCACGAGGTCGGCCGCGACCAGCCTGCTGCCGGGCGCCAGCAGCGTCCGCAGCAGACTGGACGAAATCCCGTACGGCGGGCTCGCCACCACCCGGAACGGCCGACCGGGCAACCGGATCGAGGTGGCGTCCGCGTGTACCACCGTGATGCCGGGGAACCGCTCGCGCAGGACGCCGGCCCGCCGCGGGTTCAACTCGACCGCGACCACCCGCGCCCCGGCCCGCACCAGATGCGCGGTCAGCGCCCCTTCGCCGGCCCCGATGTCGAGCACGAGCTCGCCGGGCCGCACCCCGGCGGCGGCGACCACCCGCGCCGCCCATTCGTCAGCGAGCGGATGCCAGCCCCATACTCGGCGCGACCGCCCGGAGGCGGGCACGACGGACCATCACCGTGTAGATACCCACGCGCCGACCGTAGCCTGCCACGGCCTCGGCCATCAATTCGTTTTCCGGGACCGCGCCGGCGGACACAGAATGTCAGACCCTTGGGCTATATCTGTGACATGAAGTTCACGATTCACCCAGACGGGCCGTTCTCGCTCGCGGCGGCCGAAGCGTTCGGATTCGGTCCCAGAACCGGGCGCCCCAAGCCCGTGGCGAACGAGATGCGGCTGGCATTCGTCACCGACGACATGCAGCACCACGCGGGGGTGCACCTGACCCAGGACACCTCGGGCGTCATCACGGCGACCGTCGACACCGACGGGGATGATGAGGCCGTGCTGGCCCAGGTCCGGCGCGTGCTCTCACTCGATCATCCGGCCGCCCAGTGGGCCGAAGTCGGCGCGCGGGACCCGGTTATCGGCGACCTGCAGCGGCAGCACGAGGGCCTGCGCCCGGTGCTGTTCCACTCGCCTTACGAGGCCGCCGCCTGGTCGATCATCAGCGCCAGGCGCTACCGCGGCCAGGCAGCCGTCATCCGGAACCGGATCTGCGCCGAGCTCGGCCGCACGTTCACGATCGCGGGCGAAGAGGTCGGCGCGTTCCCGTTGCCCGGCCGGCTGCTCGAGACGGAGACGATCGAGGGCGTCGCGCCGGTGCGGGTGCAGTGGCTGCGCGCCGTCGCCCGCGCGGCGCTCGACGGCGCGCTTGACCCGGCGAGGCTGTCCGCCATGGAGCCGGCGCAGGCGATGGAGCACCTCCAGCAGCTTCCGGGCATCGGCCCCGCCTACGCCACTCTGATCCTGCTGCGCGCCACCGGAGTGACCGACGCGATGACGTTCACCGAGCCGCGCGTCGCCGATTACGTCGCCCACTTCTACGGCACGGGTCCCGGGCCGGCGTCGCGCGCCGACCTCGAGCGGATCTCGCAGGCGTGGCGTCCGTTCCGGACGTGGGCCATGGTGCTGATCCGTGTCGCCGGCGACAGGCTGGGGCTGTCCGCGGCCGCCTGAACCGCAACCGCGGGGGCGGCTGCGCCGTCCATAGGTCATGCGTGCGCGATCGCTGGCCGTCGCCCTCATCTCGATCGCCGCCGCCGGATGCGGCAGCGTCACATCCTCGGTGGCGGGCGGCTCCGCCATAACCTCCGCCACACCCTCGGCCGCGGCGAGCCGGGAGCCTGCGGCGGCGTCTAGTCCGGCGTCCCCGTCACCGAGCGCCCGCCCGACGGCAAGCCCAGCCGCGACGGGCCGGGCCTCCTGTCCCGCCTCGGCCGAGGGGAGTTATCCCCCGGAACTCGCCGGAATGCAGTTCGTCTCTGCCACGCAGGGCTGGATGGCAGGCGATGACCGGATCCTGGCGACCGCCGACGGCGGGACGCACTGGTCCGTACAGCTCACCGGCTCGTACGAGCTGAACGCGGTGGACTTCGTCAGCAGCCGGACCGGCTGGGCCGTCGGCGCGGACACGCTGCTGACCACCGCCGACGGCGGAGCGCACTGGACGTCACTGCCCGAGCCGTGCCCCGTGATCCGCTCCGTGCATTTCATCTCCTCGCTGACCGGTTTCGCCGTGGCGGGCGGTACCAACGTCAGCGGCATCGGCACGCAGGCCCCCATGCTGGGCGGCCTGGTGCTTGCGACTACTGACGGCGGGCGCAGCTGGCACCTGCTGCCGGCACCCGCGGACGCGCAGACGGTGTGCTTCAGCGACCCGCGGCACGGCTGGCTCGGCGCCGGCGGGCGGCTGTATGAGAGCACGGACGGCGGCGCGCACTGGACGGTCCGCACCGTCTCGCCCGCGTCGGAGTACCAGAGCCAGTACCCGCCCACGATGGTCGTGGAGTGCGCAGGCTCGGGCGCCGCCTGGGCCGTCGACGAGGGGCCGGGCGCGGAGATGAGCCAGCAGCCGCACGTCGGCTATCACGCGGACCAGGCGCGCGCATCGGCGATCTTCGCCGAGGACTACTTCGAGCCCCCGGGGGCGTACCGCACGCAGTCACCTGGCCCGGAGGCCGGCCCGTTCTCGGCGATCAGCCCGTCGGTGGCCGCCTTCATCGACTGGTGCCCGGCATGCGGCACGGGCGCGGCGCCGTGGGACCTGGCGACCGATTCCGGCGCACACCTGACCAACGAGGGCAACGTCGGTGACATCACCCTGGCGGAAGCCGCCAGCTTCGTGTCGTCCCAGATCGGCTGGGTGGCGGGCGAGCAGGCCGTCTACACCGGCCAGGACATCAGGCGGCAGCAGCGCATCGTCTTCACGGACGACGGCGGCCGCACCTGGCACGTGCAGTACGCGGGGCCGTGGACTAGCTGACGCTACGGCTTCCTGGCGACAACGCCGTACACGGGGACCACGTCCGCGAAGCTGGGGTCGTCGGCGGCCGGGCGCCAGTCGCAGATGGGCACCAGGCCGGGCGGGACCAGGTCCAGGCCCGCCACCAGGGTGGCGACCTGCTCCCTTGAGCGGGGCGTGACCGGCTGCGACGACGCCTGGTTCCACCGGCGGGCGACGGCCGCCATCGCCGGGTGCAGGTCGCTGGCCAGATGATAGAGGGCGAGGTAGCTGCCGGACGGCATCGCGGCCAGCAGCGATGAGACGAGGGCGGACGCCGCCGTGGGGTCGGCGATGTAGGCCAGCGTGGACATGGCCGTCAGCATGACCGCGACCGGCCGGGCGAAGTCGAGGGTCGCCGCGGCGCCCGCGATGATCGCGCCTGAGTCCCGTGTGTCCTCGTCGAGGTAGCCGACGGCGCCCTCGGGCCGGGACCGCAACAGCGCCCGGGCGTGGGCGAGCACCATCGGATCGCTGTCCACGTAGACGACGCGGCACCGGGGGTCCATCGACTGCGCGACATCATGCGTGTTGCCGTCGACCGCGAGGCTGGTGCCGATGTCGAGGAATTGCCTGACTCCGGCCTCCGCGACGAGGAATCGCACCACCCGCCGGTGAAAGGCGTGCTCGGCGGGCGCGAGCATGCCGGCCACCGGTGCCACCGCGAGCATCGCCCGCACCGCCTTCCTGTCGGCCTCGAAGTTGTTCGTGCCGCCGTGCACGTAGTCCACGGCCCGCGCCGGGTTCGGCACGGTGGTGTCGATCAGCTCGGCCTTGTCCCGGCGCGTCCGGTCGCTTCCCCCATCTTCAACCGCCAACGCCAAACACCCCCTCGTTACGGCTTTCTCGCGACCAGGCCGTGCAGCGGGACCACGTCCTCGAACTGGGGATCACCCGGGTCCGGGCGCCATTCGCAGACGGGCACCAGGCCGGGCGGGACCAGGTCCAGGCCCTTCACCAGGCCGGCGATCTCGTCCGCGGAGCGGAGCGTGACCTGCCGCGACGACTGCCGGTTCCACCGCCGGGCGGCGGTCTGCAGTGCCGGGTTCAGGTCGCTGGCCTGGTGGTAGACGACGACGTAGCTGCCGGGCGCGGCAGCGGCGAGCACGCCGGACACCAGCGCGGCGGCGGCCTCGATGTCCGGAATGAAGGCAAGCGTGGCAAGCAGCATGACCGCGGCCGGCCGACCGAAGTCGAGGGTGTCCCGGGCGCCGTCGATGATCTGCACCGGATCGTGGACATCGGCGTCGAGGCAGCGGGTGAGGCCCTCGGGGGTGGATCCCATCAGCGCGCGCGCGTGGGCGAGCACCACCGGGTCGTCGTCCACGTACAGGACGCGGCATCGCGGGTCGAGCGACTGCGCGACGTCGTGCGTGTTGCCGACCGTCTGCAGACCGGTGCCGATGTCGAGGAACTGCCTGACGCCGGCCTCGGCCACCAGGAACCGCACCGCGCGCTGATGGAAGGCGCGCGCGGCGGGCGCGATGGCGCCGACCACCGGGGCCACCGCGACCATCGCACGCGCGACCCTTCTGTCCGCCTCGAAGTTGTTCCTGCCGCCGTACAGGTAGTCACCGACCCGCGCGGGGTTCGGCGCCGCCGTATCGATGAGCGCCGCCCGTGCCCGGCGCTCCTTATCCTCGTCCGCCACCCCGGGTCGCCTCCCCTTAACCGTTTGCGCGCGACAGCGCCGTACACCGGCATCACCCCGACATGGCGCGGATCGTCGTCTGCGGGACGCCACTTGTCGACCTCGACGATGCCGGGTTCGACCAGGTCCAGGCCGTCGAACCAGGCGGTGACCGCCGCGCGGTCGCGCAGCCAGATGGGTGTCTTAGCGGCCAGTTCATTCCACCGTAGCCGCGCCTCGACGAGCGTCGCCTCCAGGTCGCTGGCCGGCTGCGAGACGGCGAGGTAGCTACCCGAGGGCACCGCGTCGAGCAGCGTGCCGAGGATCGCGTCGACCTCGCCGTTCCCGTCGAAGAAGTTCAAGATGTTCATAAGGACCAGACCGACAGGCTGCTCGAAGTCGAGGGTCTGCCGTGCGGTTGCGATGATCTTGCCGGGCTCCCTGGCGTCGGCGTCGATGTAGCTTGTGACGCCCTCGGGCGATGAGCGAAGCAGCGCACGGGCGTGCGCGAGCACGACTGGGTCATTGTCAACGTATACGACGCGGCTCTGTGGCGCGACGGACTGGGCCATCTCGTGGGTGTTGCCCGCCGTCGGGATCCCGGTGCCGACGTCGAGGAACTGGCGGATCCCCGCGTCGGCGGCCAGAAACCTGACCACCCGGCCGAGGAACGCACGGGACGCGGGGCCGACCTCCTCCATCACGGGGGCGATCTCGATCAGCTGCCTGGCGGCCACCCGGTCGGCCTCGAAGTTGTCCCGGCCGCCGACCAGGTAATTCCAGACTCGTGCCACGTTCGGAACTGTGGGATCGATGCGGGTTAGCCGTACCGGGCGGGTTGTCGCTTTGAGCCACTCTTCCGTCACCGCAGGCCAACCCCTTGCCGGTTACCGCTCTGTATTGGCAACGGTATGCCGCTGACAACACTGCGCTTCTAACGACACTGCGCTTCTAACGACACTGCGCTTCTAACGACACTGCGCTTCTAACGACACTGCGCTTCTAACGACACTGTGCTTCTAACAACACTGTGCCATCGGAATATACGAACGCGGTCTCACTCTGGGAGACCGCTTCGTAGCATTCTTATCACATTTGAGCGAGGATGACACGACTGTCATTCCGCATGCGTGTTCTAACCACGGCTAGGGGCCGGGTCTAACCGCCGTTAGTCTCCGCTAGGCACGGAACGCGGCACCGTTGACCTTGGCGGCGATCCCGGTCCTGTCCAGGTACGGCGTGATGCCGCCGAGGTGGAACGGCCAGCCCGCGCCGAGGATCATGCACAGGTCGATGTCCTCCGGCGCGGCGACCACGCCCTCCTCGAGCATGATCGCGATCTCCTGGGCGAGCCCCTCCAGGGCGCGCGACAGGACCTCGGGACCGCTGGACGGGCTGTCCCCGCCGGCCAGCGCCGCAAGGACCTCCGGGTCGACGGAGAAGTCCGGCAGGTAGACCGCGGTCTTCCCGGCGGCGACGAGCGCGCGCAGCTTCGGCGAGACACCGAACCGGCCGGGGAACGCGTCGGCCAGGGTCTGCGCCACGTGCAGCGCGACCGCGGGCCCGACAAGCTGCAGCAGCAGGAACGGGGACATCGGCAGCCCGAGCGGGTCGGCGGCGTGCTCGGCGACCTCGAACGGGGTTCCTTCGTCGACCGCGCGGGTGATCTCGCCGAGGAACCTGGTCAGCAGCCGGTTCACCACGAACGCGGGCCGGTCGGCGACGATCACGCAGTTCTTCTTGAGCGTCTTGCCGATGGCGAGCGCCGTCGCGACGGTCGCGTCATCGGTCGCCGTGCCGCGGACGACCTCGACCAGGGGCAGCACCGCGACGGGGTTGAAGAAGTGGAAACCGACCACCCGCTCGGGATGCGCGAGCCCCTCGGCCATCGCGGTGACCGACAGCGAGGATGTATTGGTCGCCAGCACGCAGTCCGCGCTCACCACGGCTTCCACCTCGGCGAACACCTGCTTCTTGACCGAAATCTCCTCGAACACCGCCTCGATGACGAAGTCGGCGTCGGCGAACCCCGCCTTCGACACCGACCCGGTGACCAGCGCCTTCTGCCGGTTCGCCGTGTCGGCCGACACGCGTCCCCGCGATAGCTGCTTGTCGATCTCCGCGTGCACGTACGCCACCCCGGCGTCCACCCGCGCCTGGTCCAGGTCGGTCATCACCACGGGGACCTGCAGCCGGCGGACGAACAGCAGTGCGATCTGCGCGGCCATCAGGCCCGCGCCCACGATGCCGGCCTTCGTAACGGGCCTGGCCAGCGAGCGGTCCGGCGCGCCGGCCGGCCGCTTCGCGCGCTTGTTAACAAGGTCAAAGGCGTACAACCCGGCACGGAGCTCGTCGCTGAGCAGCAGGTCTGCCAGGGCCTCGTCCTCGGCCGCGAACCCCTCGTCCCTGCTGCGCGTGCGCGCCGCGGCGACCAGGTCCAGGGCCCGGTATGGCGCGGGCGCCGCGCCGTGCAGCTTGCCGTCCGCGAGGAACCGCGCGGCGGCCACGGCGGCGTCCCACTCGGCCGCCGGCGGCAGTTCGGCGCGGCTCACCGTCACCGAACCGGACAGCACTCCCGCGGCCCAGCGCAGGGATTCTTCAAGGAAGTCCGCCGGGGCGAACATCGCGTCCGCGATGCCGAGGGAGTACGCCTGCGGTCCGCGCAGCATCGTGTTCTGCGACAGGGGGTTCTCGATGATCAGCCTCAGCGCGGCAGCAGGCCCGATCAGCCGGGGCAGCAGGTAGGTGCCGCCCCAGCCGGGCACCAGGCCGAGGAAGCACTCGGGCAGCGCGACCATCGGCACGCCCGAGGAAATGGTGCGGTAGGTGCAGTGCAGCGCGACCTCGAGCCCGCCGCCGAGCGCCACGCCGTTGATGAAGGCGAACGACGGCACGCCGAGCTCGCCGAGCCGGCGGAACACCGCGTGCCCGAGCCGCGCGATGCCCAGCGCCTTGTCCCTGGTATCGGCC
>Ga0187807_1000063_pt1 | contig 25996 bp, 17 predicted proteins | sample NC_wetland_sal_i_4_FD_132432 | JGI IMG/M metagenome (GOLD analysis project Ga0187807, IMG submission 132432) | Wetland sediment microbial communities from Neuse River Estuary, North Carolina, USA - ASW_2 | ecosystem: Environmental > Aquatic > Freshwater > Wetlands > Sediment | place: USA: North...
CGGCGCCGGTACCTGGTGCTGGCCATCTGCTGCCTGAGCCTGTTCATCGTCGGGCTGGACATGACGATCGTGAACGTGGCGCTGCCGGCCATCGGCCGGGACTTTGACGCGCCCGTGTCCGGGCTGCAGTGGACGATCGACGCGTACCTGCTGGTCATCGCGAGCCTGCTGATGCTGTCCGGGTCGACAGGGGACCGGGTGGGCCGGCGTCGCGTGTTCCAGACCGGGCTGGCGCTGTTCACCCTCGGGTCGCTGGCCTGCAGTCTCGCGCCCGGGCTCGGCTGGCTGGTCGCCTTCCGCGCGCTGCAGGCGGTCGGCGGGTCGATGCTGAACCCGGTCGCGATGGCGATCGTCACCAACACGTTCACCGAGCCCGCCGAGCGGGCGCGGGCGATCGGGATGTGGGGCAGCGTGTTCGGCCTGTCGATAGCGCTCGGCCCGGTCGTCGGGGGAGCGCTCGTCGACTCCGTGGGCTGGCGCGGCGTGTTCTGGATGAACATCCCGGTGGGGGTGGCAGCGCTCATCCTGACGGCCCTGTTCGTGCCGGAGTCACGGGCGGCGCGGGGGAGACGGCTGGATCCGTTCGGGCAAATATTGATCATCATCCTGCTCGGGACGGTCACCTACGGGATCATCGAGGGCCCCTCCTACGGGTGGGGCTCGGCGCGGATCCTGGCGTGTTTCGCGGCGGCCGCGCTGGCGCTCGCGGTGTTCCTCGGCCATGAGCGGCGGCGCGCCGAGCCGCTCATGGACCTGCGGTTCTTCCGCAGCCTGCCGTTTTCCGGCGCGGCGGTGACCGCCGTCACCGGCCTCGCCGCGTTCGCCGGGTTCCTGTTCCTGATCACCTTGTACCTGCAGGACGTGCGCGGCTACCGGCCGCTGACCGCGGGACTGTTCCTGCTCCCGATGGCGGTGGTGATGGTCGTCTCCGCGCCGCTGGCCGGGCGAGTTGTCGCGGTGCGTGGCGCGCGGATCCCGCTGCTCATCGCGGGTACCGGGACCGCTCTTGGCGGCCTGCTGCTGGTGTTCCTCACCGCGTCCTCGCCGGTGTGGTACGTGCTGGCGTGCTGCCTGGTGTTCGGCGCCGGGCAGGGGTGGCTGAACCCGCCGATCACCAACAGCGCGGTGGCCGGCATGCCGCGGTCGCAGGCCGGGGTCGCCGCGTCCATCGCCTCGACCGGGCGGCAGGTCGGCTCCGCGCTCGGGGTGGCGGTCATGGGCTCGGTGCTCGCGGCGAACCTGCATGAGCCGCTGGCGGCCGGGTTCACGGCGGCGACCCGGCCAGGCTGGTGGATCGTCGTTGGCCTGGGGATCGTCGTGGGCGCGCTCGCGGTCGTCACCACCGGGCGTGCCGGGCAGGCGAGCGCGGCGCGCACCGCGACGCTGGTTGCGGGCGCCGAGGAGCAGCACGTTCAGGCGCGGGCCGCGTTACCCGGACATAACAGGACGTTGATAGCGCGCGCGATGACCGGGCGGCCAGGACGATCGAGCCACCCGCCTCGAGCATCATGAGGAGCTTGGCCCACGGCCTGATTGCCGAAGTGTCAGTGGGACTGAACGCGAGAGCGGTCCAGAAGGCCAGCGAAAGGTAGTCGATGTAGCGCGGCACCCAGGTCGTTTCCCTGGTCGTCATAGTCGATATTGCTCCGGGCGTCTTGACAGTGAAATCACACGTAACGGGTGATGGCAGTGCCGGGACGGTGGCCAGGCAGAGGGTGGCGCTAAAGTTAGTTGCCGCAAGCAAACTATTAGCTGGGAGGAAGCATCCGCGTGAGTGGCGTCCTTTCTCCGCTCGGGCTTCTCGCCGCGGACCGGGGCGTCACGATTCCTGCTGGGCCGGCTGGGCGGCGGCGACGGCTCGTGGTGCTGCTTATCTGCAGCTCCAGCCTGTTCATGACGTACCTGGACTCGACGATCCTGAACGTCGCGCTGCCCACGCTGCAGGCCGACCTGCACGCCAGCTACGCCGGGCTGCAGTGGGTCGCGGACGCCTACCTGCTCGTGTTGGCGAGTCTGTTGCTGCTTGCCGGGTCGATGGCGGACCGGTTCGGCCGCAAGCGGCTGTTCATGATCGGGCTGGCCGGGTTCAGCCTGGGCTCGCTGCTGTGCAGCCTCGCGCCGAATGTGGGGTCACTGGTGGCGCTGCGAATGCTGCAGGCTCTCGGCGGGTCGATGCTCACTCCGATCTCGCTGTCGATCGTTCGCAACACGTTCACCGACGCGCGCGAGCGGGCGCAGGCGCTGGGGATCTGGAGCGCGATCTTCGGGCTCGCGACCGCGTGCGGGCCCGTTGTCGGCGGGGTGCTCGTCAGTCAGGTCGGCTGGCGGTCGGTGTTCTGGGTGAACGTGCCGATCGGCGTGTTCATGCTGGTCGCCGCCAGGCGGTATGTCCCGGAATCGCGGGCGCCGCGGCCGCGACGGGTGGACGTGCCCGGGCAGTTGCTGATGATCGTTCTGCTTGGGTCGCTCACGTACGCCGTCATCCAGGGGCCTGCGTACGGGTGGTCGTCCGCGCCGATCCTCATGCTGTTCGCTGTGGTGTTCGCCGCGCTGTGCGCATTCGTGCTCGTCGAGCGGCGGCACGCCGAGCCGCTGCTCGAGTTGCGGTTCTTCCGCAGCTCACCGTTCACCGGGGCGTGCGTGATCGCGGTGCTCTCGTTCGTGGTGCTCGCCGGTTTCCTGTTCGTGATCACGCTGTACCTGCAGCAGACCCGCGGCGACTCGCCGCTACGTTCCGGGCTCGCGCTGCTGCCCGCGACCGTGGTGATGGCGCTTTCCGCGCCAGTGGCCGGACACCTCATGGGCAAGCGAGGCGCGCGGATTCCGCTGGTGCTCAGCGGCGTGCTGATGGCGATCGGCAGTTTCCTGCTCGTCGGACTGGCTCCCGGGACCTCTTCCATGTGGCTGGCGCTTGCCTTCGCGGTGCTCGGCGCGGGCCTGGGGCTGGTCAACCCGCCGATCACCGGCATCGGCGTCACCGGGATGCCGCCGGAGCAGGCGGGCGTGGCGTCCGCGGTCATCTCGACGACCAGGCAGATCGGCAACGTCCTCGGCGTCGCGGTGATGGGCGCCATGCTCACCAGCGGCTACCGCGCGCGGCTGGCCGCCGGCGTGCCGCGCGCCGATGCGCTGAGCGCGGCTACCCACGCGCCATGGGTGCTCGCAGCGGTGTGCGGCGTGCTCGTCGCCGTGGCCGGGTTCGTGACGACCTCGGCGCGAGCCCGGGCGACCGCGCTTTCAGGATCCTCGGAGTTATTGTGCAGCTTTCACGCATAGTGACCGGCGAGAATGGCTGAGTGAGTACACATCTTGAGCTGCCCCGGCCGTGGCGGCTGGCGCTGACTGCGGGATGGAACCTCGCCGAGTCTGTGGGTCTCCCGGTTGCCGGATACTTCGCTGGCGCGAAGCTGGGCGGCCAGGGCGCAGGCATGGCCACGGCGACAGCGGTGATATGGCTGTCCGTGCTCGTCCGCAAAGTGGCGACGCACGCCGTCCCTGGCCTGCTGATGATCTCGGCTCTGGTGCTCACGCTGCAGACCGCCCTGGTGATCGGCACCGGGAGCGTACTGCTCTTCCTGCTCCAGTTCCCGCTGGCCAACATGGCCCTGTGCGTCTTGTTCGCGTGGACCGCCAACACACGCAAGCCGCTGGTGGCGCAGCTAGCCGCCGAGGTAGTGGCGTTGCGCCAGCCGTCTTCCCATCACCCCGGACTGCACAGGTTCTTCCAGGGGGCGACCTGGCTGTGGGCCGGGATATTCGCGGGATCGACCGTGGGCCTGGCGGTGCTGATGGCAGTCGAGCCGATCAAGGTGTTTCTCCTGCTCACCACGATCGTCACAATCGGCGGCGCGGTCGCGGGCACTTGCTTGTCCGTCCTGTGGTTCCTCCGGGTGCTGCGCCGTTCCGGCCTCAGCGTCCGCTTCGCCCAGGCATGACACCGAGCGGCCGCCGGAAGCGGCCGCTCGAAGCCGCTGCGGCCTATCAGCGCTTAGTCACTTCTTAGTCACCGCATGATCACGACACTGCGGTGAATCATCCGGGCCGGGTGATGTGGCGCGGCCTCGCGGCCGGCGAGCGTGGCCGGGTAAGCGTGACGCAGCGTAAGGGAGACTTCCGTGGAGCGCTACCCGAACATCAGTGATCATGGGCTCATCGGTGACCTGCAGACCTGTGCGCTGGTGACCAGCGACGGCACCGTGGACTTCTTCTGCTGCCCGCGGTTCGACTCGCCGAGCATCTTCGCGTCGCTGCTGGACGCCGAGCGCGGCGGCTATTTCAGCATAAAGCCGGCGGCCGACGGTTACGTGACCAAGCAGCTGTACCTGCCCAACACCGCGATGCTGATCACCAGGTTCATGACGCCGGACGGCGTGGGCGAGGTGCTCGACTTCATGCCGGTGATCGAGGGCCAGCCCACCGACCGGCACCGCCTGGTCCGGCACCTGCGAGTGGCCCGCGGCACCATGAAGTTCGAGCTGGAGATCCAGCCTCGGTTCAACTACGGCCGCTCGGGTCACAGGATCGAGCCGCGCGAGGGCGGCGCGGTCTTCCTCGCGGACGACGGGATGCGGCTGACGTTGCATACCGCGGGGCGCGAGGCATCCGACGGCAGGGCCGCCGTCGAACAGGCCGGCAACGGGCTGCGGGCGACGTTCGAGATGCGGGAGGGCGACAGCGGCCGGGGCCTGGTGCTCGAGTCCATGGGCGGCGAGCCGCGGGCCATGACGGCGGCCGAACTCGACCAGATGGCCGACGATACCGCGGCGTACTGGAAGGGCTGGCTGGGCCGCTCCGCGTACATGGGACGCTGGCGGGAAATGGTCAACCGGTCCGCGATGACCCTTAAGCTGCTCACCTACGAGCCAACCGGCGCGCCGGTCGCGGCCGCCACCTTCGGGCTGCCCGAGCAGGCCGGCGGCGAGCGGAACTGGGACTACCGCTTCACCTGGGTCCGGGACGGGTCATTGACCATGCACGCCCTGGCCAACCTGGGCTACCTCGAGGAGGCCGGCAGGTTCGGTGCCTGGCTCCGTGACCGCGTGGCCGAACACGTTGGCGCATCGTCCGGTCCGCTGAAGATCATGTACCGGATCGACGGCAGCTCCGACCTTACCGAAGAAACCCTCGACCACTTCGAGGGCTGGCGGGGTTCGCGGCCGGTCCGGATCGGCAACGGCGCGGCCGACCAGCTGCAGCTGGACATCTACGGCGAGGCGCTGGACGCGCTCTACACCGGTACCGAGTACGGGCTGCCGATCGCCCACCAGGGCTGGCAGTCGCTCACCAAGATCATCGATTGGGTGAGCGACAACTGGGACCAGCCCGACGAAGGGGTCTGGGAAACCCGCGGCGGCCGCCAGGACTTCACCTACGGCAGGTTCCAGTGCTGGGTCGCGCTCGACAGGGCGATCCGGATGGCCGAACGCACCGGTCGCCCCGCCAACATCGCCAAGTGGGCCGTCGAGCGAGACCGGCTGTACAACCAGATCATGGAACGCGGGTGGAATCAATCGGCCGGCGCCTTCACCCAGTACTACGGCACAGAGGTAGTGGACTCCTCGCTGCTGCTCATGCCGCTCGAAGGCTTCATCGCCCCGCGAGATCCGATGTGGCTGTCCACCCTGCGGGCGATTGACAGGCAGCTGGTCTCCGACAGCCTGGTGTACCGCTACAACCCGGCCGCGTCGCCCGACGGGTTGCACGGGGACGAGGGCACGTTCTCGCTGTGCACGTTCCTGTACGTCGACGCGCTGGCCCGGGCCGGGAGGCTCGACGAGGCGGTGCTGACGTTCGAGAAGATGCAGACCTACGGCAACCACCTCGGCCTGTTCTCCGAGGAGATCGGGCCGACCGGCGAGCAGCTCGGGAACTTCCCGCAGGCCTTCACCCACCTGTCCCTGATCAATGCGGCGATCACGCTCAACAACGAGCTCGACCGCCGTGCCATGCCCACTGAGCGAGCCGCGGCCATCGCTCACATGGCGGGGGTCCTATAGCGACACCCGGAGCACGGCCAGGGACGATCCGGATATCACCTTGGGGGGGTATTCGTGGCACAGGACTTCGACGTCATCATCGTCGGCACGGGGGCGGGCGGCGGCACGCTCGCGCACACGCTGGCGCCGACCGGCAAGCAGATCCTGCTGCTCGAGCGCGGCGACTTCCTGACCAGAGAGCTTTCCAACTGGGATCCGGGGCCGGTGTTCGTCGACGGCCGGTACATATCGCCCGACACCTGGTACGACCGGAACGGCACTCCGTTCCAGCCGCAGGTGCACTACTTCGTCGGCGGCGCGACCAAGCTGTACGGGGCCGCGCTGTACCGGCTGCGGCCGCAGGACTTCGGCGAGATTCGGCACGCCGACGGCGTCTCGCCGGCCTGGCCGATCAGCTACGACGACTTTGAGCCGTGGTACTCAAGGGCGGAGTGGCTGTACCAGGTACACGGCACGCACGGGGCCGACCCCACCGAGGGCCGCTGGTCGCGGCAGTATCCCTGGCCGCCGGTCTCGCACGAGCCGCGCATCCAGCAGATCTCCGACGCCCTCGAACGCGGCGGATACCACCCGTTCCCGGCCCCGTGCGGGATCTTGCTGAACGAGGCCCACCGGGCGGCTAGCGAGTGCGTCAGGTGCGCCACCTGCGACGGCTACCCGTGCCTGGTGCACGCCAAGGCCGACGCCGACATTATCGCGGTCAGGCCACTGCTCGGCTTGCCCAACGTGAGGCTGCTGACCGGCGCCGAGGTCGTCCGCCTGGAGACCGACCCCGGCGGCCGGACGGTGACCAGCGTGGTGGTGGACCGGGGCGGGGACGGCATCGAGGAGACCTATCGCGGCGACATCGTGGTCCTCGCGGCCGGCGCGGCGAACACGGCGAAGATCCTGCTGCGGTCCGCGTCCGACGCCTGCCCGGGCGGGCTGGCGAACGGATCGGACCAGGTGGGGCGCAACTACATGTTCCACAACAGCAAGGCGGTGGTCGCGCTCGGCGAGGAGCCTAACGACACGGTCTTCCAGAAGACCCTGGCCATTAACGACTTCTACCTGGCCGGCGACGGCCGGGACTGGCCGCTCGGCAACATCCAGCTGCTCGGCAAGTCCAACGCGGAGGCGATGAAGGGCGAGGAACCGCACCTGACCAAGCTCGCGCCCAAGCTCAGCCTCGAAGAGGTCGCCCGGCACGCCGTCGACTTCTGGCTGACCACCGAGGATCTGCCCAGACCCGACAACCGGGTCACCGTGGACGGGGACGGGAGCGTGCACCTGGCGTACACGGCCAGCAACGACACCGAGGCGGCGGGACTGTACGCCGAGTTCCGGAGGGTGCTCAACCACATCGGCATGGCGCAGCACCACGTGCTGCACAAGAACTTCTACATGAGCATGAACGTGGCCATCGCCGGCGTCGCCCACCAGGCAGGCACCTGCCGGTTCGGCAACGACCCGGCCACCTCGGTGCTCGACGTCAACTGCAAGGCGCACGAGGTCGACAATCTGTACGTGGCGGACACCAGCGTCTTCCCGAGCATCGGCGCGGTCAACCCGGCGCTGACCGCGATGGCCAACGCGATCCGCGTCGGCGGGCATATCGCCGAGCGGCTCGGTGTGAGCGTCACAGGAACGGCCTGGGCGCCGGCGCCGCGTCAGGCGCCGGCCGGATACACGCCGGCGCCGTCCACGGGGAGATAACGGCACATGGCGGCGGACAAGGCAGACGCGCTAGTGATCTTCGGCGCGACCGGTGACCTGGCCAAGCTCGAGACCTTCCCCGCGCTGGTCGGGCTCGTCGAACGGGGCGTGCTGACCGTTCCGGTCATCGGGGTCGCCAACAGCGGCTGGAGCCTTGACGAGTTCAGGCGCTACGCGGAGGAATCTCTCAGGCTCAACGACATCTACCCCGGCACCCCCGCCGCCACCACGATGCTCGGGCTGCTCAGGTACATCGACGGTGACCTGGACGATGAGGCCACCTACGCGGCACTGGCGCGGGAGATCGGCCATGGCCGGGTCCTGTTCTACCTGGAGGTGCCGCAGCCGATGTTCGGCCGTGTCGCGCGGGGAATCTCGGAGGCCGGGCTGGCAAGGGGCGCGCGGGTCATGGTCGAGAAGCCGTTCGGCACCGACCTGGACAGCGCCCGGGAGCTCAACGCGATCCTGCACCGGTACTTCAGCGAGGACGTCATCTACCGTGTCGACGCCTGGCTGGGCTTGGACCCGGTGGAGAACGTGCTGTTCGTCCGGTTCGCCAACTCCGTCCTCGAACCCGTGCTCAACCGCGGTCAGGTGCACAGCATCCAGATCACCATGGCCGAGGCGTTCGGCGTATCCGGCCGGGGGCGGTTCTACGACATGACCGGCGCCATCAGGGACGTGCTGCAGAACCACCTGCTCCAGGTGGTGGCCACGGTGCTCGCGGACCCGCCGGACGGCAGCGGCCTGGCGTCCTGGCGAGATTCGAAATCACAGCTCATCGCCGCGCTGCGGCCGCTGACGCCGGAGGACGCGGTCCGCGGGCAGTACGAGGGGTACCTCGAGGTGGACGGAGTCGCCCCCGGCTCGATGACCGAGACGTACGTGGCGGTTCGTCTGTTCGCCGACTCCTGGCGCTGGGCTGGCGTGCCCATCCTGATCCGGGCCGGCAAGTGCCTGCCGGTGACCGCGACCGAGATCAGCATCAGGTTCCACCGGCCGCCGCACGACGTCTTCGGCATCGAGCCGTCGTCGCCGGGTAACTGGCTGCGGTTCCGGATCTGGCCGCAGGCCCAGGTCAGCCTCGGGCTCATCGGCAGGAAACCCGGCGTCGGCTGGGTGCCTGAGCAGGAAGACCTGCACTTCACCGAGCACCAGTTCGCGGACGTCCGGCCCTACGACCGGCTGATAGCCGCGGCGCTGTCCGGCGAGAGGTGGCTGTTCGCCAGGCAGGACACCGTCGAGGCCGCGTGGCGCGTGGTCGACCCGATACTCGGCGACGCGGTGTCCATGTACCCGTACCCAAGGGACAGCTGGGGGCCCAAGCAGGCCGACAGCCTGCTGCCCGACGGCGTTGCCTGGCACGATCCGGCCGCGTAGGCGGCGACGAGAGGAGTACCGCCGGATGTCCGCACAGACCGTGAAGCCCGCAGAGCCTGTGAAGCCCGCACAGCCTGTGAAGCGCAAGCGCGGCCGGGTCGTCATCATTGGCGGCGGATTCGGCGGCCTCTTCGCCGCCCGGGCGCTGCGTGGCGGCCCGTTCTCGGTCACGCTCGTCGACCGCACCGCCCAGCACGTCTTCCAGCCGCTGCTCTACCAGTGCGCGACCGGGATCCTGTCCGAAGGGCAGATCACCACCCCGCTGCGCCGGCTGTTCCGCAGCCACCGCAACCTCAGGTGCGTCACCGCCGAGGCCACCGACGTGGATCCCGCCCGCCGGACGGTGACCTGCCTGCGGCCAATGGGTGAGCCGATTGACATCCCGTACGACCACCTGATCGTGGCCGCCGGGGTAGGCCAGTCGTACTTCGGTCACGACGAGTTCGCGCTGTGGGCACCTGGCATGAAGACGATCGGCGACGCGCTCACCATCCGGCGGCGCGTCTTCGGTGCGTTCGAGATGGCGGAGACCGCCACCGAGCCGGTCGAACGGCAGCGCTGGCTCACGTTCGCCCTGGTCGGCGCCGGGCCCACGGGCGTCGAGCTCGCCGGGCAGATCCGCGAGCTCGCCACCAAGACGCTCTGCGAGGAGTACCGCCGGGCCGATCCGCGCGACGCGCGGGTGCTGCTATTCGACGCCGGGACGGAGCCGCTGGCGGCTTTCGGCGACCAGTTGTCGGGCAAGGCCGCGAATACCCTGCGTGAACTGGGCGTCGAGTTGCACATGAAATCGATCGTGACGAACGTCGACGGGGACGGCCTGGTCGCCCGTGACCGCGACGGCAACGAGACGCGGTACGAGGCCAGGACCGTGCTGTGGACCGCCGGGGTGGAGGCCGGTCAGTTCGCCGCCGCGCTGGCGAGGGCGACCGGTGCGCAGACTGACCGGGCGGGGCGGATCGTGGTTCAGGACGATCTGACCATCCCCGGATACCCCGAGATCTCCGTGATCGGCGACATGATGAGCCTGCGCGAGCTGCCGGGGGTCGCCGAGGTCGCGATGCAGACCGGGCTCTACGCGGGCCGCCGGGTCAGGCGCGAGCTGGCCGGCGAGGCCGAGCGGGCCGGCGGCGAGGGCGAGCGGGCCGACGCCGGGCGCGTGGCGGAGCCGTTCAAGTACCGCGACCTGGGCTCGGCCGCGTACATCGCGCGGGGCCGCGCGGTCGTCTCGGCGGGGCGGCTGCGACTGAGCGGCTTCCCAGGGTGGATGGCCTGGCTGTTCATACACATCGCCTTCCTGACCGGCTACCGGAACCGGGTCGCTGCTCTCCTCACCTGGTCGGTGGCCTTCACCAGGGACATCCGCAAGGAGCGGGCCTTCACCACCCGTGAGGTAGGCCACGTGCGGGACGTGTACCAGCCGCTGCCGCCGCAGGCATCACGGGAGCAGCAGCCGAAGCAGCCGGCGCGGCAGCGCGGGGCCAGCCAGAAGCCCAGCGGCGCTTCGCGACCGGGCGAGTTACCCGCGGGATGCGAGCCTTCGACCCGCGCCTGCCGCGGTACGCGCGAGCCGCCAGAGGCTGTCTGCTCATCACCATCGTCCTTGGCCTGGTCGCGACCGTACTGGTCCTGGCCCAGGCGAGTCTGCTCGCGCACGCCCTGGCCACCGCGGCGCGCGGCACCGGGCCGGCCGCGCTGGCTCCTACCCTGGTCGCGCTGTTGCTGGTGCTGGCCGGGCGGGCGGCGGTCGCGTACGGCAGCGAGGTGGCGGCGCTGCGCGGCGCCGCCCGGATCAAATCCCAGCTGCGCTGCCACCTCACCGCCAAGGCGCTGCGGCTCGGCCCGTCCTGGCTGTCCGGGCAGCGGCCGGGCGAGATCACCACGCTGGCCACCACGGGGCTCGACGCGCTCGACGCTTACTTCGCCCGGTACCTGCCCCAGCTCGTGCTCGCCTGCTGCGTGCCGCTGGCGGTGCTGGCCCGGGTGGCCGCGGCCGACTGGATATCCGGCGTGGTCATAGCCGTGACCCTGCCGTTCATCCCGCTGTTCGCCATCCTCATCGGCGGGTACAGCAAGGCACGTACCCAGCGGCAGTGGCAGCTGCTCGGCAGGCTGGGCGGTCACTTCCTCGACGTGGTCGAGGGCCTGCCGACGCTCAAGGCCTTCGGCCGCGCCACGGCTCAGGCCGAGGTCATCAGGACGGTGACCGACGAGCACCGGACCGCCACCATGTCGGCACTACGGATCACGTTCCTGTCGGCGCTCGTGCTGGAACTGGCCGCGGCACTCGCGACCGCGCTGGTCGCGGTCGAGGTGGGGCTGCGGCTGCTCGCGGGGCACATGGGGTACGAGACCGCGCTGCTGGTGCTGCTGCTCACCCCGGAGGCTTATCTGCCGCTGCGCAATGTCGGAGCGCAGTTCCACGCCAGCGCCGAGGGCACGGTCGCGGCACAGCACGCACTCGACATCCTCGAAGTTCCGGAGCCCGAGCCGCCACTCATCGTGAAGCCGCGCGGTACGCGCCCCGCCGTACCCGACTTGCGGTGCCAGCCGATCACGCTGACCAGCATCACGCTGGCCTACCCCGGCCGGGACGCGCCGGCGCTCGACGGGGTGTCGCTGACGATCAGCCCTGGGGAGCGGATCGTGCTGACCGGGCCGAACGGGGCGGGCAAGAGCTCGCTTCTCGGACTGCTCCTGCGGTTCTGCGAGCCGACGGGCGGCCGGATCGACGTCGGCGCTGCCTGGCTGGGGGCGATCCCGGCCGCGGAGTGGCGGCGCCAGATCGCCTGGGTGCCGCAGCGCCCCTACCTGTTCGCCGGGACCGTCGCGGACAACATCGCGCTCGGCGACCCGGACGCCACGCAGGCCGCCATCAGGCGTGCCGCCAGGCTGGCAGGCGCCGAGGAGTTCATCGACGCGCTCACGGACGGCTTCGACACCCAGCTGCCAGAGCGCGCACTCAGCCTGTCGACCGGCCAGCGGCAGCGGATCGCGCTCGCCCGCGCGTTCTTGCGTGACGCGCCGCTCGTGCTGCTCGACGAGCCGGCCGCGCATCTGGATCCGCCGACCGCCAGGCAGGTCATGACCGTCATCGAGACCCTGACCGCCGACCGCACCCTGTTGCTTGTCAGCCATGGCAGACACGCCGGGATAACGGCCAGCCGGGTGCTGCGCCTCGAGCACGGCAGGCTCGTCCCGGCGGTCCAGGCAGCGGTGGCGGCCCGGTGAAGGACGACCCGCTGCTGCGTCTGCTGAGACTGGCACACCTCGTCCGGGGCCGGCTGCTGCTGGCAGCCGCAGCCGGCGCCGCTGCCACCGGCTGCGCCGTGGCGCTGCTCGCCACCTCAGGCTTCCTCCTCGCGCGGGCGTCTCAGCATCCGAACATCATCTTCATCAGCGGCGCCGTCGTCGCCGTCCGCGCCTTCAGCGTCGGCCGCGGCGTCTTCAGGTACGCGGAGCGGCTGACTTCCCACGACGCCGCGTTCCGCGTCCTCGCCGACACCCGGGTCGGGATCTACCGGCGGCTCGCCCGGCTCGCCCCGGCGGGACTTACCGAGTTCCGCTCCGGCGACCTGCTCGCCCGGCTGATCTCGGACGTGGACTCCACCCAGGACCTGTTCATCCGCGGCATCGCGCCGCCGCTGACCGCGGTCCTGGTCGGCGCCGGAGCCGTGGCCGTCTGCTGCGTCATCCTGCTCGCGGCCGGCGGCATTCTCGCGGCCGGGCTGCTGCTCGCGGGTGTCGCCGTGCCCGCCGTCGCCGCCATCGCGGACCGGACGTCGCGGCGCCGTACCGGCCCGGCCCGCGGCGAGCTGGCCGCCAGCCTGGCCAACACACTGGCCGGCTCGGCCGACCTGCACGCGTTCGGCGCCGTGGACGCGAGCCTGGCTCGGATGGCCGCCACCGACGCGGAGCTGACCGGGCTTGCCCGCGGTTCGGCCGCGGCCGCGGGCCTGGGCACCGGCCTCACCTCGCTCGCCTCGGGCCTCACCGTCTGGGGCGTCCTCCTCCTGGGGGTCGCGGCGGTCGGGTCGGGCACCTTCGGACTGGTTTCGCTCGCCGTGCTGACTCTGACCGCGCTGGCCTCGTTCGAGGCGGTCACCCCGCTGGCAGGGTCCGCGCTGCAGATCGGGCACGCGCGCATCGCCGCCCGCCGGGTCTGCGCGGTCCTCGACGCACCGGACCCGGTTTCTGACCCGGAAACCCCGCTGACCCCGCCGGATCCGCCGATCACCGTGAGGCTGCGCGGCGCCCGGGTCCGCTACCAGCCGGGCAGGACGTTTGCCCTCGACGGCGTGGATCTTGACCTCGAACCGGGCAGGAGAGTCGCGCTCGTCGGTCCCAACGGGGCCGGCAAGTCCACGGTGGCGGCCGTGCTGATGCGCTTCACCGACCTGGCTGGCGGCACCGCCACGCTCAACGGCCGCGATCTCGCCGCCTACAAAGCCGACGACGTGCGCCGCCTCATCGGAGGCTGCCCGCAGGACCCGCACATATTCGACGCGAGCATCGGCGACAACCTGCGCCTGGCCAGGCCCGGCGCGAGCGACGAAGAGCTGGCCGGCGCGGCAGAACGGGCCGGGCTGCTGCCCTGGATCGAGTCACTGCCGAAGGGCTTGCGGACACCGGTGGGCGCGCGCGGCGCGGCCATCTCAGGCGGCGAGCGGCAGCGGATCGCTCTGGCGAGGGCGCTGCTCGCGAACCCGGCGCTGCTCATCCTCGACGAGCCCACCGCCAGCCTCGACCCGGACACGCGCAAGGCGCTCACCGCCGACCTGCTCGACGTCACCGCCGGGCGGGGCACGCTGCTGATCACGCACGAGCTCGACGGGCTCGACCAGGTGGACGAGATCGTGGTACTCGAGGCCGGCCAGGTCGTACAGCGCGGCACGCACCGGCAGCTGCTGTGCGCGCCAGGCCTGTACCGCTGGATGTGGGAGCGCCAGTGCTGAGCGCCGCCCCAGCTGAGCGCCGCCCGGCTAAGCGCTAGGTCCCGGGCGGTCCAGCGGGTCCTCGTCGGCCTCCTCGGTGAACGACGTGGCGACTACCACCTCGGGCCTTCGCACCTCCATCCGCGCGAGCCGCCGGAACACCAGCCGGTCCGCCCTGGTCAGTGGCGGCTGGGTTATCGACCGCGGCCAGAGCCGGTAGCGGCGGACGACGTTGATCTCCGCCGCCCACAGCGTCAGCTGGGCGCCGAGGGCGAGCCAAGACAGGAGCGCGATGACGACGGCGAAGAAACCGTAGACCGGGCTCGCGTGACGCAGCGCGCGGCTGACATACCAGGTCCCGGCAAGTTGCAGCGCTTCCCAGAAAATCGTGGCGATGACGGCGCCAAGCGCCACCTCGCGGACGCGCAGCGGCTCGGCGGTAAGCAGCATGAACGCAAGCAGAAAGAGCCCGAAGTTCACGACCGAGCTGGCCGCTATGCCGAGGGCGGCAGCGCCCGCGCCGCGGGCCACGGCGGTCGTAAAGGCAGCGAGCGCGGTGGATGTGAGAGATGCCAGCCCCAGGAGGCCAATGACGCCGAATGTCCTGAGGTAGCGTTTCCAGATATTGGGCCAGTCCACATACGGGATATTCCAGACGGTGTTCATGGCGTTCTGGCACGCCAGGCCGATTCCCAGGCTCCCGTAGATTGTCCCCACGATGCCCAGAACCAGCGCGGTCGTGTTCCCGCCCAGCGGGTGCGCTTCGGAACGCAGCTGCTCCCCGATGACCGGGAAGTAGCCGAGCGCCGAGTTGATCAGCTGCTGGCGAAGCGCCGGGTGACCGGACAGCACGAACCCGAGGATCGTCGTGAACAGCAAGAGCAGCGGGAACAGCGCGAACAGGCCGTAGTAGGCCATCAGCGCTGCCTTGCCTCCAGCCTGGTCGTTACCGAACTTCTGCAGCACCGCATACGGAAACCCGATTGCCCCGTGCCGCTGCTGGAACCTGTCCACGCGCCGGACCTGCCGTTCAGCCCAGCCTATCCGCGGGGCTTGCCCGCCGACGGAACTCGTCATCGCCACCTCCGCTCCTTTTCCTGCCGCCGCTGCCAGGCTCGCCAGAAGGCCCGCTGCCCGTGCAGCGCCAGCGCGCCGACCACGATCAGCAGCCCGACGTTCAGCAGCAGCTGCTCGAAAGAGCCGCCCGCCTCCTTCCATGCCCCGTACACGAGCGACACGCCCACGTCGGCCGCGGCGGGAATGGTCGTCACCGAGATGAATACGCCGGTGAGCGCGGTCGCCTTGGCCAGCGTCAAGGACACCACGCCGACCAGGCCCGCGATGACGGCGACCACCACCGAGAACAGGTTCGGGGTGTTGATCAGGTCCGAGACCGGCCGGACGCCCGCCAGGTATTCCTTCGGGGTCTCGCCTGACCACCGGATGCAGGTCGCGAACACCACCGTCACGGCGATGGCCAGTGCGAAGCCGGCCGCCAGCACCACGAGCCCCCTGCGGACCGCCTGCCGGTCCCGCCGGTCAAGGCCCAGGGCCACCGCGATGATCGCGCTGTACTCCGGCCCAACGACCATCGCGCCCACGACCAGGATCTGTGAGTTGATCAAGATGCCGCACGCGCCGATCAGCCCGGCGAAGACCAGCAGGGCGAAAAAGCTCGGCGGATACTGCGCGTCCCCTCGGATCCCCGACTCGACAAGCTCCCAGACCGGCGACCGCTCGCCGTGATAGGTCACCCGCCGCTGCGAAGGCCGGTCCGTGAGCGCGGCGTCCACCGTCTCGATGATCACCGAACTGCTCCGGTCAAGGCCCAGTTCCCGCATCCGCTCGAGCACCGAGTTGGCCGACGCGCGCGCGAGGTCGAACTGCACCGCGTCACCGTCCGGCAGGGTCGCCGCCGCCCGCAGGATCAGCAGGTTGGTCACCCCGGGGTCAGCGGTCAGCAGGCCAGCCAGCCGCTCGGTGACCTCGGCCGGGCTGACCACCCGAACGTGCAGCATGCCAGCAAGCGTGAAGCGGCGCCGGCGCCCCCGGCATCACCCCGACTGGATGAGCCCGCCGCGTGGCAGGCACGTCACCGGCAAGGTGCTCGCCGTTCGCGTCTGCGGGTCACGGGTGCTGGGCTCGGTGGAGCTCGAACGCGACCACGATCCCCGAGATCCCGCGGAACAGCGCGAACAACCCGACCCACACGAGCAGCAGCGCACCTTGTACCGAGAGGTATTGCTGGGCGGCCCAGAAGCCGAGCAATATCTCCAGGATGCCGGCCACCATGCCCAGCCACCAGGCGCGGTTGATATCCCTGGCCTCGGCGGACGTGATGATGTCCAGCGTGCCCCGGAAGATGAGCAGCAGGCCAAGGATCGAGGCGAGCGTCCAGAACGCGTCGAAGGGCTGGGCGAACGCCCAGCAAGCGCCGAAGAGGTAAATGACGGCCATCACGATATGCAGCCAGCGCCAGCTCGAGCGAGACGAGGCGAGCAGGATTTCGTCGACCAGGCCGAACAAGAAGAGCACGCCCATGAGGGCGCCCACCGTAGCGACCGAGGCGGGCGTGAACCGCAACGCGATCCACGCGATCAGCAGCCATGCGATGCCCGTCACAAGGAACAACCACCAGGGGCCGGCCAGCCGCGCCAGACCCGCGTTCGTCCGGGACCAGATTGGTGTGCGCTCGGCCGTGTCAGTCATGGGGGTCTCCTTTCCGGGCACGCGCCTGCTTGCTGCTTACCCATCCGGCAGCCTGTTCAGCCGAGCTCGCGCAGCAGCCGCTCCTCCTCGGCGGCGGACAGCCCCTCGCTCCCGGGGGCGGGCCCGCCGCGCGCCAGGTCCCACGCGAGCGTGTCGCGGATCGTCTCGAGCACCGGCCGCAGCGACAGCCCGGCGGCCAGCGCACGCGAGTTGTCGACGTCGTTGAACGCGTCGTAGCCCTCCTCGGCGACCCACAGCGGAACGCCCATCCCCGGGTCGACGCCGGCGGCGACCAGCCGGTCGGAGGAGATCCACGTTATCTCGGCGCCGCTGTAGGCCGCCGTTTCGCAGAGATCAAGCAGTATTCCGAACGGAACCGGGGTTCCTGTCAGATTGAACACTCCGCCTTGCCCGCGGTGGCAGGAGTCGGCCAGCCACCCTGCCAGGTCACGCACGTCGATGAACTGGGTGAGATCGGCGGGGTCGCCGGGCGCGAGCACCCGGCCGCCGCGGGCGATCCGCCGCGGCCAGTAGGAGAACCGGTCGGTCGGGTCGTGCGGGCCGACGATGAGCCCGGGCCGCGCGATCAGCGCACGGTCGCCGTAGGTGTCCTGCACGATCCGCTCGGACAGGGCCTTGTTCGGCCCGTAGATTTCCGCGAAGTCCGTCATGCCCTCGCGCAGCTGCGCCAGCGGCGCGTCCTCGAGCTGGGCTTCCCTGGTGTTCTGGCTCGCGTACACCGACACCGTGGACACGAACACGTACCGCCCGGTGCGGCCGGCGAACGTCTCCGCCGACAGCCGCGCCACCTTCGGGTCGTAGGCCGCCACGTCGATGACCGCGTCCCAGTCCCGGCCGTCCAGCGCCGACAGGTCGGCGGTCCGGTCGCCGATGACCGTCTCGACTCCCGGGAACAGCCCCGGGTTGGTCTTGCCCCGGTTGAACAGCGTCACGGTGTCGCCGCGGCCGAGCGCGGCGTCGGTGAAGGCGCGGCCGAGGAACTTCGTGCCGCCGAGAACGAGAATCAGCATGCGCAATGTTAGCCCCCGGGGGCCGACCCCCCGGTGACCCCCCGCATGGGGGGCTCCGCGCCCCCCATACCCCCCCGTCAGTGCGGGTCGCGGCCTACCTCGTGTCCGCTACCGCCAACCAGGAAGTCCAGGTCAGCGCCCTCGTTGGCCTGCTGGACGTGCTGGGTGTAGAGCCAGGTCCAGCCACGGCTGGCATGCGGCGCCGGTGCTTGCCATTGCGCGCGGCGGCGGTCCAGCTCGTCGTCCGCCAGCTCAAGGGTCAGGGTGCGGGACGGGACGTCGAGGCTGATCCAGTCGCCGCTGCGGACCAGCGCGAGCGGGCCGCCCGCCGCGGCCTCGGGAGCGACGTGCAGCACCACGGTGCCGTAGGCGGTGCCCGACATCCGGCCGTCGCAGATCCGCACCATATCCCTGACGCCGCGCCGCAGCAGCTTCGCCGGCAGCGGCACGTTGGCGACCTCAGGCATCCCGGGGTAGCCCTTCGGCCCGCAGTAGCGGATCACGAGCACGGTGTCCTCGTCGGCCTCGATGTCTGGGTCGGCGACGACCGCGTTGTAGGCCTCGGGGGAGTCGAACACCAGCGCCCGGCCGCGGTGCTTCATCAGGTGCGCCGACGCCGCGGACTGCTTGATCACCGCGCCGTCAGGGGCGAGGTTGCCGCGCAGCACCGCGGTGCCGGTGCCCGCCGCCTGGAACGGCTCGCCGAGAGGCTGGATGACGTCCCGGTTCCAGCAGGGCGCGTCGGCGACGTTCTCCGCGACGGTGCGCCCGGTGACCGTGATCGCCCCGCCGTGCAGCAGCCCCCCTGCGCCGAGTTCGCGCATCACCGCGGGAAGCCCTCCCGCGTAGCAGAAGTCCTCCATCAGGTACTTGCCGTTCGGCTGCAGGTTCACCAGGGTCGGCACGTCCAGCGCGAGGACGTCGAAGTCGTCGAGGGACAGCCGGACGCCGAGCCGCCCGGCGATCGCGAGCAGGTGGACCACGGCGTTGGTCGAGCCGCCGATCGCCGCGTTCACCCGGATCGCGTTCTCGAACGCCGCGCGGGTCATGATCGCCGACGGGCGCAGGTCGCCCTCGACGAGGTCCACGATCACCTGCCCGGCCCGTTGCGCGGTCTCGTACCGGCGCGAGTCCACCGCGGGCCAGGTAGCGGAGTAGGGCAGCTGCATGCCGAGTGCCTCCGCCATCGACGCCATGGTCGACGCGGTCCCCATCGTCATGCAGTGGCCGTTGGAGCGGGCCATGCATCCCTCGGCGAACACGCACTCCTGCGCAGTCATCCGACCGGCGAGAAGTTCCTCCTCGAACCGCCACACCGACGTCCCGGAACCGACGTCGGTGCCCTGGTACTTGCCGTTGAGCATCGGCCCGCCGGTGACCATGATCGCCGGCAGGTCGACGCTTGCCGCCGCCATCAGCAGCCCGGGCGTGGTCTTGTCACAGCCGGACAGCAGCACCACCCCGTCGAGCGGGTTGGCGCGGATCAGCTCCTCCGCCTCCATCGCGAGCAGGTTCCGGTACAGCATCGCGGTCGGCCGCAGCAGCGTCTCGCCAAGCGCCATCGCAGGGAACTCGAGCGGGAAGCCGCCCGCCTGCCAGACCCCGCGCTTGACGGATTCGGCGACCCGGTGCAGGTGCACGTTGCACGGCGCCAGCTCCGACCACGTGGTCGCGATCCCGATCACCGGGCGGCCGTCGAACACCTCGGGGGTGAACCCCTGGCTGCGCATCCACGACCGGTGGTTCATCCCGGACCGCCCTGTCGCCGCGAACCACGCGGAACTCCGTCGGCCAGCGTTCATCGTCATGTCTCTATGTCTAGTACGCCTGCCCGGCGCGGCGGAATACGCCGGAGCCACCCATCACGAGACGTACATGAAGGGACGCATGCCGTAGTCGCTCGCCAGGACGTGCCGTTGGACGGTAAGTCCTGGACCTGCGCGGACTTGGGCGCCACAGACGGCAGACGCCGACGGGCGCTGGACGGCTCGCCGAAGTCACCGGGCTGGCCGGCGTCGCCGGACCCGACACGCCTGCCGTCCTCGTCGTAGACAAGCGCGCCGAGGGCCTGGAGCCTGGCCCGGCTGGCCCGGTAGTGGTGGCCGCATAGCAGCAGGTCCGCCGGGAGCGGGTGCCCCGGACCAGGAGGCATCGTGACCGTGACTACCGGCCGGGCGGGGCAGCAGCAGGCGCGGTCGGCGAATGAAATCGGCTTGCCTGGCCCCGGGAGCTCTTCGGCGAGCCACACGGGGTCGGCGCCGTTCCGGTGCTTGAACAAGCCTTTCATGCAACAAGCATCGCTCCGCGGCACCGCGGAAGTAAGGGACGGAAGTCCCGGCCAGGCCGGCCGAGAGCCCCGGTGTGCCGGTCGGCGGGCGGTAACGAGGATGTACTTGAGGCCGGCAGGTCGCTGATCACGGCGTCGCAGGACGCATCGGCAGTCCGGTAGCCGCCAGGTCGCCCACCAGGAAGCCTGGCGCGAGCAGCCGCTCGTAGTCCCGGACCGTGGTTCACACGTCGTAAACGGTGGGTGTGGTGGTGTGGACGCGGCCGGAGGGTGTGGTCCAGCGCATGACGCCGGGTGCGGGCTGGTCCAGGTGCCAGCCGGGGGCCTGCTTGACCCGGTGGTGGTGCCGGCACGGCGGGCTCAGATTGCATTCGCAGGTCACCCCGTCGGGATAGGCGACGGTGTGGTCGAGGTCGCAATATCTGGCCTGGGCGCCGCAGCCGGGCGCGGTGCATGTCGCAGTTCGCGCGCGGACTAGGTGCCCGAGTTTGCGGCTGGGGGTGTACCGGTCCTCGCGGTGCCGGTGGTCACAGGTGCCGGCCGCGATCGGGGACAGCGTGACGTTGAGGGCGCGCAGCAGCGCGGCGAGTTGTGCCTGCTGGTGTTGGTCTGGCCCGTCACGTCCGCCGCCTGCGCCGGGTGGCCGGCCCGGGCCGGGTCCGGGCGGGCTGTTCCGGCCGGGGTTGGCGCTGGTGGCGGGGGGCGGCGCGGTCCAGGGGTGCTGGCCGCGTGAGCAGCCGTGCGCGGCGGCGGTGCCGTCCGGGCCGACCACGGTGACGCACCAGCGGGTTGCGGGGTGCTGGGATGCGGCTGCGACGATGTCACGGGTGTCGTCGGCGTCGAGCAGTCCCCAGCTGCCGGCGTCGCCGGGGGTGGTGGACCAGCCGAGCAGGGTGCCGGCCGGGACGAGCAGGTTGATCACCGCCGGGACAGGGGCCGGGCTGCCCGCCCGGGCCGCTGCGGGGCCGGTTCGGCCTTCGCCGGTTCGGCCTTCGCCGGTGTCGTCGTCGCCGGGGTCGCCGTCGTGGTCCGCGCGGTCGCCGCAGACACCGCCGTCGTCGTGCGGGCCGGGGCTGGGCGGGCTGGTGAGGCGGTCGAGGGGGTTGCGGCCGGCGATGCGGTCGAGCAGGGCCAGGACGCGTAGGTCGCGCAGGGTGCCGGTCATGCCGGCGCGGCGCAGCGCGGCGGCGTCGGCGTCGTTGCACGCCTTGGCGGCCAGCCCCTCGTCCGCGCCCAGTTCGCGGGCGCCGAAGCTGATGTTCCCGGAGGCCTCGCGGCGGGCCTCCACCCGGCGGCCTTCCCGGCGGGCGTGTTCCTTGCGCGCCTTGACGGCCGCCGGGTCGAGTTTGATTTCCAGCTTGGCGGCCTTGCGGGCCAGGCTCTCGTGGCGCAGCCCGGGCGCGGCCGCGGCCAGTTCCTGGTCGGCGTGCGCGGCGTCGGCATCGGCCAGGAACCGGGTGTAGTACCAGATCGCCTGCGCCTTGCCGCCGTCGATCACCCCTTCGCCGAGTCCGGCGAACGTGTGCGGCAGCCGGGTGGCCAGGTCGGCGGCCAGGTCCATCCGGTCGCCGCGGCATGATCGGAGGCGCCCAGTTCGAAGGCCAGCTCTGTGACCGCGAACTCGGCGCGGCGGCGTCCGGGCGCGTCCCCGGCCGCCGCCGACGCGTCGCATGCGGCGCGGGCGCGGCGGGTGAACTCGGCGACGGCGGCCAGTTCCAGGTACTCCGCGCGGGCGGCCAGCCGCCGCGCCGCCGACACCATGGCCAGCAGCTCATGACCGGTCAGCGCGGCCGGGCCGGCGGCGGCCTGCTCGGCCAGCGCCCACAGCTGCGGCCCGGGGCGCAGCACCGCGGCGATCTCATCGCGGCCGAACCCCGCCCCGCCCGGCCCGGCCGGCTCGCCCGCGGCGTCCGGCCCGGCCGGGTTGATCAGCGAGGCCAGGAACCAGGCCAGGTACGCGTCGCCGTCCCAGTCACCATCGTCATCGTCGTGGTCGCCGGCCGCCGCCGCGATCCACGGTGCCGGGTCGGCGCCGGCCGGATCGGCGGGCCGCATCGCGTCGGCCCGCAACCCGGCCGGGGCGCCGCCGCCGGGACGCGGCGGCTGCGCGCCGCCGGGCCCGGGGGCGGGGTCGGGAGGCGGGACCGGGGGCATGCGATCTCCGTTCGCGGATTGGTAGATCTAGCTGGACTACTGCGAACAGTTTATCGCATACCACCGACATCCGAGGAGTGCAAGAGTGCCCCAGTATTCATATCTTTCGAAACTATTGCTGACTGCAGAGTCGCCACCGCTCGTTCGGGATGAAAAGGGGGAGTGAAGCCGGCCGGGACCTGTACGCGGCCCGCGGGATTCAGCACGCCAGTCGTGGCGAGCCTGGGTCCGTGTTCCGGACCACGTCGATGGTCGCGGGGGTGACGCTGTAGGCCCGGACGGCGCCGGCACTGAGCGAGATCGCGCCCCGACTGCTGGCGAGCAGCCGGGACGTCACGACCACGAACGGGATGACGCTCGGCGGGTCGCCGAACAAGGGCGTCAGCACCTCGGTGGCCCGGCCGTTCTCCCCGCGCCGTAGCGCGCAGTCGGCGAGCACGCGGAGCACGGCCGAGCGGTCAGAGTGCTGCTCGGCGGCACCGATGGCCAGCGCCAGGGCACCCCGGGTGCGAATGCCTGGCCGGCCGATGACCGGCTGGGCGGGCAGCGGCCGCCCGGCGGATAGCGCGATGGTCAGTCCCGGAAGGTCGACGCCCGCCTGCGCGGCGTTGGCGGGCTCGACGGTGCGCGGGTTGCACTCGATGAACTGGGGCTGGTCGTCGACGTGGAAGTAGTCGAGCGTGAGCCCGCCGTGCCAGCACAGGTACGCGCCCACCCGGGCCGAGTAGTCCCGGGCGGCCGGGTGGTCGACGCTCAGCCGCGCCGCCGCCGATCCGCCGGCTCCGGTTCCGACGCCCACGCTGGTGTGCGCGGCGACCAGCCGGCCGTGCTCGAACAGGGCCTGCACCTGACCGTACCGGCCGGGAGCGGGTGCCTGGCCGATGACGGGGCCGCCGTCCCCGGACAAGTCGCGTATCGCCTGGCGTTCCTGCTCACGGGTCTCGACCTGGCGCACCGCACGTCCGGCCGTCCCGTAGGAGGCCTTCACCCAGTGCGGGTACGGGACCGTTTCGGGCCGTTCGTCGCACCGCCACCACCGCGGCTGCGGTATCGCCAGCTCATCGAGCAGCGCCGCGAAGTCCGCTTTGCCCTGTACCCGGTCGAATGCCGCGGCGGGCGCCACCGCGATCGGGGCGTCGGCGGGCAGCAGATGCCGGCCCGCGGCGAACAGCCAGGCCTGCTCGTGCGTGGGGAGTATGGCCTCGTATGTCCCGGCTGCGCACAGCCGTGACACGACCGCGAGGTAGCCGAGCGGATCCCGGCCAGGCGGCGGGGCCGCGATCATCCGGTGCCGCCATCGGCTGAACCGCGCTATCGGCCATCCGCCCCAGGTGAGAACGTCGGCCCGGATGCCGCGCTGGCCGAGCACCGTCAGCGTCTCACGCGCCGTCAAACTCGCGCCTTCGGACAGCAGTACAGCCACCTTCCCGACGGTAACCGGCCCTCCGTTAAGCGTCGCGGGCCATTCGGTGCTTTTCGCAGGGGACTTAGGCCGTCGCCGGTCTGCGCCGATAGCCTGTCCGTGCTTCCCGCGCCATCCTGGCACCTTCACGGAGCGGGACCCGCCGGTCCTCCCCCCAGGCGGGTGATGACGGCGCAGGTCACCTCGGGGGAGCATCGGGGCTAGCCAGCATGTGATGCCTAGCGCTTGAGACCGTGGCGCCCGTCGGAGCCAGGCGCCTGGTGAGGGGGATGCTGACCATGACACTGCATGACCGCGAAACTATCCGTGCTCAGTCTGAGGATTGCGTGTTTGCTGACCGGGACCTGACCAGGCCGGTCTCCAAATACCGGTTCCCGCAGGAAGGAACGTTGCCGAGGGATGCGTTCCAGCTGGTGTCGGACGAGCTGATGCTGGACGGCAACGCGCGGCAGAACCTGGCCACGTTCTGTCAGACGTGGGAGGAACCCGAGTCTCTTGCGCTGATGGCCCTGTCGGTCAACAAGAACATGATCGACAGGGACGAGTACCCGCAGGCCGCCGAGATAGAGCGGCGGTGCGTGCACATGATGGCCGACCTGTGGAACGCGCCGCAGGCGGCCAACACCGTGGGTACCTCGGCGATCGGTTCCTCGGAGGCCTGCATGCTGGCCGGGATGGCGGCCAAGTGGCGGTGGCGGGCCAAGCGGCGGGCCGCGGGCAAGCCGACGGACAACCCGAACATGGTGTGCGGTCCGGTGCAGGTGGTGTGGCACAAGTTCGCCCGCTACTGGGACATCGAGATGCGCGAGGTCCCGATGTCACCCGGCCGCTACATGATGGATCCGGCCTCGATGCTCGAGCGGGTCGACGAGAACACGATCATGGTCGTGCCGACCCTCGGCGTCACCTACACCGGAGCGTACGAGCCGGTGCAGGCCATGTCGGACGCCCTGGACAAACTGCATGGCGATACCGGGCTCGACGTCGACATTCACGTGGACGCGGCCAGCGGCGGCTTCCTCGCCCCGTTCTGCGCGCCCGGCGTTGTCTTCGACTTCCGCCTGCCCCGGGTCAAGTCGATCAGCGCCTCAGGGCACAAGTTCGGGCTCGCTCCGCTGGGTGTTGGCTGGGTAATCTTCCGGGACAGCAGCGAACTTCCCGATGACCTCATTTTCCACGTCAACTACCTGGGCGGCGACATGCCGGTATTCCAGATCAACTTTTCCCGGCCGGCCGGGCAGATCATCGCCAGCTACTACAACTTCCTGCGGCTCGGTCATGAGGGCTACCGGCGCATCCACCAGGCGTCCTACGACATCGGCCAGTACCTCGCCGCCGAGATCGTCAAGCTGGGTCCCTTCGAGCTGCTGTGTGACAGCAACCCGAACACGGGAATCCCGACGGTCACCTGGCGGATCCGCGAGGGCGAGGATCCTGGCTACACGCTGTTCGACCTGGCCGACCGGCTGCGCGGCCGGGGCTGGCAGGTGCCTGCCTACACCCTCACCGGAACCGCGTCTGACATCGCCGTGCAGCGCATCCTGGTCCGCCTTGGTGTCAGCCAGGACATGGCCGCATTGCTCCTCGATGACTTCCGCGACGCGGTAGCTCACTTCGGCAAGCATCCGGTCACCGTGTCCATGACCAAGCAGGAGTCGGGCGGGTTCAGCCACCTGTAACGCACTCGAACGCGAATCAACCCATTGAACCGTCACGACGGATGGGGACCCGGAGGAATTCGCGCCGCGCCCGGGGCCATCTGAGCTGGCAGTAGCGAGCTAACCAGCGGCTATCGGCAGCACATCGATGAGATGGCCCTCGGCGAAATGGCCTTGCCCGATCGGGATCCGCCACCATGCGTCGGCGCGCGCGAGCCGGCTGATCGATCCCGCGCCGTGGCCCTCGCTCGGCACCGCTACGGGCAGCTGATCCGGTACGGCGGTCAGCGACACCGGGACCCAGTCCTCGACGCCGGCCGGCGAGGCCCAGTCGCAGCCGAGCCGTGCGCGCAGCGGCGTGCGGTCCTGGGCCAGGGCGCCCTGAAGCCTGGCGAGCAGCGGCGCGGCGAACAGCTCGAAGATCACCGTGGCGGCGAGCGGGTAACCGGGAACCCCGATGGCCGGGACCGCCCCGGCCGCGCGACCGGCGGAGCCGGGCGGACAGTACCCGGACCGGCCAGGCTTCACGTAGCCGAGCAGCACGGGGTGGCCGGGCCGGACCGCGACGCCATGCACGGCCAGGCCGCCGACCTGGGCCAGGACGGTGGCCGTGTAGTCCCCGCGCCCACGGCTCGAGCCCGCCAGTACCAGCACGAGGTCGGCGGCGCCCGCCGCTTCCCGCGCCGCGGCGGCCAGCACGTCGGGATCGTCGGGCTGCACATCCGTGAC
>Ga0187807_1000064_pt1 | contig 25952 bp, 27 predicted proteins | sample NC_wetland_sal_i_4_FD_132432 | JGI IMG/M metagenome (GOLD analysis project Ga0187807, IMG submission 132432) | Wetland sediment microbial communities from Neuse River Estuary, North Carolina, USA - ASW_2 | ecosystem: Environmental > Aquatic > Freshwater > Wetlands > Sediment | place: USA: North...
AAGCTGCAGATGCCGCTGCGGGTGCTCACCGATAGCTTTGACGAGCAGCGAATGGCGTACAACCGCCGTTTCATCCTCGTCAGGCCGGACCAGTACGTCGCGTGGACCGGCGATGACCCGCCCCACAACCCGACGGGCCTGCTTCGCAGGGTCGTCGGAGACCTCGGGCAAGAGCCGGCTCCGTAACCGCCGCGACCCGGGAAGCGCGCCGCGCCCCACCCTGTCCGCACCGGCCGGATCGTGTTCCTGATCGACGCGGAACACGCGCAGGCAGCCACCTTCGGCTGACGCGGACCCGGGCCGCCCGCGAAGCGCTTCCGCGCTAGCCGCGTACGATCGATGTGCACGATCTGGGGGAGCACATGAGTTCAGCGATCAGCGACGCGCGGGAAATCGCCGCCGCCATCGACCAGTACACCAAGGGATGCGAGACCGGTGACGGCAGCTTCCTGAAGGCCGCGTTCCACCCCGACGCGCGTATGTTCGGCGCGGTCGGTGGCGACCGCCACGACATCCCCGTCCTCGGCGGCATGGACGCCGCCGTCGCGGAGCAGCCGACCGGCGGTCACGACGCGCGCATCCTGTCCGTCGACGTCGAGGGTGACGCGGCGTGCGTGAAGCTGGCCGAGTCGGGGTTCCGGGGCCAGGACTTCATCGACTTCTTCATCCTGTCCCGCATCAACGGCAACTGGCAGATCGTCGGCAAGGCGTTCACCCACACCGGCCCCAGCGCCTGACTACCGCTGGGCGAGGCCGGCCGTGGAGATCGAGGTTGTCGTCGAGATCCCGCAGGGCTCGCGGAACAAGTACGAGATGGACCTGCGCACCGGGCGGATCCGGCTGGACCGGATGCTGTTCACCTCGACGCGCTATCCCACCGACTACGGGTTCTTCCCCGGCACGCGGGCCAGGGACGGCGAGCCGCTCGACGCGCTCGTCTGGCTGGAGGAGCCGACGTTCCCCGGCTGCCTGGTGACTGTGCGGCCGGTCGGCGTGTTCGTGCTGTACGACGAGGAAGGCCTGGACGGCAAGGTACTCACCGTGCCCGCGCACGACCCGCGCATGGCGGGCATCAGGGACATGGACGACGTGCCCGTCCACTTCGCCGCGGAGATCGCCCACTTCTTCGACATCTACAAGGAACTCGAACCGGGCAAGTCGACCGAGGGCCGCGGCTGGCAGGACCGGGCCGTCGCCGAGCAGGCGATCAGGGAAGCCCAGGCCCGGGTTGCCTAACCTTGATCTAGCCCGGTGGCTCGGCCGGAGCATCCACGCGGAGATCGCCGCGGAGCCCGGCCGAGACCATCATCGATCCATACCGGCTACGCGCCGATCGTTTCCGCTTCCGGCGCCGATTCGAGCGGCTTGGCGGCGGGCTCGTTGGCTGCCCTGGGCTGCGGGCAGTAGACGGTGCCGAGGAAATACCCGTAGATCCAGTGCCACAGGAAGATGCCGAATGTCAGCTTCCAGCCGAGGCTGGTGCTGAGGAAGCCGGCGTGGTGCGGGACATACACCGCCGGCACCCACCAAGCGGCGCTGATGATCGCCAGCACGGTGCCGTAGAGCAGCGCCTTGATGAGATTTCCAAGGAGCGTGTTGCGGAGCGGGACTAGAGGGTGGAAGAGCAATGCGAAGAGCAGCGCGAAAAACACGCCATCGGTGAAGTGGGACAGTTCACCGACCAAGTAGACCGCCGCTGTCGGCGGGGTGCCGACGCCAACGCCGAGGATAAGCTCGCCGTTGGCCACCGGCCAGTTCAGCTGGGGCAGCCCGAAGCCGCCGAACCAGATACCGAAGACGGTCGCGAACTGCGTCGCGACGGCGCCGGCCAGCAGCGAGCCGCCGATCGGGTGACTGGCGACCCAGGCTCGCCAGCGGGGCAGGGTATCGTCGGTCGGAATGCGAGCGACCAGCCCGGTAGGGAACTTGGCGCCTGAGATGGTACTCATGTGGCACCTCCTGCTTTAAGCGCGCTACTGTGCGCGTGTAAAAGAAGTGTGTATATCCGCCCGATGGCTGTCAACGGTGCGCGGAAATCGCCTTGGTAAATAATCAGCCGCTTTTCCGCAGCCGCCTGGCCGCCTCCGCGGCCGCCGACATCTTGCTGATAGCGAGATAACGCGGGACCCGGCGCAGCCCGCAATCGGTGGAGATTTCCAAGTGTTCCGCATCGCGGAATTCCAGGCAGGTGCGGACGCGTTCGATAATGTCCTCGGGAGTTTCCGAGTAATGGGTCTTGATGTCGATCAGCCCGGCCGACAGGATGCGGTCACGGTCCCAGTGGCCGACCAGGTCGATCTCGGCCATCTCCCTGGCGCCGAACTCCAGGCTGAACCCGTGCACGTTGGCGTCGAGCAGCGCCGGGAACAGCCAGCGGTAGGTGCGCTTGGCGTACGGCAGGCGGCGGAACGAGCCGAAGCAGATGTGCACCACGAACGTGCACCCGGTGATCCCGTCGACGACCTTGTTGATGACCTCGACCAGGTTCTCCGGTGTCCGGTCCTCGGCCGCGTGCGACGGCGTCAGCGGTTCCTCGATCTGGATGTAGTCGCAGCCGGCCGCCACCAGGTTGAGGATGTCCTGGCGGATGGCGGGCACCAGCGCCTCGGCGCAGTCGCGGCGGTTGCGGTAGACGGGGCTGAAGTCCAGTTCGGTCGTGATGCCGTATGGTCCTGGCATCCCGATCTTGGGCCTGCGGTCGGTGCGCGCCCGCAGGAACCGGTACTCGCTGGCGTAGTCCCAGATCGACTCGATCTCGTCGAGCGGCTGCCGCACCTCGTACACCGGGAGCATGTCCCAGCCGATCGCGCCGAGCTTGCGCGGCGACGGCCGCAGCGCCAGGCCGCGCATCGAGCCGGTGATGCCCTCGATCCAGCCGAGCCGACGGTGCTCGCCGTCGGTGAGGATATCCAGGCCGGCGTTCTCCTGGTCGTAGATCGCCAGCTGGCAGTAGTCGTCGAAGAGTTCCCTGCGGTCCGCCGGGCCCAACCGGCCCTCCTTGTCCGCGTCCGCGAGGATGTCCCACCATCCTGGCCGCGCCCAGCCGCCGGTGGTGGTGACCGGCAGCGCAGTCGGGTACTGGTAGCTGCTCACGTGATGCTGGCTCCTTTCAGTACGGCTAGCAGTTCGGTGTGCACGGCGCCGTTGCTCGCCACGACGTCCGCGCGATCGGCGGTGCGGTGCGGTCGGCCGTCGAACCGGGTGAGCAGGCCGCCCGCCTCCTCGACGATGAGCTGGCCGGCGGCGATGTCCCAGGCGTCCATCGCGTGCTCGCAGTAGGCCTCGAGGCGGCCCGCCGCGATGGCGCAAAGCGTGAGCGCCGGTGAGCCGAGCGAGCGCAGCCCGCCGGCCACGCTCATCAGGCGCTCGACGAGATCGGCGTAGGCCCTGATCTCGGCCGGGTCGACGGACTGGGCCTGCGCGACCACGAGCGCGCGGTCCAGCCGGTCGACGGCGGAAACCCGGATCGGGTCGCCGTCGCGGGTCGCGCCGCCGCCCTTCGTCGCGGCGAACATCTCCTCGCGCGCTACGTCGTAGACCACTCCGGCGACCGTCTCCCCGCCGCTGCGCAGCGCGATCGACACGCAGTAGAACGGCAGGCCGTGCGCGAAGTTGGTGGTGCCGTCGAGCGGGTCGACGTACCAGACATCGTCCGCGGTTCGCGGCGCTCCGGCGGTGCCCTCCTCGCCGACGATCGCGTGACCGGGGAAGGCGCCGTGAATGACGCTCGTGATGGCTTCCTGCGACCGCCAGTCGGCGACGGTGACCAGGTTGGCGCGGGCGTCCTTGTAGGAGATCTGCAGGTCGCCGTCGGCGGCGCTGGTCAGCGCGGCGGCGCCGGCCCGCGCGGCGGCAACCGCTACCTCAAGGGCATGGGCATGGGTCACCTGCCGGGCACCTTGAAGACGTGGCGCAGCGCGTACTGCACCGGGTCGAATGCCTTGCCGGGCGCTGGCGCGGGGGCGGGATCGGGATCGGGGGCCGTTGCCCAGGCGGTCTCCGGGCGGTACTGCAGGATGAACACGCTGGCGGGCAGCGGCGTGTCGCGGGCGATCGCCCACTCCACGTCCTGCGGTACGCCCTCCTGAGCCTCGATCTCGGCGGCCTTCGCGCACAGGTAGCGCACCTCATCGTCGTCCAGGCAGGGCCGCGCGGCCAGGTCGGCGGGCAGCGGCGCGAGGACGACCCCGCCCGCCGCCGGGTCGAAGGCGGACCAGACCTGCTTGGCGCCAACGGTTCGCTCCAGGACGCGGCCGCTGGCCTTGTCGACGACCCACTGGTCGGGTGTGACCTGCCCGGACACGACGCTCTCGCCGAACCCCCAGTTGGCCTCGACGACCATGCGCTCGCGGTCCCCGGTGACTGGGTCGAGGGTGAACACCACGCCGGCGGACCGCACGTCCACCAGTTCAAGGACCCCGACCGCCAGATCGTGCGCGTGCAACTGGTCGTCGCCCGCCCGGCGGCGGTAGTGCAGCGCGTGCGCGGTGAACCCGCTCGCCCAGCACTCGCGGATGCGGCGCAGCACGTCGGCTACGTCCCCGACGCCGAGGAAGGTGGCGTACTGCCCGGCGAAACTCGCGCTGGCGCCGTCCTCGCTGATCGCGCTCGACCGTACCGCGACCCGCAGCCGCTGCCCGCGGCCGGTGCGCTGGCGCAGCCGCTCGTGCGCCTGCTCGACCGCCTCCGCGAGCCATGGCGGGAGCGGGTGGCTCTCGATGATCCCCTGGGCCAGCACCGACAGGCGGTGCAGTGTGTCGGGCGCGTCGGATGGCACGGCGAACAGCCGCGCCAGCTCCGCCCTCGCCGCGGCGGGCAGCCATCTGCCGAGCGCGTCCGCGGTGACCGCGTAGCCATCGGGCACCGGCCAGCCGGCCGCGGCCAGGTGGCCGAGCCGGGCGACCTTCGGGCCCACCCGGTAACTGTCGGTGATGCGGATGTCACCGAGATCCAGGACGGCGGCGCCTGCCGCCGGGGGACCGGCCGTCTCTGCGTCCGCCGTCACGAGACCTGACTTGCCAGCACTTGCACGGTGCCTTGCCTGCCGTCGACCCGGACCCGGTCGCCGGTCTTGATGGTCTGCGTGGCCGCGGCCGTGCCGACGACACAGGGGATACCGTACTCGCGGCTGACGATCGCCGCGTGCGTGAGGCTCCCTCCGGTGTCGCACACGCAGGCCTTGATGATGCCGAAGACGGGCGTCCACTCCGTCGTCGTCCCGCCGCAGACGAGGATCTCTCCCGGCTGAACCTTGCTGATGTCGGTCACCGTGGTGATCACCCGCGCGACCCCTTCGACGACGCCCTTGGACGCGGGGAAGCCGCGCAGCTCGGTGACATCGGCGGGACCGCGCTTGAGCGTTTCGAGGAAGTGCCCTGACAGGCCGAACACCTCGATCATGATCGGGTCGGGCACCACGTCGGGGATCGTGCCGAGCATGGTGGGCAGCTCCGGCCCGCGTTCCCGCCAGTGCTCGAAGTACGCCCGCCGGTCAGGGATCATCGCGGCCAGGTCCGGCCAGCGTGCGGCGCCGCCCTCCATCACGGCGAACAGCTCGGGCTTGAACAGGAAGAACAGGTCGTCGGGCCGGTCGATCCTGCCCTCGGCCGCCAGCCGGGCGCCGAGCTCGAGGCTGGCGCGGCGGACCGGGATGGCGGCGCGCCGGTCGATCAGGTAGTTGTGCTCCTCGTTCCACCAGGCGAAGTTGGCGGCCTGGTTGCTGGCGAGAGCCTCGTTGAAGCGCTGCAGGTCCGACCCGTTGACGGCACGTCGTGCCGCCTCGATCTGGTCGTCCCGCTCGGCCACCGCGAGCTGCCGGGCGGCGTGGAAGTCGAAGCTGTCCGGCTTGGAAAGGAACGTGCCGATGGTGTACAGCGCCGGCGCCGGGTCCTCCACCCACGACGGCGTGTCGACGCGGCAGGTCTCCTCCATCCGCCAGCCGTACGTCCGCAGGAACTCCTCGAACTCGCCCCACCAGGTTCTCCCCTTCGGGAGCGCCTCGATCTGGCCGCGCATGTCGGCCGGGTCCGCGTGTCGCAGCGGCGCCGTGACGTCCAGGTCGCGGGCGCGCCCGGCCAGCTTCCACAGTTCCTCGTCGGTCTTGCTGTAGAACGTCTGCTCGCCGGCGAGCAGCGCGGACACGACCGAGCCGCCTAGGCCGATCTCCTCCGCGAGCTGGTAGAAGGCCAGGTAGTTAGCGGTCAGCACGTACATGACCTCGAAGTGGATGAACCAGGCCCGGCGGTGGAACGCGTACGCGTCCTTGACCGTCGCCCACAGCTGCCCGGGATTCATGCCCGTCAGGTCGAGGTTGTCGAAGTGGTCGTATGCGGACTGCAGTTCGCCGGCGCGCATGGCCCAGTAACGGTCGAAGTCGGCCAGGATCGGCCCGACGTATTCGCCAAACCGGTTGGCCCGCGACTGTATCTGCCAGTCGGTGTCCACGTCAATGGTGCCGATGTAGACGTGCGTGCCAGCGAGCCTGTTGACCGAGCCCCGGGTGGGCGGCACGCCGACGATCTCCGCGCCGAGCTGCGCCCCCCAGGTCTGCGCGTCATCGAGAGTCGCGATGCTGGCCGGCACCATTCCCTCGCTGAAGTGCAGCGAGTCGCGCAGCCAGTAGCGGGCGTTGTCCGCCTTGCTGAACGGGCGCACCGGGCCTGCCACGAACGGCTGGCTGCCGAAATCCTGCTTATAACCGGGATACAGCTCGTCGCGGACGAAGTCGTCTACCGGGTTGATCCTTGGCCCTGCCTGCGTAGTCACGCTCAGCCTCACCTTAGCCCTGAGGGGATGTAATTGCCCAAAGTGTTGCTGACGGTGAGGCCTCAATACAAGGTTCCGGGCTTTGACTCACCGGAGCCATTCTTCTCCGCGGAACACTCCTGTTACGCCGCGGGCTCGAGCAGCATCATTCCGGCCGCGGTGTTGGAGATCGGGATGTGGTAGTTGGCCGCGACCTCCCGCACGCTGCCGAGGGTTGCCCTGGCGGTCAGCCACAGGATCAGCTCGATGCCCTGGCTGCCGGTCTGCTCCACGAGTTCGACCGTCGAGTACTTCGTCGCCCAGGTGGGGTCCTCGGTCAGGCTAGCCATGAACTTGTGGTCGAAGTCCTTGTTGATGAAGCCGGCACGCTCGCCGTCCAGCTGGTGGGACAGCCCGCCGGTGCCGATGACCACGACGCGCAGGTCCTCCGGGTAGGACGCGACGGCCCGGCCGATCGCCTCGCCGAACTTGTAGCAGCGCGCCGCCGACGGCAGCGGGAATTGCACCGTGTTGATCTCGACAGGGACGACGCGCACCGGCCATGGCTCGCCGCCCGGCCACAGCAGCGCCATGGGGTTGCACACCGCGTGGTCCACCAACATCTCCTGGCACATCGTCACGTCGAAGTCCTCGGTGACGACCGAGTTGATCACGTGCCAGGACAGCGCCGGGTCACCCCTGAACGGCAGCACGGTCGGTATGTTCCAGCCCTCGTCCGCGCTCTGGTACTCGGACGCGGCGCCGATCGCGAACGTCGGCATCTTGTCCAGGAAGAAGTTCAGCCCGTGGTCGTTGTAGACGATCACCGCGACGTCGGGTTTGGCCTGTGCCAGCCAGCGGTGCACCGGCTTGAACCCGTCGAACCACTCCTTCCAGTACGGCTCGTGCTGCAGGCCCTTGGCGATGGCCTTGCCGATCGCCGGGACGTGCGAGGTCGTGATGCAGCCGATGATCTTGGCCATGTCCTATTGCCCTTCAGCGAGAAGCCGCGCCTGGAATGCCGCCTTGGAGACCCCGGTCTGCTGGGCTCCGATGTCCTGCACGTCGAGGCCGAAGATGCCGGCGAACTTGGCCAGGTAGTAGATGTTGCCGCCGGCCGCGATCAGCTCGAGCACGTTCCGGTGCCTGACCGCCTCGCGCTGCCGCGAGGTCAGGCCGTAGCGCGCGCAGTACGCGTCCTCGTCCCGCAGGAACTCCGCCCGGTTGACGGCGTCGTTGAAGGACATGCACATCTTGTTCAGCGCGTAGCCCTTCTGGGCCTGGTCGCCGTCGAAAATCGTCGTTCCCGGTATGGGCTGGCGTGTCGTCGTCATGGTCATACGGTCAGCCGCCGGATGACCATCTGCCATGGACTGAAGTCCCGCGGATCCGGGCCGATAGGCCCGATGCCGCGGGCGGCCTAAGGCCCTGCCGCGGGCACGCGGCCGCCGGGCAGCCTGTGCACATGGATTACGCGCAACGGCCGATGCTGGTGTTCTGGGAGACGACCCGGGCGTGCCTGCTCGCCTGCCGGCATTGCCGGGCGTCCGCGACGACCACGGCCCCGGCCGGCGAGCTGACCACGGCGGAAGGCAGGGCTCTCATCGATCAGGTGGCCGGATTCGGCCGCCCGCACCCGATCCTGGTGCTGACCGGGGGAGACTGCCTGCTGCGCGCCGACCTGTTCGACCTCGTCCGGTACGCCACGCTGCGCGGCGTGCCGGTATGCCTGTCGCCGTCGGTGACGCCGCTGCTCGACCGGGCGATGATCGGCCGGATCGCCGCCTCCGATGTCAAGGCCGCGTCGGTGAGCCTGGACGGGGCGGACGCCGCGACGCACGACGGCGTCCGGGGCATACCCGGGCACTTCCGCGCCACCGTGTGCGCGATCGCGGACCTCGTCGCAGCTGGGGTGACCGTACAGGTCAACACCACCGTGATGGCCGCCAACGTGGGGCAGCTCGCCGACGTCGCGGGCCTGGTGGCGAGTACAGGCGCGCACATGTGGGAGGTCTTCTTCCTGGTCGAGGTCGGCCGCGGGTCCTCGGCCGGCGCGATAACCCCGGCCGAGCACGACGACGTGTGCCACTTCCTCGTCGACGCGTCCCGGTACGGGTTCGTGGTCCGCACCGTGGAAGCGCCCTTCTTCCGCAGGACGATGGCGCTGCGCCGGGACGGCGGCCCGCCGCCCGGCACGCCGCTCTACCAGCAGCTGACCAACCGCCTGACTGGGCTGCTCGGCGCGCCGCGGCGCCCGCCGGCCGCGCACACCGCCGCGACGAGGGATGGCAAGGGCATCATGTTCGTCTCGTCCACGGGCGACGTCTACCCGGCGGGTTTCCTGCCGCTCAGCCTCGGCTCCATGCGGGACAGGCCGCTGCGCGACATCTACGTCGACAGCCCGTTGCTGCGTGACATCCGGGCCGGCCGTTTCGGTGGCCGGTGCGGCCAGTGCGGGTACGCCGACCTGTGCGGTGGGTCCCGCGCCCGCGCCTACGCCGCGACCGGCGATCCGCTCGGTGAGGACCCCGCCTGCACGTACCAGCCCGCCTAGACGGCCGGCCTAGACCCCGAACCCGAGTTCGCGGGCCGCCTCGCGCAGTTCGTCCCGCGCCGACGGGTGGGCCACCGACGTGATGATCGCCTCCGCCTGCGCCGACGCGTCGTGCCCCCAGATGGCGGCGGTGCCCTGCTCGCTGACGATGAAGCTGTGCTGGAACGACGTCACCGGCCCGGTCAGCCTGGGGACCACCGTGGACACGTCGGCCTTGGGGTGCCAGGACGGCAGGGCGATGATCGCCTTGCCGCCGGGGGAGTGCAGCGCGCCGACCACGAAGTCGGTCTGCCCGCCGAACCCCGAGTAGATCGCACCGCGCACACGGCCGGCGTTGGCCTGCGCGAACAGGTCTACCTGCAGGGCGCTGTTGATCGAGGTCATCCGCGCGTGGCGGGCGATCCGCGCCGGGTCGTTGGTCGTCTCGGTGCGCAGCATGCGGATACCGGGATTGCGGTCCATCCACGCATACAGCTCGGGGCTGCCGAACGCGAACGACGCGATGACCGGCTGACCGGAATCGAGCGCCCCCGCCTTGGCCAGGCCGAGAACGCCATCGGTGAACATCTCCGACCACACGGTCAGCCCGTGGCGGCCGGTGAGCGCGTCGAGCACCGCGTCGGGAACCGCGCCGATCCCTAGCTGCAAAGCCGCGCCGTCCGGCACCAGGGCCGCCACCCGGTCACCGATGGCGGCCGACGTCTCGAGCGGCGGCCGGGGCGCCGGTGAGGCGAGCGGCGTGTCGGCCTCGATCCCGTAGTCGATGTCGCCGACGGCCAGCACCGCGTCCCCGTAGGTGTACGGCATGTGCCTGTTGACCTGAGCGATGACCAGCCCGCCGCGGGCACGGGCCGATTCGATGGCAGCGGGCAGCATGTTCACCTCGGTGCCGAGCGACACGGTTCCGTCCACCGGCGGTGACGTCTGCACGAGCACCACGTCGGGCGGCAGGATGCCCGCCAGCATGACCGGCACCAGCGAGAGGCGGCAGGGAAAGTACTTGAGCCGGGTGCTGCGGCGCATGCCCGGCCCGACGAACGGCGATTCGAGCACCACACCGTCCCGGTCCGGGATGCCCTGCTGGGCGTTGAGCATGAACAGCCCATACTCCGCGACCGCCCCGTCGAGCACCGCGAGCGCCTGCCAGGGGGTGGCGAAGTTGCCGCCCGCCACTACCCGCGGGACGCCGGGCAGCGCGCTCAGTACCGCCGCCAGCCGTGAGTCAGAGATTATCCGCACCAGGCGATTATCCCGGCTGGAACTACTGGCGGCACCGCCGCGTCTAAGGACCGTGACCATCTTCCGATGGAAAGGTGCCGCGGCGATCACGCTCCTCACGGCGGCCGTTACGGCATCGGCGGGCTGCGGCCCGGCCGGGGCGCCCCGGCCTCCCGCGGCAGCAACACCATCGGCATCACAGCCCCGCTCTTACACGCCGACGCCCCGGCCACCCGCGCCGTCCGCGCCGGCGGCGCCATCGGTGCCGGCCGGGGTGACGGTGACGACCCCCGCGCCGGCCGCGCCCGGCCGGCTGCCGGCCGTGACAGGCGGGACGGCGCACGCGCTCTGGCAGGGCGCGCCGTGGGGTGGCGTGACGTTCGACGGCGGGACGCTGCTCGGTATCGACGGCGCGAGCGTGGACGCCATCTCGGCCGCGACGGGCCGGCCGCTGTGGACGGCGACCATGCCCCAGCCGCTGGCCCAGATCATGTCCTTGGTGCCGGCCGGGAACGCCGTCATCGTGGAGTCCGCGCGCACGGTCGGGCAGGCACCGGCCGCGGTTTACGGGGCCGTGTCCGAGTACACCGCCCTGGATCTTGCCACCGGCAGGCCGCTGTGGACGGTGCCGGTCGGCGGGACCTACCAGAACCCGCCGATAGCGGTGTCACGCGATTACCTGCTCACCGGGGATACATCCGGCGCCGTGATCGCCCGGGTCATCGAGACGGGCGCGGTCGCCTGGCGGGACCCGCGCCCGGCGGCGTGCGGCCAGGCGCCGAGCACGGGGATGGACAACGCGGGCCTCGGCCTGGCGGCGGACGGCTCGCTGGCCGCCGCCTCATTCAGCTGCGGGCCACGCGTCATCGTGCGGCGGCTCGACCCCGCGACCGGAACGGCACTGTGGACCTGGCAGTCGCCGGCCGTCGGCGCGGGTGACGTGCTGCAGATAGCCCTCGCAGCGGCGGCGAGCGACGGCCGAATGCTGCTGCTCGCCGGCCAGATCGCCTCACCTCCCGCGGCGCAGCAGTTCACCGCCCGGCTGCCGCACGCGTACGCGTGGCCGCCCGCGCTTGACCCCCCGGATCAGGTGAGCACCATCCTGGCGCTGGCCGCCGCGACCGGGCATCCGCTGTGGAGCGAGCTCGGCGGCCAGCTCGAGTTGTTCACGCTGACCGCGGGCAGCGTCTGCGAAATGGTCGCCGGCGGGCTCGAATGCCGCGACGACGCCACCGGGGCCGCGACGATGCCCACCTTGCTGACCGGCAAGACGGACGGGGACAGCCCGCCGTACGCCGACGACGGGTTCGCCGGCGTCAGCGACGGCCTGGCGGCGGTGACCATGCCGTCCCCCACGGGCGGCGTCGTGCTCCGCGTGGTGCGGGTGCGCGGCGGCGCGATGGTCACGCAGGTTCATCTCGCGGTCGGGACCACGGCGTTCGGCGGCGCGAACTACCAGGTGTTCGCGGTCGCCGCCGGACCGCTCGGCAAGGGTGCGATCCTCGTCCTGCTGCGCCGCGTCGACCTGCCCGGCTACCCGCTGCTCGCGCTCGACGTCCCAGTCCCGGTGTTATCAAGATCATTATTCCGAACGATGCGGGGTTGCCCCGCCACGATGAGATCGGCTGCCTTTTCCGCGATGGCGAGCACGGTGGCGTTCGGGTGCGCGTTGGGGATCACCGGGATGACCGAAGCGTCCGCCACCCGCAGGCCCTCGATCCCGTGCACTCGCAGCTGCGCGTCCACCGCCGCGCCGATCGCGCACGTGCCCGCCGGGTGGTAGTAACTGCCCACGCCGTGGCGGATGTAGCCACGCAGCCCGGCGCTGGTGGCGACCTCCGGGCCCGGCCACGCTTCGGCCTCGCGGATCGCGCCGAACGCAGGGTCCGCGCCCGCGGCCCGGACCATCCGCAGCCCGGCTTCGAGCCGGTCCAGGTCGCGAGCAACGGTGAGGAAGGCCGGGTCGATCAGCGGCGGCGCGTCCGGCGCCGCGGAGGCGAGCCGCACCGTGCCCCGGCTGTCCGGCGCCATCACGGCCGCGACCAGCGCGTATCCCGTGGCGGGCGGCTCGAGGCCGGCCGGGGCGACCGGCAGCAGGATCGGGAACAGGTGCAGGTCGGGGTAGTCACCGGGGACGCCGCTGCGCAGCGCGGCGCAGGCCTCGCCGTTGTTGTACCGGCTGGCGGGCAGCGCCGAGCGCGCTGCGTAGGAGACCACGATGATCGGATGGTCCTGCAGGTTCGCGCCCACGTCCGGCAGGTCGGCGACCGGCTCGACGCCGCGGGCGCGCAGGTCGCCGGCCGGTCCGATGCCGGAGAGCATGAGCAGCTGCGGTGAGCCGATGGCGCCCGCGGACACGATCACCTCGGCGGCGGCGTGTGCCGTATGCGTTAAACCGTCGCGGACGTAGCTGACCCCGGTGCACCTGCCGTGCCGCACCAGCAGTGCGGTCACCAGGCAGCCGGTGCGCACGGTCAGGTTCGGCCGGCCGAGCGCAGGCCGCAGGTAGGCGTCGGCCGCGCTGACCCGCTGTCCGTCGGCGATCGCCAGGTCGGCCCAGGCCACGCCCTCCTGCCGGTGGCCGCTCAGGTCGCCGGTGCGCTCGTATCCGGCCGCGGTGAGCGCCTCGACGAACGCCCGCGCGGCCGGGTGCGGGTCGGTCACCGGGCTGACCGGCACAGGACCGGCGGTCCCGCGCAGCGCCGGATCGCGCCCGTCGGCCCGCTCGCTGCGCTGGAAGTACGGCAGCAGGTCGGCGAACTGCCATCCCGGCGGCCAGCGGTCGTAGACTGCGCGATGTCCTCGCACGTGCGCCATGGCGTTGATGGCGCTCGACCCGCCCAGGGTCTTGCCGCGCGGCAAAATCGCGGGCCCGGCGTCCGCCTGACCGGTCGTAACGCTGCCCCAGTCCGCCGCGGAGCCGAGGTTTTCCGGCCAGGCGTTCGGCACGGCCATAGCCCTGGTCCGCTCCGCGCCGCCCGCCTCCAGGAGCAGTACTCGGGCGGCCGGGTCGGCCGACAGCCTGGCCGCGAGCACGCAGCCCGCCGTCCCGCCGCCCACCACGATGTAGTCGGCGCCGGAATCGCTCACCGGCCCTCCTCCGCGGCCAGCGCGGCGAGCCGGGACAGCGACCTGCTGATCACGTCCCGCTGCGCGGCGAGCCGGTGCGCCTCCGCCTCGGGTATCTCCACGTGCACCGTGATGTGCGTCGCCGACCCGCCGTCGAGCGGCGCGAGCCGCCACTGGAAGACCAGGTCGGAGACCAGGCAGGAGATCGTCACCACCTCGGACCCGGTGACCCGCAGCTGCTGCGGCATCGGGAAGTCCGGGTACCCCTCCGGGAACATGGTGTAGTCGCCGGCCCCGCTGGCCTGCACCGACCCGACGCCTGCCCACCAGTCGGGGAACCGCCCCGGATCATAGAGCAGCTTCCACACGTCCTCAGGCGGCGCGTCGCTGCGCGCCTGATCCTCGAACTCAGGCATCATGACCTCCCTCCGGGGGGTTTGGGGGGCGGGGAGCCCCCCATGCGGGGGTTCCGGGGGTCGTCCCCGGGACCGGGGGGTTTGGGGGGCGGGGAGCCCCCCATGCGGGGGTTCCGGGGGTCGTCCCCCGGGCTAGCAGAGCGAGATCCGCGCGTACCGCGGCCAGTTCCCTGTCCGGGTCGACGAGCGCGGCGACCGGCGGCCGGCCCAGGTCGATGAGCGCGGCGACGTATCCCTCGCCCGCGTCACCGCCGTCGCCAGAGCCGCGCCGCGTCCGGCGCAGCCAGCCGGCTTCCGCCTCACGCAGCCGCCTGGCGGCCAGGTCAGGCTCGCCCCGGCTCGCCGCGACCAGCCCCTGCACATGGCACATCCGCGCCACCAGCGTATCCGGCAGGTCCGCCGGGGACACCGGCTCGAGCGCGACCGTGCGTAGCTCGCGTTCGGCGTCGTCGGCGCGGCCGGCCCGCGCCAGCTCGGCGGCGCGCAGCAGCCGGGCTAGCGGCCGGCTGACCGGCGCGTCCAGGTCGAGGGCCAGGCCGAGCTCCGCGGCGGCCGCCTGGTGATCGCCCGCCGCCGCGGCGAGCAGCCCGCGGTCGTGGTGCACCAGGCCCTCGAGTTCGGGCAGCCCGACGCGCTCGGCCGCGGCGGCCGCGGCGTCGCACGCCACGCGCGCCTCGCCGTCCCGGCCGAGCAGCCGCAGCAGCGCGGCCCGCGCGCAGTGCGTGTACACGCACAGCCGCAGCAGGCCGTTAGGCACCACGAGCGGCAGGCACCGGTCGGCGAACTCGAGCGCCATCGGCAGGTCGCCCGCGCACGCCGCCGCGCTCGCGGCGTTCGCCAGGCAGCTGTAGGCCAGATCCGGCCGTCCGGCACGGCCCGCTGCGGTGCTCGCCGCGATCAGCGGGGCGTAGCTCTCGGTGAACCGGCCCGCCCGCAGCAGCGCGTGCGCCCTGGCGACGTCGACGTCGTGGCTCAGCCGGTCCGACCCCGTCCGCGCCGCGTCCAGCTCGGCCTCGGCGAGCAGCTTCTCCACCTCGCCCGGGTCGCCCGCGACGGCCTGCGCCCAGGCCATGCCGGCCAGCGCCTCGGCCCGGATCACCGGGTCCGCGTCGTCGGTGCGGTCCAGGAAGTCAAGCGCCGCGCGGTAGGAGCGCAGCGACTCGCGCGGATGGCAGATGCCGCCGCGCAGCCAGTGCCCGCGCCGCACCCAGGCGCCGGCCAGTGCGTCGCTGTCGTCCGGGGCGATCAGCTCGAGCGCGCGGCCGAACGCCTCGTCGGACTCCGCGAGCATGCCGCGCCACGCCTGCACCTCGGCCAGTTCGGTGAGCAGCTCGGGATCGGGCCCGGCACCCGGCGTGCCCGCCGCGAGTGATGCCGCTTCGCCCAGGTACGCGGCCGCCTCGGGGAGCGCGGCGACCGTCCGGGCGGCGGCCGCCGCCCGGACCAGCTGGTCGACGGCCAGGTCGTCCCGGCCGGCCAGCCGGAAGTGCCTGGCGATCTCGGCGGCGCTGCCCCCCGCGCCGCGCCTGGCAGCGGCTCTCGGCGCGCGCTCGCGCAGCCAGCTGCCGAGCGTCTCGTGCAGCCGGGCGCGCACCGGGTCGGGCAGGTCCTGGTAGACGGCCTCGCGCAGCAGGTCGTGGCGGAACCCGGTCCGGTCGCCGCGGACCTCGAGCAGCCCCGATCCGAGCGCCTCCGTCGCGGCCCGCGCCGGGTTGGCGAGCAATGGCAGCGACGCGACCTCCGCGCGGTCCAGGTCACGTCCGGCGACCGCCGCGATCTCGGTGAACAGCCGGGCCGGTCCGCCGAGGCGGCCGATCGCCTGCCTGGTCGCGCCGGCCAGCCCGGCCGCCGGGTCCACGTCGTGCGCCGCCGACCTGGCCGTCTCGACGGCGAGCAGCGGGTTGCCGCCGGCCAGCCGCACGATCCGCTCCCGGTGCGGCGCCGGCAGGTCCGCGGCCGACCTGACGAGCTCGTCGAGCGCCTCCGCCGGCAGCGGACCGAGGTCGAACTCGGCGGCGAGCGTGCCGCGGGCACGCAGCGCGCCGAGCACGGCGTCGAGTTCCGGGCGCGGCGGCAGCCGCCGCCTGGTCAGCACGAGCAGCACCGGCAGCCGCGCGATCCGGCGCCCGGCGTACGCCACGAGCTCCAGGCTCGACCGGTCCGCGACGTGCAGGTCCTCGAGAGCGACGGCGAGCGGGCGGTCCCGCGCCGCCCAGCTGAGCAGCGACACCGCCGCCTCGAACAGGCGGATCCGGTCCAGGCCCGGCTCGGTCACAGACCCCCCAGACCCGCCGGCACCCCCAGACCCGCCGGCACCCCCGGACCCGCCGGAAACGCCGGTGCCAGCGACGCCCGCGCCGCCGGTGCGGATCGCGGCGAGCGCCGCGCGCCAGTCGCCGTCCCCGTGCCGCACCACCTCTGGCGGCGGGCCGGTCTGCGCCAGCAGGTCGTCCACCAGCTCCGACCACGGCGCGAACGGCGCCGCCGCCCCGGGGCCGCCCGCCATCCCGGTCGCGGTCCGCGCGCCGTCGGCGGCGGCGGCGCCAAGCACCTCCCGCACCAGCCGCGTCTTGCCCATGCCGCCGTCCCCGGTGATCACCACCGCGGTCCCGGAACCGCCCCGCGCCGCGCCCAAGTGCCGCAGCAGCGCGCGGAGTTCACTGTCGCGCCCGACAAGTGGCGGCCCGCCGCCCGCGCTCGCGTCCGGCCCTGGCCCGCCCGCGTCCAGCGAGCTCGTGCCGGCCGAATGCGCAATTGGCCTGGCTAGAGTGGGTCGAATGCGCAATTGGCCTACCGATGGCGGGTCGGCCGAGCGCAGCGCTTCGACTAGCCGGGTCGTCTCGGCCGCGGGAGCCAGGCCGAGCTCGGCGCCAAGCCGGGCCGCGAGCCGGTTGTACGCGGCCATCGCCGCCGCCTGGTCCCCGGAAGCGACAAGCAGCCGGATCAGCTCCCGTCCCGCCGACTCGTCGAGCGGCCGCGCCGCCGCCCGCTTCGCCGCCCACGATCGTGCCGTCGGCAAATCCCCAGCGGCCTCGCAAGAATGCGCCAGTGACGCATAAGCCGCGCACAGTTGCCCACCGAAAGCGTCCCGCGCGTCGAGCACCCAGTCCGCGTCGAACTGGCTGAGCAGGTCGCCGCGATGCAAAGAGACCGCGTCACCGGCACACCCGGCCGCGACCAGGCGTCCGAACTCGATGACGTCGACCCGCAGCCCGTCACCGGACAGTGCGACCGAGTCCCGGCCGGCGTGCAGGTACGAGCCCGCCACCGGCCCGAGCGAGGCCCGCAGCGCCCACAGCGCGCTGCGCAGGCTGGCCCGCGCGCTGGCGTCCAGGACGTCCGGCCAGAACAGCGCGGCGAGCCTGCCCCGGGTGTGCGGCCCAGGGCGCAGCGCCAGCCAGGCCAGCAGCGCGCAGGCCCGGCGGCTCCCGGGCAGCACGATAGCCGTGCCGTCGAACTCGACCTCGAGCTCGCCGAGCACGCGGACGTCAAGCACGCCGACGTCGGGCACGGCCATGCTCAAGTATCCCCCGCAATCGCGTACGCCGCGCTTTGACGGTGGATTGACGATGCCGCGCGAGGCTGGCCTCAGACGAGTCAGACAGTCGAGTCAGACACGCGAAAGGAATCACTCGATGAACACCACAGCAACCACCTTCGACACCGAGGCCCTGCGCCGCGGCATCGAGGAGCGCGACGCGGACACGCTGCGCGCCCTCTACGCGCCCGACGCCGAGATGACCGTCGTGGACAGGAACACCCCGCCGAGCTCCCCGCGCGTGCTGCGCGGGCGCACCGCGATCGGCGAGTTCCTCGACGACACGTGCGGCCGTGACATGACGCACCGCCTCGAGCGGGTCGTCGTCTCCGGCGACACGGCCGCCTTCACCCAGGCCTGCCAGTATCCGGACGGGACCCGCGTGCTATGCCTGGCAATGCTGGACTTGCGCGACGGCCTCATCGTCAGGCAGACCGCCGTGCAGGAATGGGACGAGTGAGGGGGCACCGTCATGGCACAGGACGACAGGCAGCACACCGAACACAGGGACTTCGGAAAGCCCGACGACGTACGCACCTTCGACCACGGCAGGCTCGAGGTGCTGAACATCGGCGGCAGCGAGATCGGCCGCCTGGTCCTTCAGCCAGGCTGGCGCTGGTCGCAGCACGTCAAGCCGATCGCGGGCACCGACCTGTGCGAGGCGCCGCACTTCCAGTACCACGTCGCGGGCACGATACGCATCCAGACAGCGGACGGTGAAGAGTTCGACGCGACGCCTGGCATGGTGACGTCGCTGCCGGCCGGGCACGATGCCTGGGTGGTCGGCGACGAGGACGTGATCGTGGTCGACTGGTGGGGAGCGAGCAACTACGCCAAGTGAGCCTTCGAATAGTTCGCCCGCGCGGCCTCGCGGAGCAGGCGGAAGAGCGACGCGCGCCGCGCGGGCGAACGATCTCCGCGGTCAGGCGTACTTCTGCACCAGCGCTCCGACCTGCGGGAGGGCCGCCTTCACGTGCTTGGAGGCGCCGCCGCGCACGGTGTTGTAGGCCTTCACGATCGTGGGCCTGCTTGAGTTCCGCCCGCGCTCGTCGGTGATTGTCAGCAGCGCCTCGCTGACCTCGTCCTCGCGCTTGGCGAGGTAGTCGCCGAACGACCCGCCGCCGCCGGTGTTGAAGTCGGCCCAGTACGGCTGGAGCTGGTCCGCCATCTTCGGCAGCAGCGTCTCGACCATGTAGTGGATGTGGCCCTTAGAGAATGTTTTCACCGTCTTGTAGGCGAGCTTGACCGCGGTACCAGAGATGCCGGACATGTCCCCGACCTCGTTGTCAATCAGCGCTTCGCAGTCGGAGATCACCTGGGGCCGGATCTCGGGCGCGAGCAACATCTCGTGAAGCGTGGCTGCCATGGCTGGCTGTTCTCTCCTTAAAGGGGTCCCCCCCGAAGCATGTTGCCCCGGGCTCCGTGCATGGCTACCGTAGCGGGATTCTCACCCCTGCGCCGCATCCGTAACGATAAGTTAATCGATGCCCCTTTATGAGGGAATCCCGCCCCGCCGTTCGGAATAAATAAATCTTTTTATCCGAACGGTGACGGGGTGACTCTCCGGCCACACGCTACACCCCAAAAGTGTCCGGCGCAGGCTGGACACCCCCCCATAAGTGTCCTACGGTGCTGCTATGGCCTCAACGGTGATGCCTACGGGCCACGACCATCCCGAGGTCAGCCGCCTTTTCGAGCTGCGCACCGACCCCGCCCGCGACCTGGCCAGACAGGCGGGCGCGGTGGCCGGCGCCTGTCACGCGATGGCGATCCGCTTCCACCGGGGCGGCAAGCTCGTGGTGTTCGGCGCGGGCGGCTCGAGCACCGACGCCCAGCACGTGGCGGTGGAGTTCGTCCACCCCGTGATCGTCGGCAAGCGCGCGCTCCCGGCCATCTCGCTGACCACCGACGTGGCCACCGTGACCGGCATAGCCGAACGCGACGGCGTCGACGCGATCTTCGCCCACCAGATCCGGTACCTGGCCGGCCCCGCCGATATCGCCCTCGGGATCTGCGCGGACGGCGGCAGTCCCAGCGTGCTGGCCGGCCTGCGGACCGCCAGGCAGCTCGGCCTGCTGACCATAGCCCTGGCGGGCGCGAGCGGCGGCGCGATCGCGGCGAGCGGGGCCGCCGATCATCTGCTCACGGTGGCGTCAAGCGACCCGCGGGTGGTCAAGGAACTGCAGGTGACCACGTACCACATCCTGTGGGAGCTGGTGCACGTGTTCTTCGAGCAGCCAGGCGTGCTCGCGCCATGACCGAACCCGGCTGCCACGGCGAAACCTGCGTCACCTGCTCCGACGCCGCCGTCGAGGTCCGGGTCGTGCGGCTGCTGCCCGACGCCATGGCCGTGGTGCACACCGGCCAGGGCGAGGAGCAGGTCAGCGTCGCCCTGGTAACCGCCGCGGCGGGCGACGCGATCCTGGTGCACGCCGGGGAAGCGATCGCCGTCCTGGGGAGGTGAGGACCGTGTCGATCCAATCGCTGTACCCCTTCCTCTACGAGGGCCCCGGCGACCTGTCCGGCGTGCTCGAGCAGGTCCGCGAGTCGACAGTCGCCAAGATCGGGGAGATCGCTGAGCTGCGGCGCGTCATCTGCGCCAGGGACGGCGCCCGGCTGGCCGAGTGCGCGCGGCAGGCGGCGGACCGGTTCGCGGCCGGCGGGCGCCTGTTCGCCTTCGGCAACGGCGGCAGCGCCACCGACGCGCAGCAGCTCGCCACCCTGTTCCTGCACCCGCCTGGGGAGGCGCGCCCGCTGCCCGCGTTCGGGCTGGCCAACGACACGTCGGTGGTGACGGCGCTGTGCAACGACATCGGCGTCGACGTGGTGTTCGCCAGGCAGCTTGCCGCCTTCGGCGGCCGCGACGACATCGCGATCGGCCTGTCGACGAGCGGCAACTCGCCGAACCTGCTGCGGGCCTTCGACGAGGCGAGCAGGCGCGGGATGCTCACCATCGGGCTGGCCGGGTACGCGGGCGGGAAGATGGCCGAGCTGGACAGCATCGACTACCTGTTCGTGGCGCCTTCGGTGTCGATCCACCGGATCCAGGAGGCGCAGACCACGATCTACCAGGTGTTCTGGGAGCTCACGAGCGCGGAGGTGGCACATGTGCCTCGGCATACCGGGTGAGGTGGTCGAGCTGCACGCAGAGCAGCCTGACCTCGCCAAGGTGAACGTCAGCGGCGTCCGGCGGCTGATCAACATCGGCCTGCTCGCCGACGACCCGCCCAAACCAGGGGAGTGGGTGCTCATCCACGTCGGCTTCGCCCTGTCCAAGATCGACGAGGCCGAGGCGGCGGCGGCCATGGAGTTCCTCGAGGGGATCGGGCAGGCCTACCAGGACGAGATCGCCGCGCTGCGGGACTCACTGATCGAATAGCCGAAGCAGGGGGTGCGGGGGATGCGGTTCGTTGACGAATTCCGCGACGCGGACAAGGCGCACGCGCTCGCCGCGAAGATCGCGGCGCTGTGCGAGCCCGGCCGCCAGTACAAGCTCATGGAGGTGTGCGGAGGTCACACCCACACCATCTACAAACACGGTCTCGAGGATTACCTGCCCGAGTCGATAACCCTGGTGCACGGCCCCGGCTGCCCGGTGTGCGTGATACCGATGGGACGCGTCGACGACGCCATTCACCTGGCCTCCCGGCCTGACGTGATCATGACGTCGTTCGGGGACATGATGCGGGTCCCCGGCAGCAATGGGTCGTTCTTCGACGCCAAGGCGAACGGCACCGACATCCGCATGGTCTACTCGCCGCTGGACTCGCTGAAGATCGCGCGGCAGAACCCCGACCGCCGGGTCGTGTTCATGGCGATCGGCTTCGAGACCACCGCGCCGTCCACCGCGATGACCATGCTGCGGGCTTTTGCGGAGGGGCTGACCAACTTCTCGGTGTTCTGCAACCACGTCACGATCATCCCGGCGATCAAGGCCATCCTGGACTCACCGGACCTGCGGCTGGACGGCTTCCTCGGCCCCGGGCACGTGTCCACGGTCATCGGGTGCCGGCCGTACGAGTTCATCGCGCGGGACTACCACAAGCCGGTCGTGGTGGCCGGGTTCGAGCCGCTGGACATCCTGCAGTCCATCTACATGCTCATGCTCCAGCTGTCGCAGGGCCGGTCGGAGGTGGAGAACCAGTACTCGCGGGTGGTGCCGTGGGACGGCAACACGGTGGCGCTTGCGGCTATCGGGAAGACGATGGAACTGCGGCCGTACTTCGAATGGCGCGGCCTCGGCTTCATCTCGCACTCGGCTTTGAAGGTGCGTTCCGCGTACGCGTCGATGGATGCGGAGCTGCTGTTCTCCGTGCCCGGTGTGCGCGTCGCCGACCCCAAGGCCTGTCAGTGCGGCGAGGTGCTCAAGGGCGTGCTCAAGCCGTGGGAATGCAAGGTCTTCGGCACCGCGTGCACGCCGGAGACGCCGATCGGCACCTGCATGGTGTCGCCCGAGGGCGCCTGCGCCGCGTACTACAACTACGGCCGGATGCACCGCAACCGGGTCCCCGAGGCCGCGCGTCTTGGTGCGTCATGAGCGCCGGCCTTCCCGTCGGCCGCCAGGAGCTCCCGCTGCTTGACCGTGAGCAGCAGGTGCTCGACCGGATCGACCGCGCGCGTCGGCGCGTGCCCCGGGTCAGGGAAGAGCGGATCACGATGTCGCACGGCTCGGGTGGCAAGGCGACGCAGACGCTGATCGAGGCGATCTTCCTTGACTCCTTCCGCAACCCGTTGCTGGAGCCTCTCGAGGACTCGGCCTCGCTGCTCCTGGACGGGACGCGGGTCGCGTTCACCACCGACTCCTACGTGGTGTCCCCGCTGTTCTTCCCCGGCGGCGACATCGGCGACCTGGCGGTCAACGGGACCGTCAACGACCTGTCGGTATCCGGTGCCATCCCGCTGTACCTGTCGGCCGGCTTCATCCTCGAGGAGGGCTTTCCGGTCGCCGACCTGACGCGTGTCGTGTCGTCCATGCGCTCCGCCGCTCTTCGCGCTGGTGTCAGCGTCGTCACCGGTGACACGAAGGTCGTGCAGCGCGGCAAGGCCGACGGCTGCTACGTCAACACCGCCGGGGTTGGCGTTCTCTCGCGCGACGTCGCGCTCGGCGTGGCTTTCGCGCGGCCGGGTGACGCGATCATGGTGTCCGGCCCGATCGGGGACCACGGCGTCACGATCATGCTGGCCCGCGGCGAGCTGGACATCGAGGCGGACGTGGTTTCGGACACGGCGCCGTTGAACGACCTGGTCACGGTCTTGCTCGACGCGGTTCCTGACGTCCGCGCGATGCGCGACGCGACCCGGGGCGGGGTGGCCACGATTCTCAACGAGATCGCCCGCGCGGCGGGGGTCGGCGTGCTGGTCAGCGAGGACGCCATCCCGGTCCGCGACGAGGTGCGGGGCGCCTGCGAGCTGCTCGGCATCGACCCGATGTACGTGGCGTGCGAGGGCCGGCTCGTCGCCGTGGTGCCCGGCGACAGCGCCGACCGCGCGGTCGCCGCGCTGCGCGCGCACCCGCTCGGCGCCCAGGCGTCCGTCATCGGCCACGTGACCGACCAGCAGCCGGGAATCGTGCAGCTGCGCACGGCGTTCGGCGGCACCCGGATCGTCGACCTGCTGGTCGGCGACCCCCTGCCCAGGATCTGCTGACTACCAGCCTCCCTGGGCTGCGCTACTGCGGGCCGGGGGACAGGATGGTCTCGGGGTAGATCAGCCCGGTGCCGGTGCTCAGGACGATCACCTCGTCGTGCTCCGACAGCCAGCCGCCCGCCCGTAGCTCACGGACGGCGGCGAAGCAGGCGGCGCTCTCCGGGCAGATCAGCGCACCTTCGGCGGCGGCCACCTCTCGCTGCGCCGCGAGCAGGTCCGTGTCGCTGACCGCCAGGGCCGTCCCGCGTGAGGCATACAGCGCGTCGAGCATCAGCGTGTCCCCCAGCGGCTGGGGCACCATGATGCCGAACGCCACGCTGCTGGCCGTCCCGGCCGCCCGCCACGGCGAGCATGACCTGGCACCGGTGCCGAACGCCGCCACGACCGGCGCGCAAGCCCGCGCCTGGACCGCGACCAGTCGTGGCGGATCCCCGGTCACCCAGCCCAGGTCGAGCAGCTCGCCCAGCGCCTTGTGGATGCCGATGAGGCCGACCCCGCCGCCCGCCGGGTACACGATCACGTCAGGCATTCGCCAGCCGAGCTGTTCGGCGATCTCCAGGCCCATCGTCTTCTTGCCTTCGATCCGGTACGGCTCGCGCAGCGTCGCGACGTTCAGGTAGCCGGGCCGCTCGGCGAGCAGCCGGCTCACGAGCGCTCCCGCGTCCCCGATGTGGCCGTCCACCAGGTGCACCTCGGCGCCGGCCGCCGCGCACTCGGCCTGGGTGATCGGCGGCGAGGCTGACGGCATCGTGATCAGGCTGCGCATCCCGGCCCGCGCCGCGTACGCCGACCAGGCCGCGCCGGCGTTGCCGTTGGTCGGCATCGCGATGGCGCGCACCCCTAGCTCCGCGGCCCTGGACACGCCGACCGCCGCGCCGCGCGCCTTGAAGGTGCCGGTCGGCAGCATGCCCTCGTCCTTCATCAACAGCCGGGGCACGCCGAGCGCGGCGCCGATCCGCGGCATCGGCAGCAGCGGCGTCATCCCTTCTCCCAGCGTCACCACGCTCTCGGCCGAACGCACCGGCAGCAGCTCGTGATACCGCCACAGATCCGGCGCCCGCCCGGCGATGTCGCGCGGCGATACCGTGCCGGCGACCCGTTCCAGGTCGTACCGGGCAAGCAGCGGCGACCCGCACTCACACGTGCCCTGCACCCGATCGGCGTCGTATTTTTTCCCGCACCTGGGGCAGTCCAGGCGGGCCAGCGCTGAGTACGACACCCCGTCAGCCTAGATCGATGACCGGAGGGCCCGGGTGGAGGTATTCCTCACGGGCGCTTCGTGACAGGATAAGTGCGAGCCTGACGCTAAGCGGAGGACGGCATGACAACTCAGCCATCCGATGAGGACATCCTGATCCAAGCGGCGCGCGCCGAACGCCGGCAGCATCGGTCAGGCGCGTCCATGGTTGGCATGCTCGCCGTGGCGGTGGTCTTCGGCGTGCTGGGCTGCCTGCTCATCTTCGTGCCTCACCTGATCAGCATGCTCTTGCCCGGGCCGCTCCGGTTCCTGGCGGGCTTCTCGGCGCTCGTCATCCCCCTGGGCATCGTCGCCCTCGCGATCGCAGGGTTCTTCGCGCTGGCGGCGTTCGCGTCGAGCCCCTTGGCCTCGTGGGGGAACAAGGTGACGGGGGACTGCCCGAGCTGCGGCCAGCCCAGGCTGCGCTCGGACACGGTGCCGGGCGGTACGAGCGCAAACGTCAGGGATGCCCCGCGTGGCATCGTCACCCTCTGCGAGACTTCCGGGTGCGACTACGCGTCTGCCCGCGTCACCCGCGCGAGCGGCGCGACTTCAACCTAACCCGGTGCGGGCGACATCGCCGTGACCAGCGTCCCTGGCGGCCGCGACGACCGCCTGGCCCAGGCTGATCCCGCCGTCGTTGCAGGGCACCCGGGAGTGAGTCAGGACGCGGAACCCGCGCGCATCTAGCCGGCGCACCGCCTGCTCGAGCAGCAGCACGTTCTGGAAGACGCCACCGGACAGCGCCACGGTGTCCAGGCCATACCGGTCTCGCAGCAGCAGGCAGCCGTCCTCCACCAGCGCCGCGACGCCGTTATGGAACCGGGCCGCGATGACCCCGCGCGGCACACCGGCCGTCAGGTCCGCGACGGCGGCCCGGACGAGGTCGCCGCCGTGCACGCGGAACGGTGTCGCCGTGTCTATGGCCGCGTGATACGCGTCCGGCTCGCTCGGGTCGGCGAGCTGCTCGAGCTCGATCGCCGCCTGCCCCTCGTAGTTCACCGTGTCCCTGACCCCGAGGATCGCCGCGACGGCGTCGAACAGCCGCCCCGCGCTCGAGGTGAGCGGTGAGTTAACGCCCTTGCGCGCCATGCTGACGACGGCGGCCCAGCGGGCCGGGTCGCGCCGTGAGACGTCGAGTGAATCAAAGTCCCTTCCGGGGCACACCTGGTCGAGGTAGGCCGCCGCCATCCGCCACGGCTGCCTGACCGCGGCTGCACCGCCCGGCAGAGGCACGGTCGCGAGGTGCCCGCCGCGCGTGAAGTCCGCGAAGTCCGCGACCAGGAACTCACCGCCCCAGATCGTGCCGTCCGTCCCGTAGCCGGTGCCGTCGAACGCGACGCCGATCACCGGCCCGTCCGCGCCGTTGTCGGCCAGGCAGGCGGCGATGTGCGCGTGGTGGTGCTGCACCCCGACTAGGTCCACGTCCGGCAGGTCGAGCGCGTACTTGGTGGACAGGTACTCCGGGTGCAGGTCGTACGCCACGACCTCGGGCGAGATCTCGAACAGCCGGCGGAAGTGCTCGATGCC